>Ga0207711_10005333_pt1 | contig 10901 bp, 10 predicted proteins | sample KBSS34metaG_FD_184401 | JGI IMG/M metagenome (GOLD analysis project Ga0207711, IMG submission 184401) | Switchgrass rhizosphere microbial communities from Kellogg Biological Station, Michigan, USA - KBS S3-4 metaG (SPAdes) (version 2) | ecosystem: Host-associated > Plants > Roots > Rhizosphere...
TGTCACGCCCACTTTCGCGCTTCCCCTCTTCAGAAACTGTACGGCGCCGCGGATATCCTGGCCCGCTACTTCTCCAAAATTCAGGTTTCCCATCAGATGCTGCGCTTCCTGAGCTTCAACGGTGACCTGGCCGCGGTACAGGTCCGGCACGAGCGCGCGATATCCCGCCCCGGCCAAACGATCGGCAACAGCTCTTATTTGGTCGTTCAGTCCCCACCACTCCTGGACAACGACGACTCCCGGCGCTGGCGAGCCGTTCGCCGGCTCGGCATAATAGCCGCTGACTTCCTTTCCATCAGGCCTGTTAAAAGTGAGTGTTTTCATTCGCGAATTGTAGAGTCAGGGGGACGGACCACTCAACCCCCAAACTCCTGGGATGCTTGACTCTTGAAACCTACAACACGAACGGTGAGTTACTGCTTAACGAAATTTTGATGCTACTTAACAGCATCTTGATTTGACGTGGCGCCCGCGAAAGTCTAGAAAACCCGCGACACGATGAATGTGTCTGCGACAATGAAGTCGCCGTTTGTCTTTTTCTCAATGATTCTCAACCTCTCGAGTCCATGATCTTGGGGTCATGGACTTCTTTTTCGGCAACTTGAAGGTTCTACAGGAAAGTTGTAGGCAAGCCTGCCGCCTTTTGGCCTCTTAGCGAAATTTTAACTACGTCTTTATGTGATCTTTATTTGACGCTCTTCCACCGAAGCGGATAAAAATTCCCAATCGACACAGTGTAGTGTTGGTGGACGACGAAGTCTTCGGGGTCGGGTACCTCGAGGGCTTTTTTTGTTTTTATAACCCAACCCAGGACGATGAGGTCCATGGCCGTAACAGAGGCGGCTGTGGACCTTTTTTATTTGTGAACTCATCATCGGGAGGATCGCATGGGATCAATGACACTGTCTGACAAGGTTCGGCGGCTCGGAGAAAGACTCCGGCTGCCGGAGTGGCGCCGGTTTGGCGCACTTCTGCTTACGGGAAAGCTGATGGGCATCGCCGTCCTGATGCTGGGAATACTAGTCTTCAATCCCAGCCTTCTCGGCTTCGGAGCTCTTGCCCAGACAGCGGACACACTGAAAGCAACCGACATCGTAAATCCCTTCAATACCGTCTGGACGCTCGTCGCAGCGTTTCTCGTTTTCGGCATGCAGGTGGGATTCACAATGCTGGAAGCGGGCTTTTGCCGATCGCGCGAAACAGTCAACGTTCTGATGGAATGTATCGTAGACACCTGCCTCTGCGGCCTGCTGTTCTTCGCGTTCGGCTTCGCATTCATGTTCAGTCATGGCAACGGATTCATCGGAATGAACTGGTTCTTCCTCCAGGGCGCGCCGGCTACTTACGAAGCATCGGGCGTTGCATTCCTCGCCTTCTGGCTATTCCAATTCGCGTTTGCGGATACGTGCTCGACGATCACTTCAGGCGCAATGATCGGTCGAACCGGGTTTGTCGGCGATCTCATTTACAGCTTCGCCGTTTCCGGCTTCATTTATCCGATCATCGGTCACTGGGCGTGGGGCCCGGATGGGTTCCTTGCGACAATGGGCAGTGCCGGAAATTTTCTTCCTTCGCTGGGAATGAATTTCCATGACTTCGCCGGTTCGACTGTTGTCCATACGATCGGTGGAATGGTCGCTCTCGCTGGAGCGATCGTTCTTGGTCCTCGTCTTGGAAGAAGGTTCAAGCGTGACGGCGGCGGGCCTATGATGCCCCACGATCTGACGATCGCCGCGTCGGGTGGACTGCTACTCTGGTTCGGCTGGTATGGATTCAATCCCGGAAGCACGCTGTCTGCGATGGACTTTCAGGGAATCGGCCGGGTTGCGGCGAACACCACGTTGGCCGCATGCGCTGCAGGTCTTACGGCCATGGCGGTTGCGTACGCGATGTCGAAGAAGTGGGATGTCAGCTTCACGGTCAATGGATTTCTTGCCGGTCTGGTCGCGATCACCTGCCCATGCTACTGGGTAAGCCCGGTCGGTGCGATCATCCTTGGCGGTGTCGCTGGAGTGATCGTCGTCGCGGCTGTAGAGGTTCTGGAGTACCTGCGAATCGATGATCCGATCGGCGCTGTGCCGGTCCACGGCATCTGCGGTATCTGGGGAACCCTTTCGCTGGGTCTGTTCGCAAGCGGTCAATACGGGGCGACCGGACCGATCGCCGCCGACAACTCCGCTCCGCTCACCGGGCTCTTCTATGGCGGCGGCTTCCAGGTATTCGCCGCTCAGGCCATTGGCAGCGTGATCGTTACGGCTGCCACGTTCGCGGTCGCGATGGCCGTGATGTTATTCGTCAACGCTCTTGGGCAACTGCGCGTTTCGAAGGAAGGCGAAGCTTACGGGCTCGATTTGCACGAGCACGGCATTCCGGCCTATCCCGAGTACGTGATCACCGCAGCCGGACGTCCCGATGGCATGGTGGAATTCACGACACCAGCGCCTCATGGTGCGACGGCAGCTTCAAAGCTCGCGCACTAAGCAAATTAGGGGACGGACTACTCAACCCCCAAACTCCTGCGGGATTTTCGATCTGCTCGCAATTGTAGGAGTTTGGGGGTTGAGTAGTCCGTCCCCTAATTGACTTTCAGGCCGACTTCGTCGCGGCGTCCTCGCGAACTGCACGTTCCCTCGCAGCGCGACGAACGATCTCGTCCATATGGCGGGTCAATTCGCCGTTCCACCTTTCAAAAGTCGAAGCGAACGACGACATGCGTTTGTAGAGTCTACGCACACCGGCCATCTGGATGCCGACGAGCAGGGCCTGAAACTCCGAAAGGATGCCAATCGCAAACGCCAAATCCTCTCCTTCCAGGTTGGAGAGAGCGCCGAACTGATCCATGGACCGGTACTGGAACAAAATCATCCGCGACTTGATTTGAGCATAGCGGCTGCCTTCCAAAATCTCGCTGGCTTGAACTCCGGCGATCAGGCTGGCGGTATCCTGGATCTGGACCGCAGAGAAAAATCCAAACATACCCGCAAGGTGCTCTATGCCACCGTCCCGCGCTGCAGCCCAACCCCGGGCAGCATGCTCGATAAAATTTGGATAGTACAGAGTGGCAAACAGATCGCAGGGCGTCTCCACGTCGATGTCGCTTTCACTGCGATCGGTCCCACTCGCATTGAAGATTACATGAGCCGTTTCGTGAGCAAGAACGTAAGCGAGGACGAGACGGGTTAGCCATCGGGATTCCGGTGTCGCCGCAACTCGGTGCTGATCCGGCCTTTCCTCCCCGCTGCGCACGCTGTTCAGGCGTTCGTGACTAATCGTAGCTCCGGCCCTGAGCACATCTTCAGGAAAAGCCAGGGGGGACGGGTACCAGAAATGTCGCCGGGCATCGACGAAAATGCTTTCCAAATATTGGGACGAGTTTTGGAAGTCGGCAGTCAGTGCCCGCTCGATTGAAGCGCCACCAATCTCATTGCTGCGCAGGTGAGGTGTGACGTTGGAGAATTGCTTTCCTTTCGTGGCCAGCAAAAAGTGAACGCGCCAAATATTCTCCAGCGACTTGATGAACCCCGATGGGATAACGATGTAGTGATAGCCGTCAATGGATCGAGTAAAAGGTGATCCATCCTCGCTATCCACGATCCTGACGCAGACCGAATCTCCCGACGGGATGGAGGCATCCCTGAACACCTTTCGCGCGAAAGTCAGCGCCGACTGCGATAACGCCTGCAATCGATACTCGGCGATGCTTCTGTAATTAGCCAGATTACGTTGCCACGATTCCGGTGCCGTATCAGGAATATCAATTTCGGGGCGCAGCGGTTCGGCGATCGAACAAAAGCCAAGCAGGTCGTCGAGCGACTCCGCGAACTTCGCGTGAGGCCCCGGGCCGCTGACGGCCACCGCCTGACGAAAAGAAGTAAGTATGTCAGGCATTGGTTACCTCCACTCAGTACCGATCAGATTTGCGGTTGCCTTACCAGCATATATCGCCTTCCGTCACGCCGTTGGTTAAAACCATGCGGACGAACTCAGCCTTGCCACTGTTAAGCCTTGATAAAATTAGGCGACTACGGCTTCAAGCATGGCGTACATCTGGAACTCGCTTGCGGGCGTGTTGCCGAAGATGCTGCCATCCGCGCGGGTCAGATACTGGTCAACGACTTCCTTGCTGTTCAAACCCATGGATTTCCGCATATCGAATCCCAGTTCACCGAGAAACTCACTCTCACGTCCCACGGGAAGACCGAAGATCCAGGGCTCTTCCGCAGTCAGGCGCAGGAAACGAAGCATCATCGGGCGGTACTGCTCCGGAACCTTTTCCATATCGATATTCGCAATACCCTGGATTACGTTGTCGAAGGTGTAGTCAAAGACAATGGCGCTGCCCCGAGGTGAGTTGTTTGCGACCCACTGAAGGGTGCTCCTGGCGGCATTCGCACGCAAATACATGGTGACGCCTTCCCAATTGAAGAATGTCTTTTGGTCCGTCCGATAACCAGCCCGACCCAGCGCGGCGCCGAGATCATCGTGCAGAAAGTCCACGGGCACATATGTCAGATTCTCCGGGGGGTCACCAATCGCCTCGAGCAAGCGGCGGATCTTGAGCGCCTGCGTAACAGGCGCATCAACTTCGAAAACACGAGCGTTCTTGAGTGCTTCCTTGAACCGATAGGCGCGAGTATCGAATCCGGCGCCCAGGATGACGACTTGCGTAGCGCCTTCCCGGAGTGCTGCCAGCATTCGCTCATCAATGAATCGGGTTCGAGGAATCAGGCCGCGGGCATTGGCCATAGCTTCCGCGTCACTCGCGACGACATCGTAAGGCTGTCCCCACAAACGCGCGGTATCGGTAACTTCGGCGAGGATTCTGACTTCGTCGGGCCCGAGTAGTTTTGCCGCCATCCAGTCGGGGTTTTGCACGCGGGGGTCCGGTTCCAGGGCGCCAAAAGCGCGAGCGGCAGCCGTCCAAATGCAAGTTCGAGAGAGTTTGCTCATAGTCGGGAGTACTAATCGGACTGTCCGGTAACTAACCGATACCCGATGCCCGGCTCAGTTCGCAAATAGCGCGGTCGAGCCGGATCCGTTTCAAGCTTTCTCCGAAGCTGAACCATGTACACGCGCAAATAGTGCGTCTGCTCGGTGTGGTTTGGCCCCCACGCCTCGTTCAGTAACTGGCCGTGAGTAACAACCTGATCGGCATGCCGGATGAGTGCCTGAAGCAGCTTGAACTCGATTCGCGTCAGATGCGTCTCCTGTCCATTCGCGATCACGCAGCGCTTTGAGAGATCGATCGCAACATCTCCAAGGTGAAAAATGCCTTCAGCATTTTCACGGTGAACCGAAGTTCCTCGGCGGATGGCCACACGAAGCCTCGCGAGCAGTTCACCGACGGCGAAGGGTTTGTTCACGAAATCATCCGCGCCCGCATCCAGCGCCAGGATTTTGTCGCGCTCATGCGCGCGAACGGAGAGCACGAGTATCGGCAGATTCCGATTCCACCTCCGCACAGCGTGAATCACCTCGATGCCATCCGCATCCGGGAGGCCCAGATCGAGGACGATGAGGTCGGGTTGCCGCGCATGGACCTGCTGCAATCCCTCGGCAACGGACGCGGCCTCGCGCATTCGGTAGCATTCAGCTCCGAGAGTCGTTCGTAAAACGCGACGGATCTCGGCATCGTCTTCGATGAGCAGAATCTCCGCTCGAGGTTCGGTCGTGGCCTGGCTTGTCATGCTGTAGAGCCTTCCGTGAGTTCAGTCAAATCCGGTGGAGAGCCTCCAATAGGCAACTCAATCGATAGTAGCGCACCGCCCTCGGGCATCGTACGAGCTTTGATGGTTCCATGATGAGCGTTGACGATAGCCCGGCAAATGGCAAGGCCGAGCCCCGCACCCCGAATCCCGCCGGTCTGGCCTCTGAAGAACTTTTCAAACAGGCGGTCCTCAGATCCGCTGGGAAAACCCTGTCCCTTATCCTGAACGATAATCGAGATGGTCTCCCCCGTCCGCGAGGCGTCGATGCGAAGAGGTGTGCCCGCATCGGTGTACTTCACAAAGTTATCCACAAGATTGACGAAGACCTGTTCGAGAAGCACATCATCGACACAAACGAGCGAAAGGTCGGAAGGAATATGGACGGTAACCGGCCGTCCGTTGAGCGCGGACTCGAATCGTGAAAGCGCCGCGCCGACGATCTCTTCGAGGGGATACCAATCTTTGCGAACTTCCATCCCGCTCTCGAGCCGCGTCATCTCCAGAATGTTTGTAACAACCCGGTTGAGCCGCTCGGCTTCTGCCGCAATGCCGCCGATGAGTCCGCGCACCTGTGCCCGGTCAAGACGGTCTTCTTCTTCAAGAAGACTTGTTGCCGCACCGTAAATCGCGGCGAGCGGAGTCTTGATATCGTGAGAAACAGCACTCAGGAGAGAGTTCTTCATACTCTCGCTCGTTATTCGGAGCTCTGCGTCCCTTACCTTATTGCTTTGAGCGCGCACGCGATCGACAAGTCCGGTGATTACGAGAGCTACAGCCAGCATCGCGCTCAGCGTCATGAGATACGAGGAGTCTTCCATGACAAAACTGTCATGGACGGGAACGCAAAAATAGAAGAAAGCTGTGACGCCAAGGACGGCGTTTAGCACGGCCGCAGTTCGACCATAACGAACCGACGCCACCAGAACGCCAAAGATGTAGATCATTGCCAGGCTGGTGAGTTCGATCTTCGACCGAAGTGCTACGGCGACCAGAGTGCACAACACAACGACGGCTATACTTCCGAGGTATTGCGTGAGCTTGAAAGCCCGCTGTCCAGTCGAGGGCACTAAGACATCATAGCACCGGCAGGAAGGCTCAAAGGCCGAAGGAAGTTTTCGAATCCGCGGGAAAAGTAGCGCTAAAGCTTTCGTGCAAGCAGCATGGTGATGTCATCTCGTGCGGAAGGATCGTGGGCCCAGGCGCCGACGGCATCCATTACAGACTGGATAATCTCATTGAGAGGCCGGTTGAGATTTCGCTGGAGGAGTTCGATCAGACGCTCTTCTCCGAACTGTTCCTCCCTGACGTTTTCAGATTCCGTAATGCCGTCGGTGAACGCGGCCAGCAGATCTCCTGTTTGCAGGGTGACATCGACCTGCTCGAAGGGATATTCCGGAAAAATTCCAACGACCGTCCCATTTGACTCCAGTCGCGTGGCCTCGCCATTGCGAATAAGGATCGGCGCGAGATGACCAGCGTTCGTGTATGTAAGACAGTTCTTCGTGTCGTCGTAAACGGCACAGTAGAAGGTGGCGTACTTTTCGGGAGGTGTGTTTGCGTAAAGCTGCCGATTCAACCGAGTAACCAAAGTCGCCGTTGAAACGTTCTCGTCTGTGCCCATTGCAAGTTGAGCGTGCACCGATGCCTGAACGCTGGCCATAAGCAGAGCCGCCGATATGCCCTTCCCTGAGATATCGCCGACAACGACAGCCGCGCCGCGCGATTCTATGGGTATGAAATCGTAATAATCGCCGCTCACTATGCGAGCCGGATTGCATACACCCGCCAACTCGAGCGTCTTCAGTCTTGGCACTTCCTTGGGAAAGAGCTGCGCTTGAACCTGCCGCGCAATTTCCAGTTCCGATTCCAGCTTTTCCTTCTCTTTGACGTCGGCTATCAGTTGCTCGATACGTTGAGTCATTCCGTTAAACGACGAGGCCAGCTCGCTGAGCTGGTCATTTGCACGGACCGGTATGCGGTGAGAGAAATCTCCGGTTTCGACTTTCTTTGTTCCCGCATAGAGATCGTGGACAGTACGGGTTAACGTGCGTGCCAGCTTGATACTTGCGACGACAGCGACAATCTCCACCACGAGAAATGTTCCCGCAATAACGGCCATTACCAAGACGAGCACATTCGCCGTTGACCCGATGGTGCTGAAGACGCGCGCAAGAATCGCCGAAGGTCGCGTAAAGGAAATCGTGGCGGCCGGTTCCACTTTGCCGGTCTCCAAAGATCGCAGTTCGATCGGAGCTCCTGTTTCAATCTCGGAATCCCAGAATCCGCGTCCCTGCGGCGCTGGTGCTATGCCCGACGAATCGAGAGCGATTCGCAGCTCCGGAGCCGACCCGCGCGAGCCGACTCGAAAACGGATGGTTTCCCCTTCAACCACACTGATAGCCGCCATCCCTGGCAGAAGCTCTGCCAGAAGTTTTGCGTCGAAAGGCCGTACGGCGAAGGCTTCTATACTTCGATTTCCGTCCTCTACTCGGGCGTGAGCCGCGAGAAAGAAAACTCCTCGCTGGTTTCTGACAACCCCCGTAAAACTCGGGTTGCTCCATGTCGGGAACTCGGAAATCGCGGACCCGGGAATTGTCCAAACGGTTTCCGCGACTCGCACCACAACTCCTTCCCCGGGTTCTACCGATAGAGTGTTGGCCGCCTTACCATCCGCGACCGCCTGCGCTCGACGCTCCGTAGAGCTAAGTAATTGTTCCAGCCTGGCTCCAGTTCCTTGTGCAGCAGGTAGTTCGTTGTTTGTCCAAGCACAAGGTTGGATCCGAGCTGAACGAGGAGGTAGATCAGCAGAATGGGAAGAATTCCAACGAGGCAATACGTGACGAACAGCCGGTTTCGCACGCGCCACGTAGCCTTGCGGATGAGTGGAAGCATCGCGAATGGAAACAGAATGATGAAGGCGAAAACCAGAACTGCCGTCCCGGCAAATCCGAGGTAATAGCCCGTGGCTGCTCGGATCAGACTATTCCCCAGAAGAAGGATAAAGAGCACAGCCGTAGTCTTTTGTATCCGATTCAGACGGGGAGGGGTCACAGCCGGGCACGATAGCACAAGAAATCTTCGAGTCGTTCGTTTTGCGCGTTAACATGCCGGCCAGGGGAATTAGGGGATGGGGATCTCCCGTCCCCTTCCGCAGAGTGGCGCCAATGAACCTGCCCGATTTCAAGTACCACCGTTATCCGATCCAAAGCGGCAGTGTGGAGGAATCTAGCGCTTCTTGCGAATGTTGCGGCCAGGCTCGCGGTTACATCTACGCGGGTCCGGTCTATTCTGAGGAAGATCTGGATGACTCGATCTGCCCGTGGTGTATTTCAGACGGAAAGGCGCACGCGAAGTTTGACGCATCCTTCGTCGACGAAGCGACTTTGCCAGACGGACTTTCGGAAGACATCGTCCACGAAGTAGCATGGCGCACTCCTGGCTATTCCGCCTGGCAGGCGGAGCAATGGTTCTCGTGTTGCAACGATGCCATGACGTTTCTTGAACCGGTCGGAATTCAAGAGATTCGAGAGCGTTATCGGGAATTGGAGTTTAATGTTCTCGGCAATATCATCTATGAACTTCACGTATCCGGCGGCCCGGCACACCGTCTTCTGGAGACGCTCGACAAGCAACACGGACCGACCGCGTACGTTTTTCAGTGTTCTCACTGCAATGCGTACAGGACGTTTGTGGACACACACTGACGTGAATCACCGAGGGTTCGATTGGAGGAACCACGATGGCAACCATTCCTGAAATTTTGCAGCTTTTGCGGGAGCATCGATTTGATGAAGCGATCCCTCTGGTGACAACGACGCTGCGTAATGCAGCGTCGGAATCGCCGCAAAAGTTGACGGATTGCGCTCGAGACCTGGTTCGATTCCAGGGATTTTTCAAGAACACTTCCCAGGCAGTCACCTCTGAAAACTATTTCCGAACGGTCCACGACCTCCTCGGTGAGCTGGCTGGTCCCGACTCTCCTGCGGCGATCGCGGCGGCGGACAACCTCGGCTCTCTTCTCGGTTCCATCGATAAGATTGATGAAGCCATAGCGCTGCGTGAAAGAGTCCTGGCGCATCTTCAGAAACGCTTTCCAGGTGACGATCAGCGCGTGATGCTCGTGCGCGATGGCTTGGGTATCCTCTATCGACGTGCCGGCCGCGAGGACAAACTGAACGAAATCTTTAAGAACACCGGCCTGTGTGAGCATTTGCGTGCGGCCGAGAAATACGTCCGCGATCAAGGCGGGCGCGTTGTGTACTCCGGACGACCCTGGTCGGCGAATTGTCACGTCTGGGTCTACTTCGACACGATTCTTGACTCCGATCGCCTAATCAAAGGTCTTGGTCTCGATGCATGTGTTCAGGTTCACGATCATCGCGGTACGCATGACGGCAGCGAGCGGGGAATTGTCTGTACTGTTCATAATGATGGAATCATGGGACCCCATCCGGCAGATGCTTCACCTGCGGCCAAAACAGTGACCGTGCCATAGGCCGATTCTGCCGGCCGCTGATTTCCCTGTAACCTTACCGCCTGTTTCAAGTCTTCATTCTCGAACTCGATGGAGCCGACAGACAGAGAACTCATGTTGGCGGTCAGGGATGGTGACGTCGACCAGTTCGGCGTCCTCTTTGACCGGTATCATCAGCGCCTTTACGAATTCTTCTATCGCCTGGCCGGCAACGCGGCGTTGAGCGAGGACCTCGTTCAAGACGTGTTTCTCCGGATGCTCAAGTACCGCCATACCTTCCGTCGGGATAGCGAGTTCCGCGGCTGGATGTACCACATTGCTCGAACGGTGCGGATCGATCGCTTTAGAACGCATCGCGAGGAAACGCCATTGACGGAAGGCGAGGCTGAGAACACTCGTGGAGCGGGAACGCGTGCTTTAGACGGCTACATGGAGGAGATGGAGCGCGCCGAACTTCTACAACGCGCTCTATTGCGATTACCCGAAGACAAGCGCGAGCTTCTAGTTCTGGCGCGGTTTCAGGAACTGAAATACGAACAGATCGGATCACTGCTAGCCATTGATGTTGGAGCTGTAAAGGTGCGCGTTCACCGTGCCATGTCTGAGCTGCGCGAGATTGTCCAGAAGATGTCCAGTGAGAGAACGAAATGGAATGTGAAGAAGCCCGTGAAGCTATCGCGGACAAGCTAGCCGGTACGCTTGCCGCATCCGCTGAGGCG
>Ga0207711_10005335_pt1 | contig 10901 bp, 8 predicted proteins | sample KBSS34metaG_FD_184401 | JGI IMG/M metagenome (GOLD analysis project Ga0207711, IMG submission 184401) | Switchgrass rhizosphere microbial communities from Kellogg Biological Station, Michigan, USA - KBS S3-4 metaG (SPAdes) (version 2) | ecosystem: Host-associated > Plants > Roots > Rhizosphere >...
AGCGGTCAAATCCGTCGAACTCTTTCAACGGTCACGTGTGAGCGATGAGCAGACGGATGCCTATCGACAGGCCATCCCGCGGCTGAGTCCATTGGAGGGGGAACCACGGCTTGAAGGAGATCAAGCGACAGTGGGTACTCAGCGAGTCGTACCACTCGAAGGACCGTTAGCTCGTGTCAAGGAACTTGAGTCGATAGCGGCCTTGGAGCGGGAGCAGGCTACGGAACTCAAAAAGAAACTTGCGGAATCCGAGAGGGTATCCGCGCGGATACAAGAACTTGAATCCCTCATCCAGATTGAGCGAGAGCGGACGATCGAGGCCAAGAATCAAGCATCCGCAGCGGAAGCTCTGGGCAGGCGGGTATGGGAACTGGAGGGAGCCCTTCAGAAAGAACGCGAAAGTGCAGTGCAACAGGCGACGCGTCTGGCGGATCTGCAGATGAATGTGAATCGTGTTCCTGAACTGGAGGCTGCGCTGTATACCGAGCGGCAGACAGGTTTGCAATTGGCGCAGCACATGACTGAGCTGGAAGGCGAGGTTGCCAGGACTCAGGAATTGTCACAAGCTCTCGCTGCTGAACAGGAAAGAAATAAGGACCTTGGCGTTCGTCTCACTGAGGCCCAGCTTGCCTCGCAGAAAGTCCAGGAGATTGAAGCCCTATTTCAGGCAGAACGGGAACGCAATAGCCTTTTGGCGAGGCGCGTATTTGAAGCTGAACAAGCGTCCGGGCTTGCCACTAAGCGATTTGAAGAGGTGGCGGCCAAGCTTGGCGAGATTGCAGGATGGGCTTCTCAGCTGAGGAGTGGGAAGAGACAGCCCCTGTCATGAAGGACTGATGCATGGCTGCCGGCTCGACGGACAATTTTCAGAAAGAACTGGTCGATCTATTTGTTGAGGAAGCCCATGAATGGCTCCAGAACCTTCATGTTGCGCTTGACGAGCTCGAGCAGGGGCCGGCGCCGGACCGGTATGCAGAACTGATCGACACGATGTTGGTTGGAGTGACGAACCTCGGTGAGTCTGCCGCGACGATTAATCTGCGCGACATTATGGATGCCTGTCTTGCAGCGTTTCCTTTGATAGAAATTCTCAAAGATCCCCGTAAGGCGTCTTCGGTTCAGGCGTTCTTCGCAATCTGTAGGCAGCTGGGGCAGATCCAGACTGAATTAACCCGCGCAACAAGTCTTTCCCCTGACGGGGGCAGGAGCAGTGCGGATGGAGCGACGGTGTCTACAGGTCTCTCACCCGGGACGTTTGTGCTGGCGCTTCAGGGACTTCTAGAAAACCAGTCATCCGGTATCGCCTCAGGACGTAATCATATCCGCAATCTGATCGAGGAGATGGAGAAACAGATTCAGGCCGGTGTCGAACGTATCGATGCCGCGGTCATCCATGGATATCTTGCGCGGGTGGCTGAAGCGGAAGAGATGTTTCTGAAGACAATTGACGAGCGAGTGCCCGAGATCTTCAAGAAAGTGAATGCCCTTACGATGATGGGGGGGGAGGCTTCCTTACAGAAGGCAGCACTCGAAGACTCGCTTCAAGACGTCGTGCATCTGCGCAAAGAGGCGCAGCAGGTGAATGCGGCTTCGGCTGTATTGTTTTTGACAGGTTTGCAGAGTCTGCTGACTGTGGCGGCCCAACGTCGAGTGCGTGTCGCTGCCACGCGGGTTGAATCTGTGAAGATGCGACTACGTGAGATGGGTGAAGCCGTCAGACAATGGGTGGAGCATGGGCGGACCCAGCGTGCTGCAATCGGTCAGTTGCTCCCTGTCAGCCATTCCTAATGGTCGTATCAGAATTCCGCAAAGATGTTCGTCGAAGCTTATGGTGGAGTTGTTCCCTCCCACTGGTGCGCCCCATGAAATTTGAAGATGACTATACGAGCTACTGGGGGCTGCGGGCCCTTCCGTTCGACAATGTGCCGGACCCCCGATTTTATGTCCCCTGCGTTCAGCATGATGCGGCACATAGATGGCTGAATTACGGGATTCAGGCCCGCAAGGGGATACTCCTCCTCACAGGCGATATCGGGTGTGGGAAAACGTTGTTGAGCCGTCGACTGATCGTCGGGCTGTCGCCTGCTCAATATGATGTCGCGCTCGTCGCCAATCCCGCGTTGTCCCCTTCCGAATTGTTGGACGAAGTGTTAGCTCAGTTTGGACTCGACTGGTGCAATCGAAGGCCGCGCGATTACAGATGCTCAATGAACGTCTGCAACTCAATGAGCAGCGCGGGGTCAGCTCTGTGTTGGTGGTGGATGAAGCGCAAGCGATTGAAAGCCTTAACGGATTTGAAGAGCTCCGCTTGCTGACGAATTTCCAACTCAACGATCGATATCTCTTGACTGTTGTGCTGATCGGCCAACCGGAATTGCGTGGCCTCGTTGCAGATATCCCGCAATTGAACCAGCGGATTGCGGTGCGAACCCATCTGGGCCCGTTCACGTCGGAGGAGACGACGGCATATATCGCGGCACGCATGGAGGCGGTGACCGATCGGACAGACGTATTTACGAAAGAGGCGATCGCAAGTATTTTTGAACAGAGCAGGGGGATCGGAAGGGTCATTAATGCGCTCTGTGATCAATGTCTCTTCGCCGGAGCCATCGAACAGGTCACACAGATCGATGACCGGCTCGTTCAGCGGATCGGGCCGCTCACGAATACGCCCACGCCCGTTGAGAAGAGTACCGCGAAGGACCCCAAAGAGATCGGATCATATCAAGAAGTTATATCAAAGTACGCGAGTGGGCGACAATAAAGTAGATGCCTATCCGGGGAACGTCGCACGAGAGACAATATTAATCTCTCCCTTGCAGGTCGAAACGGAAATGCCTTAACCCTGGTATAGTGAGAAACGGGTAGGAACCGCCAAGCGTTAGGCCAATGTGGTTGCAGGAGAGACGTTACCAGGTCTCTACGAACAGAGTCAGGGGGCCGAACGGCTTGACCAGTTGCTTGGTAGGTCATCGGTGGACCGTCGAATATTTCACAGGGGCAACAGTTTGTGGTGAGCGAGCCGAATATGACGGATTGGTATCGCTTTGCGCAGGAACAACTAACGGGGGTGGCTCTTGCGGTCCAGCGGCAAGAGCCACTCAACATGGAGGCCTTGTCTGCCCTGGCCACGGGAATTGCAGAGGCGGTCAAAAACAATGACCAATTGCTCGTTCAGGCTCTGAGTGGCCTGGAAGGTCCTCCTCTGATTACGAACCTCGTGAATGTCGGGATTCTGGCGACCAAGGTCGGTGCCGGGTTGGGCTATCATGGGAAAGAGCTGGAACGACTAACCTTTGCAGGGCTCCTGCACGATATTGGGCTCTTTGCCGTCCCGCAATCGTTGATCACAAAGTCTGGTCGGTTGACCGTGGAGGAGCGGGCGCTCATTGAACGGCATCCTGAGCTCGGGTATCAAACGATTCAGAAAGCCGGTGAGAAATATGACTGGTTGGCGCAGGTGGTGAGCCAGGCACATGAACGGTGGAATGGACAGGGGTATCCAAAAAAACTGAAAGGGCGGCAAGTCAGCGAGTTTGCCCAGATCATCGGTGTGGTGGATATTTTTGATGCCCTTGTGAGCCCGCGCGGGTACCGCCGCCGATTCCTTCCACATGAAGCGGTTCGTGAATTGTTGGCCGTGGAACGGACAGCGTTCCCTCGCGAGATCGTCAAAGCACTGGTCCAACAGCTATCGGCATATCCGCTGGGCACCTCGGTGCGGTTGAGCACCGGAGAGGTCGGATCAGTCATGCGCATCAATATGCGCTATCCGCTCCGCCCAGTCGTGTTGATCGAAGGCAATTCGATCGCCGGCCAGGAGGGACGGCAGATCGATCTGCGTCTTACCCCGCTGGTGTCTATCGTAGAAACACTCCAACCGCCCGACGTTGCACGTGTCTCGTTTCCCCCAGAGGAGATGCGTGTAAAGGCAGCTGAAGTTGTTCCCGTGGCATCCGATCGGTTTACGTTGCTCTTGGAGGGCTTGGACGCTCTTGCAAGCTCTATTCAAGGCGCCGTCGAGTCCAGGACTCATCTGTCTGACGAGGGGAGCACGCCATTGTCGCAAGGGCATCGAGCTGTAGATCGCCCCCTCGCGCAAGATCTCTCGGATGCCAGTTTTGAAAAAGAGGTCATCGGGCTATTCGCTCTTGAAGCCCATCAGTGGCTGGCTCAAATTCGGATGGCGGTGAAACAGATCGCTGGGGGAGCCAATGGGACGGTGCGTCCGAAGCTGTACGGTATTCTCTTACACGGCATTACGAATCTTGCAAAATCTGCATCGACGGCGCAGCTCAAGACGATAGAACAGATGGCCTCAAATCTGCTGTCGATTCTCCACGATGTGGAACACCAAGAACCACCTCTGGTGACGGCAGCCCTTCAGTCGCTTCAGGAGGGGTTGGATCGGATCAGTCTGGCTGTGCGTCGTTTAGCAGGAGAGCAAGAGGATCAACGAAGCAGACCCGAGGATGTACCAGTAGAAACGGTCAGCGAGCCTCAGGAGGTTCTTCCCACGATCATTACGCAACCCCCTAAATCTATTGATGCGCAGGCTCCCATCGCCGTCATTTCCAATGTGCCGCTCATACAGGCACTCCGGGCTCTCCAGCAGGCGCGCGCCAGGTCGATGCAGCCTGCCCGCGATGTGCTGGAGGCGGTGATCCAGCGAGCTGAGCGGGAAGGCGATCGTCTTGACGTTGCCGATGTAGAGCATATTTTGACTGACCTTGACAAACTTGACGAAGAATTTCTTCAAGAGGTCCGTCAGCGGGTTCCGATCATCAGCTCGACTCTTGCAAGTTTACGAACGAGCGGGGCGACGGATTTCGTGACGGCCGCGCAACTCGATCCTGTGCTTGAACAGGTCGAGGCCCTCTACGATTTGGCCAGTCGTGTGCAGGCGACGATGATCACGATGTTTTTGCAAGGGCTTCGATCTTTCCTCATGGTCTCAGCCTACAGAAAAACCTCGTCGTTGGCGCAGCGACTGGGAACGGTCGAGACGCGGGTTCACGCGTTGATCCCGATGGCCGAGCAATGGAGCAATATAGGGCGTGTCGAACGATCGGCCATTAGTGACATCCTGCCAGTCTAACAAGGATGCTGAAATAGTCCGCCAGCGTGGCTGAAAGGTTAAGGCTGAGGCTAAGGTTGAGTAAGCAAGAACATGCTTGACGCTTAACCACTTTGCACACTTCTGTACGTTCCCGCGTAGCGGGCGTTGAAGTCATACAGACTTAGTGCTCTTCTTTGCCGAGCGCGCGTCACCCAACCAAGGCATTTCTCATTGAAATTGCACGGATTGTCCTGCCTATCAATTGGGCAATCTGCAAGATGCTCCGGTACTGCCTGGTGTTGCCCGCTCGTCCACATGGTTGTCCACAATCCATCCACATATTTTGTGGACACTGAGAGCCTGGCTGGGTTTGCCTTACTGAACTGTCGCCTTTTCCTTCGTGAGTCTGCGAACGGAAGACGTCGAAAAGCCTTTCTGCAAGAGGAGTTCAGGTGTCAGTGCCTATCTGAGTCCTATGGAGTGAGGAGATCGGTGTTCCCCGCGTAAAAACCAGGCCTGTCTCGCACTGTTGGCGCAGGGTCATCCACAATTTCTCATTCAATCGTGGGGAATACGTGTATTGATCAGGTCGCCTGGACACAGAAGCTCAATTCCCTGTTTCTCGTCTATGCAACCAGTAGTGGAAGGGTGGTATGATCCCGCCGCCAACTTTGAGAATGCTGGAGAATGTATCGATGCCGAAACTTGTAACAGTATTGCGATCAGAGAAAATTGACGAGCAAGCACGCATGTATATCCGGTCCTATGTCCTCTTCCCTGCAGGAACGATTGGATTGATCTGTCTGATTGGCGGGGTGGGGTCGCTTGCCTATCAGCTCATATTCAGCCATACGTACAGTTGGCTGACGTTTCTCACCAGCACAGTCTTGTTCGTGGTCGGAGGGTTATACGGATGGGGAAAGGCACGCTATCATTGCTATCTCTTTGCCAATTTCCCAGAGGTGTATGCGGCAAAGATGCGCAGCGCTGTGGCTCAACGCAGCAGGAAGGCCAAGGCTGAGCCGGATGCGCCCTCGATCGAACACCCCGGGCGAGCCTTCGTCACGGCGATCTCTATTCTCGGGGCGCTACTGATCTTTGGCGCTTCGGCTGCGGCCGTACTACGAGGCGATCTTGATCCGTTACCGGCCCTTCTGATGCCATGGGCAGGATTCTACTGGGCAAAGTTATTTATTTGGCGCGGAGTCATAGAATAGAGCGGAGGCACTCACTTCACGTCTTATCTCTTGTCCGTTTCCTTTTCTTGCCTTTGGCCTTGGAGGCTTGAGAAGCCGAGTGCGTTGCGTCCAATTTTTTCATTCGGTCTTCCAATGTGCGCACAGCTTGTCGAAGTTCAGGAAGCCGCGGAATCACGGCTTGTGCTTTCACCCACGTTTCATGTGGCATCACGGGAGCCCCTGACATGATCTGGTTGGGCTCGAGACTACGATTGACACCGGCACGGGCAGCAATCATAGTCTGATCTCCGATGACGATATGGTCTGCCAGTCCTGCCTGTCCGCCGATCATGACATGGTGCCCTACCTGCGTACTGCCAGCGATCCCCACCTGAGCGACTAGGATAGAATGGGCGCCGATCGTGACGTTGTGGGCGATCTGAACCAGGTTGTCGACCTTGGTTCCTTGCTTGATGATCGTTTGACCGAGTGTGGCGCGATCGATTGTGACATTGGCTCCTAGTTCTACGTCATCCTCGATGGTAACCCCGCCGAGCTGCGGAATTTTGTAATGCCGCCCCTGGTCCTGCACATAGCCGAATCCGTCGCTTCCGATTACCGTGCCGCTATGAATGATGACGCGGGCTCCAATTGTGCAGCCCTCCCTGACCACGACGTTGGGATAGAGCAGCGTATCGTCTCCAATCGTCGTATCGTTACCCACAAAAACACCTGGATAGAGCGTGACTCGCGCGCCAATCGTCACCCGGTCTCCCAGGGTGACTCCCGGCCAAATCGAGGGATCGGAACCGATCTGAGTGTCAAGGCCTCGGACGATAGTATTGTCAATACCGCGCGGAAGTGAGATGGGACAGAAGAACGTCCGGGCCACCTTCGCAAAAGCCAATGTCGGATTGGCGACGATGATGTGAGCCGTGACGAACGGATCAAGCCGCCGGTGGGCGAGGATTGCCCCAGCAATGGTGGATCCATGTGTCTTGAGCACCCGATCCCCCGTGACAAACGTCAAATCGTTTGGACCTGCTTCTTCAAGGCTTGCTAGGCCTGTCACGGTAGCCAGCGGGGAGCCGACAATCTCTCCCCCGACAAGGTCATGAATCTGCGCTAGAGAAATAGGAGTTCGCGTACTCGTCGCCATACAGGTCAGGATTTCTTTTTATTTTTTGGCTCGGACGGCTTCACTCGCTTCTCGATCGGGGCCGCTGAACCACTTTTTCCCAGCCGCTTCTCAATATACGTGACGACGTGACCGACATTCGTCAGCTTCGCCAGGTCCTGGTCGGGAATCTGGAGATCGAAGGCCTCCTCGATGCGGTACAGCAGTTCGATCACTGCCATAGAATCAAGGCCTAAATCGTCGCGTAGGTTCTGTGTCGGGAGTATCGTGGCAGGATCGCGTTTTAGAAACTCACCTAAGGCGGTGCGGATTGTCAGTGATATGGTCGGATCGGTTGCCATTGGTCGATGTTCTCCCTCGCGCCCTAAATGGCCGTTATTTTGTTTGTTTCGTTTATTTGGTTCATCTGGTTAGTTTCTTCGTCCAACCAACCAAACTAAATAAACCAAACAAACCTGCCCCCACTACTTCGTCGCTTGTTTCAATACCACGGCGGCGTTGTTGCTGCCAAATCCAAAGGCATTCAGCAGGGCCACTTTCACACGACGCTCCTGTGACGATCGGGAAAGTCCTGCCAGAGCGCAAACGGGATCAGGGTCATCGTAGTTAGCGGTAGGATGGATCTTGCCAGTATGGACGGCCAGCACCGAAGCGATTCCCCCGATGGCGCCGGCGGCCCCCAGTGTGTGGCCGATCAGCGATTTCGTTGCGTTGACAGCAATGGCGTCAGCCCGTTTCTTGAACAGAAGCCTGATGGCTTTGGACTCCACGGCATCGCCGATGGAGGTCGACGTTGCGTGGGCATTGATGTAATCCACCTGGGTTGGGGTCATGCCGGCATCTGCGAGGGCCAGCCGCATGGTGTGGGCCACTTCGATGCCATCTTCACGAGGAATAACCATATGGTAGGCCTCGCTGGTGGCTGCATAGCCTGCAATTTCAGCATACACTCTTGCCTTGCGCTTCTTGGCATGGGTGGCCGATTCCAAGATGAGTGTGCCAGCGCCTTCTCCCATGATGAAACCATCGCGCATCAGATCGAAGGGTCGAGAGGCCTTCTCCGGGTGGTCGTTGAATCTCGAGGAAAGTGCGCGAAGGGAGCAAAATCCTGCAAAGACGAGTGGGGTAATGCTGGCGTCGGCTCCCACGGTGATCACGACATCGGCACGGCCTTCACGGATACAGTGAAGCGCTTGCCCAAGCGCATGGGCGCTGGATGAGCAGGCAGTTGAGATGGTGAGATTTGGGCCTTTGGCGCCATAGGCCATGGCAAGGATACCCGAAGCTGAATTGAGGGTGATGGCGGGAATAAAATTCGGATGGACGCGATGAGGCTTCTGCTGCTGGTAGAGCTGCGTGATTTCACGTTCGCCCATCACCATTCCACCCATGCCGGCGCCCACAATGACTCCGACGCGGTGGGGGTTCTCCTTCGTTAGCTGAAGGCCAGAGTCAGCCAACGCTTCTTTTGTCGATACCAGTGCAAACTGGGCATAACGGTCCACACGTTCACCATGGGCTGAGTCGAGAAACCGTTCGACCGAGAAGCCGCGCACTTGGCCTGCGACTTTGGAGCGGTAGCCCTCCATAGGAAATGGATCTAAAGACGTGATGGTTGAGATGCCAGATTGGCCGGCTAGAGCGGCTTTCCAGAAGTCGCTGATCCCGATACCGATGGGGGAAACGACACCCAATCCTGTCACGACCACACGCGAGCGCATTCTGTTGAAATCCTTTCCGTGCAACCCCTACTTACCGGAAGCACCGATGGCAGTCAACCAGGGGCGGAACAGGCAGGCTCAAGTTTGAAGCTGGGAAGGCTGAAGGTGAGAATCCGACCCCTCTCAGTCTTCAGGCTAGTCCCAACCTTCCCCGCGCTAATATCGCACCTTGAAAATCAAATAGAGGCCAAAGCTCAAGAAAAGAATGTTCGCCATCCAGCCGGCGATCAGAGGGGTCAGAGCTCCGCCACGGCCGAGTGCAATCGCGATGGAATGTGCCGTCCAATAGCAGAAGCCGACGGCAAGTGCCTGCCCGATTCCTATCGCCATGCCCCCCCCTCTTGTGCCACTCCGGCGGAGACTCAGCGCAATACCGACCAGGACCATGATCACGGTGACGAACGGGAACGCAATCCGGCTGTAATAGTCTGTTTGCAGCCTCGCGACCTGAGAGCCTTGTTGGGGCCGACGTCTGGAATAGGCCCGGATATCGTGGAATGTCATCAACTCAGAGTCGCCAGCGAGCCACGTGGTGAAGTCATCGGGGATAAGAGTCATCGCGATGGCTTGGTGGTCGAATACGGTAGTCGCCACGGTCCCGTCTGAAGAAAAGTGTCGGCGCCGTCCTTGATACAGCGTCCATGTCGAGTCAGCGTAGCGGGCTTCGTCGGCTTCGGTCATGTCAGCCAATTGGAAGTTGTGGTCGAACTGAAAGAGCCGCACCCCGCCCAAGAGTTCCCCGCCGACGGAGACGCTCGTGACCTGCATGAGGCTGTCGGTCCCTACTCTTGTCCAGGGCTGCTTGAGCAGCACGGTTGAGGCGGGAGATTTTTTTTCGATGCGTGTGGTCCGAATCTCTTCGGACTTGCCGGCAGCCAGCGGGATGACAGCAGAGCTGAAGAGTAAGAGCACAAGGGTGACTCCTGCAGCAAAGACAATAAAGGGGGTGATGATCCATCGTAAACTGATACCGCAGCTGCGCATGGCGGTAATTTCGTGGCTGCGGGAGAGCAATCCAAACGTGAGCAATGTTGCCATCAGAATGGCCAGTGGCGCGATTTGGTATGAAATCGCGGGAGCTTTGAGAAGAAAATACGTCAAGATGTCGCGCCAGTCGGCGTTATAGTGCAGGAAACGGCGTACTTTCTCGAAGAAGTCGATGACCAGATAGATCGTCATCAATCCGCTAAAACACATCGTGAAGATTTTTCCGTATTCGCGAAGGAGATAGCGGAAGAGAATGGTCATGGGGTTACTGGCGGCTCATGTTGTAAAACCACCCGATCGTGATGAAAAAGAAAATGCCGTTTGGTAGCCAGGCTCCGGCAAAAGGCGGCAGATGCGCTGTCGTGACCAGAAACTCGCACGCGACGTTCAGCACGTAGTAGATGATGATGACTAACACACCGACCGCAAATCCGCCTATTCGGCCGGATCTTTTGGACGCGATACCGACCGGGACGCCCAAGAGGCAAAATACCAGCGACGCGGTTGGGAAGGCCAGATCTTTATAATATTCCATCAATCGGCGGAGTGCGCCGGGATCGCGCCATTGAGATTGTGTGAGCTGGACGATAATGGCCTCATACGATGGACGCTCTTCCGTGGCTGAATAGCCGCTCTGATTGAGCGAGAGTTTCAAATCATAATTGGTGAAGGACGCTTGTTCATACTGGTCTGCCTGGTTCGGTCGGCTATGAATAACTCCATGGTGTAAACGTAAGGCCACCTGATTGGTAGAGGCATCCATAAAGACCTCGAACTGCTGGGCGACGATGATGCGGGGATCATCCGGATTTCGCTCA
>Ga0207711_10005337_pt1 | contig 10898 bp, 8 predicted proteins | sample KBSS34metaG_FD_184401 | JGI IMG/M metagenome (GOLD analysis project Ga0207711, IMG submission 184401) | Switchgrass rhizosphere microbial communities from Kellogg Biological Station, Michigan, USA - KBS S3-4 metaG (SPAdes) (version 2) | ecosystem: Host-associated > Plants > Roots > Rhizosphere >...
CGACCGCGGTGCCGCGCTCCTTGGCGAAGCGCACCAGCTCCTGCGCCGACGCTCGGACCTGGCTGACGGTCCCGGGCGCGCCCTCGATCAAATCCGAATGCATGGTCTGGATGGAATCGATGACGAGCATCGCCGGCGCGTCGTCGCCGAGCGTCGTCAGGATGTCGCGCACCGAAGTCGCCGCGGCGAGCCGCACCGGGGCGGCGCCAAGGCCGAGCCGGACCGCGCGCAGCCGCACCTGCTCGGCCGATTCCTCGCCCGAGACATAGACGACTTGGTGCCCGGCAGCGGCCAGCCGCGCCGCGACCTGGAGCAGCAAGGTCGACTTGCCGATGCCGGGGTCGCCGCCGACCAGCATCGCCGATCCGGGCACGATTCCGCCGCCGATCGCGCGGTCGAATTCGGGGATGCCGCTCGGCAGCCGCTCGGGCAGCGCCGCCGGGGTGTTGAGCCCGATCAGCTGGACCACGCGGCCGCCGCCCTGGAGGTTGTGCTTGGCGGCGAAGATGCTGGTTACCTCGGCCGCTTCCTGGACGAGCGTGTTCCACTCGGCGCAGTCGGCACATTGCCCCTGCCAGCGCGTCGCGACCGACCCGCAAGCCTGACAAACGTAGCGCGCTTTGACCTTGGCCATAGCGCGCTACTCTAACGGAACAAACAGCGAACGTGAAGGCCTAAAACACCGCCTCGGCCTTGCCGCCCATCATCTGTTGACGAACCAGCGGGATCGGCGGTCCGCCATAGCTCAGGAACTGGTCGTGGAACGCCTTCCACGCTTTTTCCCCGCCGCGGCTCGCCGTCCAGTCGTCGCGCAGCTTGCGGATCATGAGCTTGCCCATGGTGTAATTGAGATAGGCCGGATCGTAGGTCCCGCGCGCCGCTTGCTGCTTGGCGTTGCCCGGGTCCTGGTAGCATTGGTTGCGGAACAGGTCGTAGCTCTGCGCCTGAGTCATCGATCCGGTGTGCATGCCAATCGCCGAGAGGAAGCGGCAGTCCCGCAACAAGGCGTTGGACAGCTGGCCGATCATCACTTCGTCGCCACCGCCGCCGACGCCTTTCACGCGCATCATTTCCTCGGTGTAATGCGCCCAGCCCTCGGCAAAGGCGTAGCCGACGAAAATCCGCCCGAACATGTCCTTGGCGCGGTTGGCGTGGAGGAAGTTGAGGAAGTGGCCGGGCCACACTTCGTGGACCGAGGTGAACAGCAGGTCCGACTTGCCCGGGATGAACGCGTCCTGCTCTGCCTTGGGCCAGGTCGGGTCGGGCGGCGCAATATAATAAACCGACGGCAGGTTCTTTTCATACGGCCCGGGGATGTTGATGTAGGCCGCGTTCTGCCGGTTGTACGGCGGCGCTTCCTCGACCTTCGCTTCCTCCGGTCCCGGGATCGAAACGATGTCATGGTTGATGATGAACTGCTTGAGGCCAGCAAGCTGTGCCCGCGCCCCGGCGACCGCACCGCCAGTCGGCTTGTCGGCGTTCATCTTGTCCATGCAGGCCGCGATCGTCGCGCCCGGCGCATAGCGCGAACAGGCCTCGCCCAGCAGCTTCTGGTTGGAGGCGAGGTCGGCCCGTCCGATCTGCTCAAGCTGTTCGACCGGGGTGGTCACCATTTCGGTGTCGGCCAGCATTCGCTGGAACTTGTCCTTGCCTAGCGCGAAATTGGGCTGCGACGCGGCGCGCTGGCCTTCGACCCACGTCACCGTTTCCTGCATCGCCTTTACCGCGGCGTCAGTCGCGGTTTTCAGCGCCGCCTGATCCTCCGGCGTGCCGACACCCTTCCAAGCAGCGGTGCCGTCCCCGGGATAATAAGTGACGAAGCCGGAGAACGCGTTTTTGGCGTAATCGACGAAGCTCGTCGCCATCGGCGTCTTGATGTTGGCGCGCATGTCGGCGGCGCTCTTCGGCACCGTCTGCAGGAACTTAATATACGACTTCAGCCGCTGTTCCTTCGGCGCATAAGGCACGGTGATGTACACCGACGGGTCGAACGCCCCGAGGTAGGAAGCGGGGTTGGTGTGCGGCTGGTCGGCGCCGGCCGGATCGATCCAGAACAATTGGCCCTTGGCGACCGCGATCAGATAGTCGCGCTGATAGCGCTGCTCCGGCGTCAGCTTGTCGTCGGTGTAGCCTTGCGCATCGGCAATCGCCTTCTTCAGCCGCGCGACTTCGCTGTCGATGCCGGCCTGCGAATTGTCGCCCACCTGCCCATCATATTCGTGCCGCCCTTGCCCGACCGCAAATCCTGGGTTGGCCTTAAAGCTCGCTTCGATGAAATTGTTGACGAAGGCAGGCCAATCGCCCTGTTCTGCTGCGGCCTGACCCGTTCCCTTGTTGTCCGGGGCATTCGAAGCTTTGCAACCCGAAACCACCAACGCGGCCGCCATGGCCGATGCAACCAGAAATGCGCGCATCCCTCTCTCCTCTTTATCGCAGGGCGCGTACCTGTGGTCCCGGTGCACGGCAAGTGAAGCTCGGCGAACCGACAAGCGACTTGGATGGACTGGTCTCGGCCGCGCTGCCTGTTATGGCCCGCTCATGGTGACCCGACGGGTATCGAGCGCATTACGCGCGTTCCTTGAAAGCGAGGCGTCGGGCGGGCTGATGCTCATTGCTGCCGCCGCACTCGCCCTCGTTTTCGCCAACAGCGCTTGGGCCCCGCACTATTTCGGGTTGCTCGAAACCAAGGTCGGCCCGCTCAGCGTGCTCCACTGGATCAACGACGGCTTGATGGCCGCGTTCTTCCTGCTCATCGGCCTCGAGATCAAACGCGAGCTGGTCGATGGTCAGCTGGCGAGTTGGCCTGACCGCCTCTTGCCCGGAATTGCTGCCGCCAGCGGAATGGCGGTGCCAGCGCTAATCTATGTGGCGTTCAATCGCAGTAGCGGCGGACTGCACGGCTGGGCCATCCCCGCGGCGACCGACATCGCCTTCGCGCTTGGCATGCTCGCGCTATTGGGCCGGCGAGTTCCAGCGTCGCTGAAACTGTTCCTGCTGGCGGTGGCGATCATCGACGATCTCGGCGCAGTCCTGATCATCGCGGCATTCTATACAGCCCAGCTCAGCCTGGCCTGGCTGGCGGGGGCTGCGATCATCTCGCTTGCGCTGTGGGGCCTAAATCGGGCGCGGGTGCTGCGGTTGTGGCCCTATCTCCTGTTCGGACTTGGCCTGTGGTTCTGCGTTCTGCGGTCAGGCATCCACCCGACCATGGCCGGCGTCGTCCTGGCGTTCCTGATCCCGCTCCGCGCCGACGACCAGCACAGCCCGCTTCATCGCCTCGAGCATATGCTGTCGCCATGGGTCGGGTTTGTCATTGTCCCACTCTTCGGCCTGGCCAACGCCGGAGTTTCCCTGACGGGATTCAGCCTCGCCACTCTCGCCGCGCCGGTTCCGCTCGGGATTGCCGCCGGACTGTTCATCGGCAAACAGCTTGGCATTTTCGTCTCGGTTTGGGCGGCCATCCGGCTCCGCCTCGCCCCTGCGCCGGCGGGCGCTTCGCTTGTGCAAATCTATGGCGTTGCGGTCCTGTGCGGGGTTGGTTTCACCATGAGCCTGTTCATTGGACTCCTCGCCTTTCCGTCAATCGAAGGCCAGGACAAGGTGAAGGTCGGCGTATTGCTCGGATCGATGTTATCGGCCCTATTCGGGCTCCTGGTCTTGGCGCTTGGCAAACGGGCGGCTAGTCGGCCCGAGTGAGCTTCCTTCCAGAACCGCTCCGGATCCCCGCATTCCGCTATTTCTGGCTCGCCCGGCTGGCGTCGACCATCGCGCAGATGGCGATGGTCATCGTGATTGGCTGGCAGGTTTACGACATTGCCCGAGAGACGATGGGATTGAAGGAAGCCGCGTTCCGCCTTGGGATCATCGGCCTCGTCCAGTTTCTTCCGCTGTTTCTATTGACGCTGGTTACCGGCTGGACGGCCGACCGGATCGACCGTCGCTGGATCGCCCGCGCCGCGATCGCCCTCGAACTGGGCTGCGCGGCCGCGCTCGCTTTGTTCGCCTGGACCGGCACCACGACCCTGGTTGCGCTTTACGCCGTCGCCGCCTTGCTTGGCGTCGCCCGGGCGTTCGCCGGCCCGGCACTGCAGGCGCTCGCCCCCAACCTCGTCCCGCGCAAAATCCTGCCGCGTGCGATCGCCTTGTCATCGATCTCCTGGCAGAGCGGCGCGATCGCCGGTCCCGCGGTCGGTGGCTACCTTTACGCCGCGGCGCCGTACGCACCTTATGCCGCGAGCGCAGTGCTGTTCGGCATCGCGCTCCTCGGGCTGTTCGCGATTGGCCCGGTGCCCCGCTCCGACATCGCCCGAGGACCCAATCCGTGGGCGCAGATGGTCGAAGGCCTCAGATACGTGCGCCACAACCGGCTCGTGTTGGGAGCAATCAGCCTCGACTTGTTCGCCGTCCTCCTCGGCGGCGCCACGGCCATGCTACCAGTGTTCGCGCGCGACATCCTGCGCGCTGGTCCCGAGGGACTCGGCCATTTGCGCGCGGCCCCGGCGGTGGGCGCGACCCTGACCGCGGCATTCTTCTCGATCCGTCCGCTCAAACATAATGTCGGAGCAAAGATGCTGGCCGCGGTCGGCGTGTTCGGGCTGGCGACGATCGTCTTCGGCTTCTCGCGCTGGATGCCGCTTTCGCTCGCCTGCCTGGCGACGCTCGGCGCCGCGGACATGTTTTCGGTGTACGTACGGCAATCGCTGATCCAGCTTTACACGCCAGACCAGATGCGTGGCCGGGTCGGCGCGGTCTCGTCGCTGTTTATCTCCGCCTCGAATGAGCTGGGCGAGGCGGAATCGGGCTTCATCGGTGCCTTGATCGGGCCGGTCCTGTCGGTCATCGCCGGCGGCTTCGGGGCCATCGCCGTGGTCGTATTCTGGGCTTGGTGGTTTCCCGAATTGCGCCTTGCAAAGAGCTTCGAGGTTCCCGACCTGAAGGGTCCGACAGCAGAGGAGAGCGTGGCATGAAGGCCGGTAATATTCTTGAGACCATCCAACACACGCCGCATGTCCGGATCAACCGCCTGTTCGGTCCCGACGCCGAGGTCTGGATCAAGCAGGAGCGCGCCAACCCCGGCGGGTCCATCAAGGACCGCATCGGCATGGCGATGGTCGAGGACGCCGAACGCCGCGGCACGCTCAAGCCGGGCGGCGTGATCGTCGAACCGACTTCGGGCAATACCGGCATCGGCCTCGCGATGGCCGCGGCGGTCAAGGGTTACCGGCTGATCCTGGTGATGCCCGACAGCATGAGCATCGAGCGCCGGCGGCTGATGCTGGCGTATGGCGCCGAGTTTGAACTGACGCCGCGCGAGAAGGGCATGAAGGGTTCGATTGCCCGCGCCGAGGAGATTGTTGCCGCGACCGAGGGAGCGTGGATGCCGCAGCAGTTCGAAAACCCGGCCAACGTCGAAATTCACCGGCGCACCACCGCGCAGGAAATCCTGCGCGACTTCGCCGACACCCCGCCAACGGCGCTGATTACTGGCGTCGGGACCGGCGGCCACATCACGGGCTGCGCGCAGATACTCAAACAGGAGTGGCCCGGCCTCAAGGTGTTCGCGGTCGAACCCACCTTGTCGCCGGTTTTGTCGGGTGGCGAACCCGGCCCGCACCCGATCCAGGGCATCGGCGCCGGCTTCATTCCAGCGATCATGGACGTCAGCGTGCTCGATGGCGTGATCAAGGTCGATCCCAACGACGCCAAGGAAATGGCGCGCCGGGCTGCTCGCGAGGAAGGAATGCTCGTCGGAATTTCGTCTGGCGCGACCTTGCAGGCGATTGCCCAGAAGCTTCCGGAACTCGGCGAAAATCAGCGGGTTATCGGTTTCAACTACGACACGGGCGAGCGCTATTTGTCGGTTCCGGAGTTCCTTCCCGAACAGCCTTAAGACGCCGCTAACCGCGCTTGTTTGGCGGCCCGTTAACCGGCTGCCCTTTAAAGACTCACGCATATCCGGGCGCAAAGGGGTGGCCCGGGTGAGTGGGTGAAGTGGTTATGCGTCGAACCTTGTTCGGCAAATCTCCGGAAATTGAACGCCTCGCGCCGGCTCGCGTGTCGGCGCGCGAGGCGCTGACTTTCGATATCGTCGATCATGAATCGAGCGTCGACCAAACCCTGATCGAGCGGCGCGTGGGAAGTTGGGCCGTCGCGCCCTGGCTCCTGCTCGCCGGACACATGATCATCGGCACGTCATTGCTCTTGCAGGACCGGCCGCCCGCGAGCGCGGCGGCGCTGGCCACGGTGTTTTTGCCGTTCGGACTGTCACTCGCCGCCGATATCGCGGCCGGCCTGGTCCTGATCTACCGCCGCCGCCTGCACCTCGCGCCGCATACCGCCGCACGGCTGATGTGCGGCTACATCGCCGCGACCGGCGTCTTGTCGAGCCTGTCGAGCGTCGCCACCGGATCGCTTGCGTTGCGCGACGCAAGCTTCGTCACCCTGGCAATGGCGACCGGCTTCTTCGTTCGGTCGATGGCCGCCGTGGCGTCCCCTTCGCTGGCCATCGTCAGCGCCCTCGTCGCGGCCGTCACGACGCTGTTCTTCTCGAGCAATCCGCTGGTGTCTTTCACCATCAATACGCTGTCATTGGCGATGGTCGTCTACAGCGTTGCGGTTACGCGCAAGGCGATCGCCGGCGGCCGGCGCCGCCTGGCGCTGGAGTGGCAAGCCAAGAAGGCGCTCAACTTTGTCGACGAATTCGAAAATACCGGCCGCGGCTGGTTCTGGGAGACGGATTCGCTCGGCACGTTGTCCTACGTTTCGCGACAACTCGCCGAGGATTTCCAATGCCAGCCCGATGAATTGCTGGGACGCCAGTTTACCGATCTGCTGTCGGTCGACACCCAATGCCTGGATACGATCGAGGAGCGAAAGACGCTCGGTTTTCACCTCTCCGCACGCTTTCCGTTTTCCGACGTCGTGGTCCGCCCGGCGAGCGACCAGGACGTGCACTGGTCGCTTTCGGGTAACCCGATCTTCGACGATCGCGGCCGCTTTCTCGGCTTCCGCGGCATCGGCACCGACCTTACCGAGCAGCGCCGCTCCGAGCAGGAAATCTCGCGCCTCGCGCGCTTCGATTCACTGACCGGTCTGCCCAACCGGGCGATGATGCGGCAGACGCTCGACGAGGCACTGCGTAACTCGACCCACCGACGCCGGGGCTGCGGCCTGTTCCTGATCGATCTCGATCGCTTCAAGAACGTCAATGACACGCTCGGCCATCCGGTCGGCGATGCCTTGTTGCGCCAGGTCGCCGACCGCCTGAAGTCGGTGATGGGCAACCACGGCCAGGTCGGGCGCCTTGGCGGCGACGAGTTCCAGGCAGTGCTTCCCGGAACGGTCGACATCGGCCTCCTCGAATCGCTCGCCCGCACCCTGATCGAACAGGTTTCACGACCTTATGTGATCGAAGGCCACAAGGTGACGATCGGCGCGTCGGTCGGAATCACCATCGGCGATCCAGGCCGAAGCAGCGCCGACGCCCTCGTCCGCAACGCCGACCTCGCGCTGTACGCGGCAAAAGGCGCCGGGCGCGGCAAGCATTGTATCTATCAGCCTTCGATGCACAGTGAAGCGACCGAGCGGCAATTGCTTGAGAACGATCTTCGCCAGGCGATCGAACGCGGCGAACTCAGTGTCGTCTACCAACCGATCGTCCGCACCGCCGGCGAGGAAGTCGTGGGCTTCGAGGCGCTGGTCCGCTGGATCCACTCAAGCCGCGGACCGATTTCGCCAGAAAAGTTCGTACCCCTCGCCGAAGAGGCCGGGCTGATCGGCAAGATCGGCCAGTGGGTGCTCCGCACTGCGCTCGAGGAAGCGGCCACCTGGCCCGACCAGGTGCGGATCGCGGTCAATCTCTCGCCGCTTCAGTTTAACGATCCGAGCATCGTCGAGATTGTCAGCCAATTGCTTGCCGACACCCGCGTGCGCGCCGATCGGCTTGAGCTCGAAATCACCGAGGGCGTGTTCCTCGCCGACGGCGATTCTACCGACGAGACCTTCGCCAAGTTGAAAGATGTTGGCGTCCGTCTCGCGCTCGACGATTTCGGCACCGGGTACAGTTCGCTCGGCTATTTGAAGAAGGCGCCGTTCGACAAGATCAAGATCGACCAGAGCTTCGTCCGCGGCGCGGCGTCGAGCACCAACCGGAACGCCGCGATCATTCGCGCGATCGTAACGCTGGCCGAAACGCTCGGCATGGACACGTGCGCCGAGGGTGTCGAAACCCACGACGACCTCCACCTCATCCGTGAGCTCGGCGTCAGCATGGTCCAGGGCTATATCTTTGGCCGCCCGGGCGACGCCGCAAGCGCGCGCGAGATCGCCAACAATGTCACCATGCAAGCCGACGGCTTCAAATGCATTCGCGAGCCGCGGCAACGGTTGATGCGCCGGGCGATCACCATGGTCGATGGCGAGACGATCGAAGTCCGGCTGCGCAATATCTCGTCGATGGGTGCCCTGGTCGAAAGCCCGATCGTGGTCTCGCCGGGCATGGTCATTACCATCGACATCGTCGGCGTGGGCGCGGTCCAGGGCGTCGTCTGCTGGGCGCAGCTGGGCAAGTTCGGGATCAAGTTCGGCGAAGAATTCAATCTTGCACGCCTGGCTCCCAAGCGTGACCGCCGCGGCGAAGCGGAAGCCAAGCGCCCCTGGTATGTCGAGCGCCGGGTGGTTGGCTAAGCCATAGAAAAAGCGCCGGGGGTTACCCGGCGCTTCTCCATTTATCCGACCGTTAATTAGCGGCGGTTGATGTCGACGTCGCGAACGTAGCCGCGATAATCGACGTCACATCTGAACGAAAGATCGGGGTAACCGTAGCCGTAGCCATAGGCAGTCCGGCCACTGCTCGCGAGGCCGCGGACACGGACATAGCTGCGGTTCGGATCGACCCGGGTGATGCTCAGCACGCGTCCGCTCGACCCGTATGAGCCGACCAGCGAGCCGAGGATGCCACCCAAGCCGTTGCGCGTGTAAAGCCGGCTCTGAACCGCCGCGGTGCACTGTTGGGCCGCGACGTTGGTATTCGTCCGATAACCGTAACCATACTGCTGGCCATATCCGTAACCATAAGGCTGGGCGTAACCGTAGCGATATTGGGCAGCCGACGGAGCTGCCGCGGCAAGCGCCGCAAGGCCGGCACCGCCGACAAGGATTTTACTCATCATAGTCATGGCTCTTGTCTCCTTTCGAATGAATGGAGCCTTCGCCGGATAAACGCGCGGGGCGCGGAAATCGGGTGCTGCGTTCATCGCGGAGGGCACTCAGGCCGTCGCACGTGAATGAACGCCTTGTGAACTTAGCGTGCGCGGAAAGGCCCGCCCCCGCGTGCCGGGAACGGGCCTTCTTACTCAGGGAATCTAGCGCGGTCCCCAACCGCCGACGACTCGCAAAGGGGTTAGCAAGCCGGCGCTTCCAAAATCCCATACCTCGGCCAGCGCGGGCAACGCGCCGCTCGCGGCTGTCCCGTTCAGGGACAGCCAACCTCGCCGCGAACCGGCGAAAGAACGGGTAGAAGTGGTCGTCGTCGGCGTAACAAGTGGAACGACCTTAACATGGGTGAATTATGGGCGTTGTGACTGAGCCCGACGGCCCCACGATCGAGAATATGCGCAAACGCGCGGAGCAGTGTCGACGCCTCGCCAGCGCGATCCTCGACCGTCGCACCGCGGATGCACTGATTAAGCTGGCGGAAGAAGTCGAAGCCGATATCCGGCGCCTGGAAGAAGGTCGCAATCCCGACCCGGACCAGCCCCTCCATCAACCGCCGGTGGGACGGTAAGCCCGGCAGGAATGAACGCCCCTGCCGGGCGCTACGCAAGCGCAGACACTTCGGGGGGAAGGAATTGCGCTGCAAGCAGTGCGCCCAACCCGTTTCAGCTGACCTTGTTCCATATCGTGGGACCGGTCGAACCAGCCCCGGCGTTGGTAGAAATGCGGCGCTTTCAGGCAATCGCCCGGGCAAGATATGATGGCTGACAAAGGGGGCCACATATGCGTCATCTGACCTTGCTGCTGCCGTTGCTCGTTGCCGTGCCGCTCGCCGCGGAGGCCGCGCCAAATCTTTCACGGATCATTGCCCAGGCAGTCGCCGACCCGGCGCGGCCAGCCGAGGGCCGGGCTGCGGACCCGTTGCGCAAACCCACCGAGACGCTGGCCTTCTCCGGCGTGAAGCCCGGCATGACGGTCGGAGAATTCTATCCCGGCGGCGGTTATTTCACGCGGATGATCAGCGGCGTGGTCGGCCCGACCGGGCACGTCTACGGACTTGAGAACCAGGGGTGGAAAGGCGCGGTCAAGGCGAACCAGGACCTGTTCAAAGAGTGCCCCAAGTGCACCAATGTCACGATGGACGCCCGGCCGTTCGGAACGGTCGCTTTCCCGAAGCCGCTCGACCTCGCCTGGGTCACGCAGAACTACCACGATCTGAAAATCGCCGAATATGGCAAGGTCGACACGGTCGCGTTCGACCGGGCGGTGTTCAAGGCGCTGAAGCCGGGCGGTACCTACTTCATCCTCGACCACCAGGGCGCGGCGGGGATGACCGACGAACAGATCGCCAAGGTCCACCGCATCAACCGTGACGCAGTAGTCAAGGAAGTGACGTCGGTCGGGTTCAAGCTGGTCGCCGAGGGCAAGTTCCTGCGTCGCCCGGGCGACGATCACACGCTCTCGATCTTCGACAAAAAGATCCAGGGCCACACCGACCAATATGCCCTGAAGTTCCTTAAGCCGCGCCGTTAAGGCGGGATCAGAACGCTTCGGCCGGGATCTTCATCAGCATCTCGGCGCCGGCTTCGATCTTGCGCCGGAGCGACATCGCGTTCGGCAGTTCGCTCTGGGCATAGAATTGAGCCGTCGTCAGTTTCGCCTCGTGGAACGGCTTGTCGCCGTCC
>Ga0207711_10005340_pt1 | contig 10896 bp, 11 predicted proteins | sample KBSS34metaG_FD_184401 | JGI IMG/M metagenome (GOLD analysis project Ga0207711, IMG submission 184401) | Switchgrass rhizosphere microbial communities from Kellogg Biological Station, Michigan, USA - KBS S3-4 metaG (SPAdes) (version 2) | ecosystem: Host-associated > Plants > Roots > Rhizosphere...
GAAGAGTACGGCAGCCTGGGCACCGCGGACCTGATCACGCGAGTGAAGTCGACGGGCGCCGTGGTGACGGAGCCGACGAATTTGCAGGTCTGTCTCGCGCACAAAGGCTATTTGTGGATCGAAGTCGTCACGCATGGCAAGGCGGCGCACGGCAGCAAATTCATGCTGGGCGTCGATGCCAACATGCGCATGGGGCGCTTTCTCGCCGAGTTGGACAAGCTTGAACAGGATCTGCGGGCGCGTAAGCCGCATCCGTTGGTCGGGCCTCCATCGCTGCACGCGGCGTTGCTCCAGGGCGGAGACGGGCTCAGCACCTACGCTTCGAAATGCACGCTGCAAATCGAGCGGCGCACGGTGCCCGGAGAAACAGAAGCGCAGGCTGTCGCGGAAATCCAAGCGATCGTCGACCGGCTGGCCGCCGCGGATTCGTCATTCGAAGCGACGGTCCGGTGCTTCTTCGCGCGTGAGCCGTTCGAGGTGCCGCGCGACGCGGGCATCGTGAAGGCGGTCGCCAAAGCGGCCGGAACCGCACTAGGTCGCGAGCCGAACTTCATGGGAGACACGCCGTGGATGGATTCGGCGCTGCTGTCCGCAGCCGGGACCGAAACCGTAGTGCTTGGTCCGGGCGGCGGCGGAGCGCACGCTTCCGTCGAATGGGTGGATCTCGAAACGGTGTCGCAGACCGCGCAGGTTCTGGTCGACACGGCCATGGATTACTGCGCATGATCGACGCAGCCCTGATCGACGAAGCGGCTTCGTTCCTCCACGGGCGTATCCGGCGGACGCCGATCGAAGTTTCGCCGGCGCTTTCTGAAATTGCGGGCGTACCTGTTTTCCTGAAGCTCGAAAATCTGCAGGTGACGGGCTCGTTCAAAATCCGCGGCGCCTGGTTTCGCCTTTCGCGTCTGACGGACGACGAGCGGGCAACCGGGATTCTCACGTGCTCCGCCGGCAATCACGGAAAGGGAGTCGCCTATGCCGCCAGCGCGGAAGGCATCCGCGCCATCGTATGCGTTCCGCGTTCAATTGACGCGTCGAAGCTGCGAGGGATTCAGCAACTCGGCGCCGAAGTCCGGGTCTCCGATTTTGACGGCTACGACGATACGCAGGAATGGGCCCTGGAAATGGCCGCTCGCGAGCGGATGCCGTTTATCCACGCGTATGACGACCATCTGGTGATGGCCGGGAACGGCGGCTCGCTCGCGCGCGAAGTTTTTGCGGACGCACCGGGGGCGCGAACGTTCCTGCTTCCGGTGGGCGGTGGCGGAATGATTGCCGGCTTCGGCGTTGCGGCGGAAGGAACCGAATCGACGATCATCGGATGCCAGTTGGCGGCATCGCCCGCGCTGCGGATGTCGCTCGATTCCGGCGTAGCGGTCACGCGGCTTCCGGGCGTGGAAACCAGCGCCGGCGGGCTCGAAGGCGGCATCGGCGCGCAAGCCTTCGACGTGCTTCGCGGTAGAGTCTCTCGCGTCGCGTTGATTTCGGAAGACGAGATTCGGGCCTCCGTGCGATGGCTGCTGGATCAGCATCAATACTTGATGGAGCCATCGGCGGCAGTGACGATCGCCGCGATCCTCAACGGCAAGTGCGGCCCTCTCGAAGGTCCGGTGGTTGCTGTCATCTCGGGCCGCAATGTACGGCTTCCGTTGATCGAGGAGATGCTGGCGCCGTGATGGTCTTGCGAGAACCGGAGATCCGCGCGCTGGTCCGCGACACGGACGTCATCGACCTGATGCGCGAAGCGCTCATCGCGCATGCGCGCGGCGAAGCGCAGACGCCGATGCCGATGCACCTCGACATCGCGCCGGAGCGGGCAGAAGTTCACATGAAGTCCAGCTACCGGCTCGGCGGCAAATATTTTGCCTTGAAGATGGCCGGCTCGTTTCCGCGAAACGCGGAGCGAGATCTTCCGACGGGAAATGGAATGATGCTGCTGGCGTCGGCGGAGACCGGAGCTCCGCTCGCGCTGCTCGATGACGGCGGATATTTGACCGACGTGCGAACGGCGGCCGCGTCGGCGATGGTGGCGCGTGAACTGGGCCGAACGGATTCCTGCCTCGGCATTCTCGGAACGGGCATTCAGGCGCGGCTCACGGCGCGTCTGCATTCCGCCGTGCTGCCGCTGGAGCGAGTCATCCTCTGGGGAAGAAACGCAGACCGCGCTCGAGAATGCCAGCGCGACTGCCAGGAAATTCTCCCAGGCGTCGCCGTCGAAGTTCCCGGGAGTCCAAGAGAAGTTGCTGCCTCTTCGCGCCTGTTGGTGACGTGTACCGCGTCGCGGACTCCGCTCCTTCGGCTGGCCGACCTCCAGCCCGATACCCATATTTCCGCGGTCGGATCCGACTCTCCGGGCAAGCAGGAACTGCACCAGGAAATCCTCGAAGCGGCGGCGCTGATCCTTTGCGACTCGCTCCAGCAATGCGAACGGCTCGGCGAATTGCAACACGCGCCGTCCAAGCGAAGCGCGGCGCGGGAAATCGGAGCCTTCTGCGAACAGCCATCCGCCGCCGCTGGAATCACAATTGCCGACTTCACCGGCTTGGGCGTTGAAGATCTGTACATCGCGCAGTACGTATACGAACGGAGCCAATCATGATTGAAACCTTTTTGATGGAGCGCATGCAGTCGACATGGGAGAACCTGGTCGAATACGATCTCAGCGAAAGCGGCGTGCGCGCGTTGACCTTGCGGGAGCTCACGAAGATGGGCTTCGACCTCGAAGGGTTTCTCGATGTGCCGCTCGGTTACAGCCAATCCAACGGCACGGTGGAACTCCGCGAAGCGATCGCCGGTCTGTATCCCGGCGCGACCGCGGATTCCATAGAAGTCACCAATGGAACCTCCGAAGCGAATTACATCGTCGCCATGTGCGCGCTGAAACCGGGCGATGGATTGGCGCTGGAGGTTCCGAATTACATGCAATTGTGGGGCGTCCCGCGAAGTCTCGGCGCGGAAGTCACGACCTTCGCGCTCGATGAAGCCAACGGCTGGCAGCCGGATTGGGAAGCTTTCGAAAAGGCAGTCACGCCTAAGACGAAGTTGGTGTACATCTCGAATCCCAATAATCCCAGCGGTTCCGTGCTCACGGAAGAGAACATGCGGCGCATGGTGGCGCATTGCGAAAAGATGGGCGCCTACCTGCTTTCGGACGAAGTCTATCTCGGCGCGGAAATCAACCAGCCGCGCACCAAGAGCTTTTGGGGCATGTCCGACTGCGTCATCGTGACTAGCGGTTTGTCGAAAGCCTACGGAATTCCCGGCGTGCGCATCGGCTGGATCGTCGGACCGCGCGCGTTCATCGACAAGTGCTGGTCGCAGCACGACTACCTGACCATCGGACCCAACAAGCTATCCGACCGCATCACGCTCACGGCGATTCGGCAGCGCGACGCCTGCTACGCGCGCGCCGGTGAGATTCTGGCGAAGAATATTCAGATCATCCGCGAATGGATCGCGAGCTTCAACGGCTTTCTTTCCTGGCAGGAACCGCACGCGGGCGCGATGGGGCTCGTGCGCTACAAGAGTCCCGCGCCTTCGATCGAAATTGCCGAGCGTATTCGCGAGCGACAAAGCGTCCTGATTGTTCCCGGTTCGCACGTGGGCCTCGAAGGCTATCTGCGCATCTGGTTCGGCGGCCGCGAGGACTACCTGAAAGAGGGTCTGCGGCGCATCGGGCTCGAATTGAAAGCCTACGATTCGAGGGGGTAGGCGCGTAGTCGCGTGCTAGCCTGATCGATGTCGGATGGTTTCTTCATTTCACGGCAACAAACACGTAGTGGACACGATTACGGCGATGCTCCAGGGGCAGCGCGTTCCACAAACTCTGCTCCTCAGCGGACCCGAGGGCGTTGGTAAAGCGACGCTCGCGCGGCGCATGGCGGCGACGCTTTTGGGCGACGGGGAACGAATCGAGCAGGATGACCTGAGCCTGCCCGCGAATCTGGGCGTAATCGCCGATCGTGAAAAGTGGCCCGCGGACAAGCGCGGCGACGATCCGCTGCTGTTCTCTTCCCATCCCGATTTCCTGACGTTCCCTCCCGACGGCCCGCTGCGGCAGATTTCGATCCAGCAGATGCGCATGCTGAAAGAGCGCGCGACGCTGAAGCCCTTGAAGGGCCGCTGGCGCATCTTTCTGATCGACCGCATCGACCGCGCGAACGAGCAGGCCGCTAATTCGCTGCTGAAGACGCTCGAAGAACCTCCGGATCATCTTCTGTTGATCGCGACCGCGCAAAACGCCTACGACCTGCTGCCGACAATCCGATCGCGAACGGTGCCGTTCCACCTCGCGCGCCTCGGCGACGACGAGATGCGGGCCTTTATTCGCGAGCGCGGGCTGGACCATCCCGACCGCAGGCTGGCGCTCGCCCAGGGAAGCCCGGGGCTGGCGGTTTCCATCGATCTCGAAGTCTACGACAAACGGCGTGCCGCGATGTGGAAATTTCTCGAAGTCGCCGCGGGTCAATCTCCGTTCGCGGAATGGGCCAAGCATTCGGAATCGATTGCGGCGCGCAAAACTGAAAAGCTCGAAGACTATCTCGATGTTCTGTACCTGTTGATCGAAGACCTGGTGCACGTCGCCAACGGCGACGTCGCGCTGCGAAATCCGGACCTGGCGCGCGAACTGGCGGCGCTGGCTCCGAACATCCGATTCGAATGGCTGCGCAAAGCCGTACTGAAGATCGACGAACTGGTGGAACTGCTCCGCCGGAACATCCAGAAGGGCCTGGCGCTCGACGCGCTGGTTCTGGATCTCAGAGGATCGGCGCGGTAGGCGCCGGACTCCTGCGTTATCCTGAACTGAGCGGCCCGCTTCCGAATGGCGTGGCCGAACGGCGAGAATTGTTCTCGCAGAGAGTCGTCCGCGTCACCGCATGGCAACACCCGCACCTTCGCCTTCTAACCCCGCCTGGGAGCGAGTTCAACTCGCTCGTCATCCGAAGCGCCCGCACTCGCTGGATTACATCAGCCGCCTGATCGACAACTTCGAAGAGATTCACGGCGATCGTGCCTACGGCGACGACGCGGCCATTGTCACGGGCATGGGTTGGTTTGAAAGCCAGCCGGTGATGATCTGCGGCCAGCAGAAGGGCCGCGACACGAAGCAGAAGCTGCTGCGGAATTTCGGCATGCCCAAGCCCGAGGGATACCGCAAAGCCCTGCGCGCGATGAAGCTGGCGACCAAGTTCGGGCGTCCGATCATCACGCTGGTGGATACACCGGGCGCATACCCCGGCATCGATGCCGAAGAGCGCGGACAGGCGGAAGCGATCGCGGTGAATCTCCGCGAGATGTCGCGTCTTGGCGTTCCGATCATCGTGGTCGTCATCGGCGAAGGCGGCAGCGGCGGAGCCCTCGGTTTGGGCGTCGGAAACCGCGTCTACATGCTCGAGAACGCGTACTACAGCGTCATCACTCCGGAAAGCTGCGCAACGATTATTTACCGCGACGCCGGACGTGCGCCGGATGCCGCCGCGGCACTGAAGGTGACGGCTCCCGACCTGATGAAACTTGGGTTGATCGACGGCATCGTCGCCGAACCGGGCGAAGGCGCGCATTCGGATCCGAACGCGGCGGCGGAAGCGTTACGGCATACCCTGCGCGAAGCGCTGCTCGAACTGACACCCATGACGCCGCAGCAACTGATCGACGACCGGTACGACAAGTTCCGCAAGATGGGCTCGTTCTTCGCCGACTCGGCCGTGTAGCTATGAAAAAAACAGTTCTGATCGGCATCGTTTTCGGCGCGATCGTCCTCGGCGTTCTCATTTATTCCACGCTGAATCTCGCGCAGGCGCGGGTCGAAGTTTGCGTGGCGTACCAGGGCCGCCAGGCGTGCCGGACCGCGGCAGGCCAGGACGAAAACCTCGCGACCCGGACCGCGACGTCGAATGCGTGCGCGCAGATCGCGAGCGGGGTCACGGATTCCCTGGCGTGCGAGCACAATCCACCGGTCAGCGTTCGAAAGGTCAAATAAACAGTGGAATATTCGATCGAGACTCTGTTCTCCCTCAAAGACAAGATTGCAGTTGTGCTGGGCGGAACCAGCGGAATCGGCCAGGCCATTTCCCGCGGGTATGCCCGCGCCGGAGCGGTTGTGATCGCGGCGTCGCGCGACCAGGCCAAGGTCGATGCCGAAGCGGAAGAGATCAAGAAACTCGGCGCGAAGACCACCGCGCTCACCGCGGACGTGCAGGATCGCGCGAGCGTCCAGGCGCTGTGCGACGCGGTGGTGAAGGAATACGGCCGCGTCGACGTCCTGATGGTCGCGGCGGGGATTTTCAATCGCACGCCGACCGTCGATCTCGCCGACGAGGATTGGTCTCGCGTCATCGAAGCCAATCTCACGGGCAGTTTTCGAGCGAACCAGATTTTCGGGCGGCAGATGCTGGCGCAGGGCAGCGGCTCGATTATCAACGTTTGTTCCATGACTTCGTTCGTGAGCTTCAACGAAGTGACCGCGTACGCGGCCAGCAAATCCGGTGTGCAGGGATTAACGCGCCAACTTGGCTGCGAGTGGGCCACGAAGGGCGTCCGCGTCAATGCGATCGCTCCCGGCGTTTTCCGGACGGCGCTGAATAGCAAGGCGCTCGACGATCCGAATCGCGCGGGCATGATCCTGGGGCGCACGCCGATGGCGCGCTTCGGACACGTCAACGAGCTGGTAGGCGCGGCAATTTTCCTGGGCTCCCAGGCTTCGTCGTTCGTGACCGGTCAGGTATTGGCGGTCGACGGCGGGTTCCTGGCGAAAGGCATCTAGAAGAAAGCGAGTTTCGGAGCGCCATGAGCTTACTTTGGATGTTCGTGATCACGTTTGTGATCCTGCAGGCGTCGGTCTTCGCCACCACCATTTACATGCACCGTTCGCAGACGCATCGGGGGCTGAGCTTGCACCCCATCGTGGCGAATCTGTTCCACCTGCACCTGTCGCTGTTCACGGGCGTCATCCCGCGGCAGTGGGTCGCGGTACACCGCAAGCACCACCACTTTTCGGACAAGGAAGGCGATCCGCATAGCCCCTACATCTTTGGCTTGTGGCATGTCCTGTTCGGCAACTACTGGATGTACAAAAAGGAAACGCGGAATCAGGCGCTGGTGTTGAAATACACGCCGGATTACAAGCCCGACCTCGTCGATAAAATTCCGGGAATCCGCTGGGGCCTGTATGGCGGGCTCGCCATTTTCATGCTGATGTTCGGCTGGAAGTGGGGACTGGCGATGTGGGCGTTCCACATCGTGAGCTACGTGCTGCTGAATTCATCGATCAACAGTATTTGCCACATGATCGGTTACCGCAACTTCGATAACAAGGCGACCAACATGCAATCGATCGCTTTGCTGACGGCGGGCGAAGGGCTCCATAACAATCACCACGAGTTTCCGACGTCGGCGCGATTTGCGCTGCGCGGGTACGAATTCGATCCAGCGTGGCCGGTGATCCGCGTCCTTGAGATGGTCGGCCTCGCGGAAGTGGATCGCGTTCCGATCGCGAAGGCCGCGTAGGAGTTCGAGGCGTTTCGAGACGCGCACGGAGCGGCACGTCAGTGCCGCGTAGTAAGCGCTTAGGGGCTTCGGCAAGCTGTCGCTGGTGGTTGAAGCGCTTACTGCGCTCGGCTTCGCCTCGCTTCGTGCGCGCCTCGAAGCGGCGCGCCGAAATTACCTGGCGGCGGTTTTGGTGGCGGCGGCGGGACGCAGCTGCGCTTCTTCCAGGCGCTTGGATTCCTGGAACGTGAACACCATGCGGTGGATCACGGTCAGGTTTCCGAGGACGGCGATGACCCACAGTACGGGGGCCATGCGGTCGAACAGCGCTCCGATGATGAGCAACACGACGCGCTCCGGGCGTTCGAGGAACCCGACCTTGCACTGCGGAATCGTGTTCTCGGCGCGCGCCCGGGCGTAGCTGATCATGACGCAAGCGGTCATCGCGAGCGCCGTGAGCACGACATAAAACGGCCGGTTGATGGAGCCGTACCAAACCAGCATGCCCATCAGCAGCGCGAGGTCCGAATAGCGATCGAGGACGGAGTCGAAGAAGCCGCCGAAGCGCGTGACCTGATTGGTTTCGCGGGCGACGCGGCCGTCCACCATGTCGAACAGACCGGCTCCGATAATGACGACGCCTGCCCAGCGGAAATTGCCGGCGGCCAGCATGACTGCGGCGACGATGTTGATGACCAGTCCGAAGGCCGTAAGCGCGTTCGGGTGGATGCGAGAGAGCGCGAGGCCGCGCACGATCAGCAAGATCACCTTGTTGCAAGCGACGCCGATGGCGCGAGTGAACGTCATAAAATCCTCGGGCGGACGCTCCGGTGGGAGTTCCGCATTCGTACTACTCCGGGGCTCCGTCGACGGCAACCACATCGTGGATTGTCGACAACTTCAGAATTTCCATTTCTCGCGATCCGCCTGGGATCACGATCTTCACGGTATCGCCCACTTCCTTGTTCAGCAACCCGCGGCCGATAGGAGAACTGGTGGAGATTTGGCCCTTGTTGACGTCCGCTTCCTCGCTCGTCACCAGCTTGTAGGTCATCTTCTCGTCTTTGTCCACATCCAGCACAACCACCGTGGACCCGAGTCCGACTTTGTTGTGCGGAATCTTGGACATGTCGACCATTGAAAGCTGCCGCAGGCGGCCTTGCAGCTGGCTGAGCCGCGCATCGACGTACGATTGGCGCTCCTTGGCCGCGTGGTATTCCGCGTTCTCGCTCAGGTCGCCGTGCAACCGAGCCTTTTGAATTTCACGGGGCAGCTCGTTGCGTAGCTCGTACTCGAGGATCGCGATCTCTTCCTGCAGCTTCTTCTTGAGATCGTCCATTCGCCCTTCATTATACGTGACGATCCGGCCGGAATTGAGGCTCCCCGGACAGACGCCGGACGATTTTCCTCAAAGGCGACGGCGCAAACCCGTCTTTGCGCATGCATCTGATTTGAAATCAGTCGTTTACGGACACGCTCTGGGTGAAGCAGCTTTCAAACGCCTTGCTGAGGACTTCCTCTGTGAGTTGGTAGGGGCGGCGCTCAAAGTGGATGATATCGATCGCGTGAGACAGAACATCTCGCGGATGACAGCGCCGGAACCGCTTTGCTGTCGGAAGATAGTGCTTGTCGATAAAGTTGCCGACCAGTTCCGGGGAACACGCCAATTGGCGCGACGCGCAGAAGCGCAGGAAGATCTCGATAAACTCGCGCGCGTCCGGACTCCGCAGAAACATCTTGTACTGAATACGGCGCAGGAACGCCTCGTCGCCCAGTTTTTCGGGCGTCAGGTTCGTCGAGAAAATCAAAAACGCTTCGAACGGCACTGTGATTTTGCCGCCGGACTGGAAGCTCAGGTAGTCCACGTGACGTTCCATCGGAACGATCCAGCGGTTCAAAACCTCGGCCGGACTCGCCTTTTGGCGGCCAAAGTCATCGATCAGATAGATGCCGTTGTTGGCCTTCAGTTGAAACGGCGCGTCGTAGATCTTCGAATTGGGGTTGTAGCTCAAATCCAGCATGTCGAGCGACAGTTCGCCACCAGTCACGATGAAGGGTCTGCGGCACTTGAAGAAACGGCCATCGAACGTCCGTTCGGTCGAGAGCGCAGAGTAGAGCTCTTCTTCCGCGTCTTCAATGCGCTGGTGATAGACCGGGTCGTACATCTGTACGATTTTGCCGTTGTAGTCGATGGCAAACGGAATATAGATCGGGTCGTCGTCAATGCGGAACAGCGATTCCGCGAGCGCCGTTTTTCCGTTTCCTGGCTGTCCGTAAATCAGGAACGATTTGCTCGCGTTTACCGCGGGACCGATCTTTAGAAGAATGTCCTCGCTCACCACCAGGTGCTTGAAGGCGGCGCGGAGCGAGTCCGCGGTGAGCCAGCTTTCTTTCCGTTTCTGGCGCCGGACGACTTCGGTGTAGTGCGCCAGCGGCACGGGCGCGGGACCGGAGTATTGATTCTGCTCCATGAACTCGCGCGCAAGCGTCCTGCCGGCTTCGGTCAAAGAGAACAAAGCGGACATGTTGCCGATGCCCAGGCTCCGCTTGACGCCGATCAGGTGCTGGCGCTTGAAGCTCTCCATGGTCGGATCGATCAGGCTGAACTTCAAGCCCAGTGCGGTCGACAGTTCGCGGCCCAGCATGTCGCTGCGAACGTACAGGTGCTTTAGAATCAACTGCTCGATGGAGGATTGCGAAATCCCAGCCTGGTCCAGGGATTCCGGAACCGGGGGAACATAGGCAGGCTCAACTTCCGGACGCAGGGGTAGCTCGATGGACAGCGCGCTCATTTAGAATTTCTGTGGCCTCGTACCATTCATCGGGTAGAAACGGCTTTCCCTCAATAGGGACTTACCACTAGAACTTGGTGACACGGAGTTTCGGAGTATTCCGACGGCAACCGAAAAGGCATGACTGGCGACGGTTTGACTCCGTTTCGTCGTCCTACGAGGGGCCTTAGATAGAGCCGGCTTCGAGAGGAATTAAATTGTAAAAGCCCCCGTTTCCCTGACCGCAGAGTGCTCAGGAAACGAGGGCTTAGCGATTGATTACCTTGAAATTCCGAATTACTTGGCCGGATGCGGGTTCCGGTTCACCTGGTCGGAGAACACCGTCGTGAGCTTGTAGATCGATGTGGTGCTGGCTTCGAACTCCACGACGCTCTTCTTCAGGGTCATGCCATACTTCGGGTGATTGTACATCCAGTAGGTCGAAGGCCGCGCGTTCAGGCCCGGATTGCCCGTGATCTTCGCGGACTTCTCACCCTCAACGGTTTCCATACCGGCCCAGTCGTATTTGCCCTGCGGCGTTCCGCGTCCGTCCCAGGCAATCGGAGCCATGATCAGGTGGATCTGCTGTTCGGCGACGCGGGTGGAATCTTCTTCCCAGGTTTTGCCGAGGTCGCCGCTC
>Ga0207711_10005343_pt1 | contig 10890 bp, 17 predicted proteins | sample KBSS34metaG_FD_184401 | JGI IMG/M metagenome (GOLD analysis project Ga0207711, IMG submission 184401) | Switchgrass rhizosphere microbial communities from Kellogg Biological Station, Michigan, USA - KBS S3-4 metaG (SPAdes) (version 2) | ecosystem: Host-associated > Plants > Roots > Rhizosphere...
TACCCGAGCTCTCACCGGCAATCAGTGGCAAACCGATGCACGGAACAAGTTCCGTTGCCGCGGATTTGTAGGAAGTACGAGGAGTGATGCGATGCCCCAATCCAGTTTATTCAAGTCATCCGAACAGCCGGTTGGTAAAACGCCGGCGTGTCCCAACTGCGGCCGAGCAATGTGGCTGTACGATGTTGCGCGAACTGGCACGCCGGGTCGCGAACAGCTCACATTCAGTTGTTCCGAGTGCGCGCAACAGTGTACTGCGCTCATCGAATATGAAGACGTCGTCTCAGCGAGCTAACGGCGCCGAGGATGGCGCGTAGGATGCGGACCGCGCCGACGTCACCGTTCGTCATTTCGCGTAACCTTGAAAGCGGAACCAAGCTATTTTGCGGCTGCCGCCCAACCAATCATCAATATCGGCTTATCCGTTAGGCCCTGTGATGTAACAAATTTCGGCTCCGGGAAAGTGAGCCTGGATTTGCCAATCGCCTTCCGCGATAGCCAAGCTCTCGCCACGAAAAAAGAGGCGGAGGTCAAAGCCGCCGCACAAAAAAATAATCAATTCCCATTTAATGTGCGGGTTGCCCGACAATTGGCACACCCCGCGGATCAAAAATGGATGCGCACGATGGCCTAGACGCCCACATTTCTCACAAGCGACACTCAGCACCTCAAGCTTGCCGGTGAGATCGCTGAATGTGATTGCGCCGTCGCGGGCCATAACTGCTCACGCTTTATTGCGGTGCCCGCAGGCGCTGAAGCTCCTGCTGGAGATTACTGTAATGGACGCAGACGGTTTTGTGGGTTTTAGCATCGATACTTTTGGCTTGCGCTTGTCGGCAAACTTCTTGACTAGGAAATGTCCCCACAAGTTGTGGGTTTGGCCCCATCGGACTCATCACGACAACAATGAGTACCCACATTTTCTTTTTCCTGCGCTTGCGCCGTCGCGGGGCAGTGAGCCCTAAGGCCCACGAAAATAGAAACGCACTAGTCCTGCAACGATCACGCCGGTCGCAACCAGAACCGCTAAGGGCAACAAAAATAGGAACGCTCCGAGCAACACCACCAGCCCCGCAGCCGATAGGAAGCCGATGATCAGTGTCACTAGAATGAGGCCGAGCGGCGAGGGCTTCGCGATATATAGCCGCACGCGCTCAGTGCCGCGCTCCGCATGATCGGGCGGAATAATCTCCGGTTCCGAACGCGGCTCTTCACCTTGCAGATTTGGTCTTTTGTCTGACATGCGCGTTGCTGGTCACTATAAGCGAGTTGCCAAAGGAGATCGCTGAAGATGACTGCGCCCGTCGCGGGGCATTGTTTTCCACCCCAAAAATTGCCACCGGAATTGCCACCGAACGGCTCGCTACAGGGCAGTATTGCACAGCACGGCGCTCATGGCCGACAGCGAAAAGCGCGAGAAAAATAAGATTGTTTGGCACGGCGCAGTATCACCGAGTACGGGCAAAAGAGTTTTTCAAGACCGGTGCCTTAAACCGCTCGGCCACCCTTCCATCGAAGGTTTCTCAAGCACTTAGATTGGATGCTGACAAGAACAAATTGAGAATTGGCCCCAATTCTCAGTTCGGAATGCTCACCTAAGATTGCCAAAGACTTGAGCCGCGTTGGTGTCGGATTTCGGTCGCCGCTCGGCGTAGTTGCGCAAGGGGCAGCGGGATAGTTGCCGGACGATTGACCAAAAATTCCGCGAAGCGCGTCGCGCCAAGGATAGGACCCTTGGACGGGGCGATCAGTTACCCGAACCTCGGAATCGGATAGCGCGCGCTGCCCGCTTGCACACTAGGTCAAATGCGGCGTAATCGGCGGTGTCTGACTTGGGGACCAATAGGTCGCTCCGAGAGTCGACCTGCCAGGCTTCTCCAGTGAGCCCATTTATATGTCCACGGCGATATACCGTGGGAGAATCGCTGTAGTTGTTACTCTGAAATTTCCACTCGAAATCGAGTTCTATTTCACCAACCTTTGTAATGTATCCGCTGATAATTCCGCGCACTTCCTTTTTGTCGAGATCAACAATCACCGATCCCGATGTTTGACTCGCAGCATGAGATAGGTCGGGGGCAAAGAAGTTTCCCGTACAAGAAAGCGTAACGACGCCGGCCAGCGTCGCGGTTGATTGCAGTGGAATGAGTGCAAGCGGAAGCCAGACAAGGACGCGCATTGCTCGACCCGGCTGATGCCTCTGATTGCGACCGGAATGAGCACATGGAAGACGACGATGCAAGATTTCAGGGCGTCGTTAGCCCCGGTCATCCTGACTTTTCTCGTCGCGGTAGGAATCTACCTCGACCTTTTTATTTCACACTGACTCAACTTAGCTCCAGCGGCCAATAGCGAGGCTTCGCGCGTCAGGCCCTTGGGCGGGGTGCGCCATCGCGGATCTACAGCGGCGCGGCCAACTCGCTTAATGATGGGGACCATCCAGAGCACGAACGAGATCGCCACCATGAGGCTCATGCCCGTCAGATAGGTTCTGAGTGGTGATTCCATACGGGTATTATAAGACCGATTCGCCTTTGGGTTGAATCGACACATCAAAAAAATAGGTTTGCAAAACGACGAATCGCCGGTCTCCCCCTTTTCAAACTCGGAGTGAGTCAACCGCAGCTTTCGCACTGACAAGAACAAATTGAGAATTGGCCCCAAATGCAGCCGCTTCGGGATGCTCGGGTGGGGCGGTAACGACGCAACGCACCGTCGAACGAAACGTCGACTCGAGCCGTTTCCGGGACTTCTCAAGGAAAAATAAAGCTCGTCTAAAACTCCCCTGAAAGCATGTCATCGCGGTCTTCGGTAGAAAGCCGCCAAATCTGAGATGGAGACTGGAACGATGAATCTTCTGATGCTCGGGTATCTCGCGGCTTTGGTGCCGTCGCTGGTCGCACTGGCGTGGCTGGCCTGGCGGGTTCCCACCTTTAAATAGAGCTCACGCCGACGCCTCCTGCGTCGGGTCAGAGTTGGCAACCGGCTGGTTCATCTTGGCAAGCCAGCATGTTGCAAGAGGCCGCACGCTAAAACGGGCGGCCTCTGTCTTTTGAGGCCGCGGACCACAAAGTGTTCTACAAAAGGTCCTGTTTATTAAAAAAGTGCTTTCATAACTGCTTCAATTGCACGCATTCGGCTTAAAGCAAGTCGCACGACTTGTCTGATAATTAGGCACGCATTCACGTCAAAGTAGGCAGGATGCCTGTGCAAGAACGTAGAAAATCAACGCGCTCCCGTGTCCTCAAGGGGGCGAAGATCATTCTCGGTACCTCGTCGGTGATGGACTGCGTGGTTCGCAATGTCACCAACTCGGGCGCCCGTGTGCAGATAGCGAACACGGTCGAACTTCCGGACGATCTGGGCCTGACGTTTGATGGCGGCTACTCGATCCGACAGTGCAGGGTGGTGTGGCGCACCATGACCGAGACTGGCGTGAAGTTTGTGCGGCCATGATCGACAGCGCGTCGACGACACCCGATCAATACAGAGCACTTGCTGCAGAGTTTCGCGCCAAAGCACGAAACCAGGAAAGTCCCGCGTTCCGTGCGGAGCTCGAAGATGTTGCGAGATGTTACGAGTGGGCAGCCGAATCGCTGCGCAGACACACAAAGGATTAAAGCAATCCGCTGGTTGTTAAGATTTAAAGCGGCTTTGTAGCTTCAACTTTGACAACCGGAGGCGGCCATTTTTGGCGCAAACCTTACGCCGGAGCTGCCCGGCGCCCGCGTTAAGGTTTCAGATTTAGTTTAATTCTTACCTTCAGGCGCGCTTGCCCGCCTTCGCGTTGTATATCGCCCACTCGGGAGACAGCAATGCGAATGCCAATCTTGCCCTATTTTCTGTTTGTCGGAAGTGCGCTGGCTTTGATTCTGACTTTCGTCGGCCGTGAAATTCCGGATATTCCAGCTATTCAGGTTTCGCAGATGGTCGGTGTTCCGGCGCCATTCAAAGCACCGCCAGAAGAGGCGCTGTCAAGACTGGGTGACTAGCTCCGACTTCGGTGAGAAAGCCGAGCGGCGCACCTTTCGGGCTCCGCTCGGCCGGAACAGCAGGCGCTTGACTTCCCCCTAGATATCCCCGCCAAGCGCCAACGCCGTCCCATACTCTTGAACGTCGCGCGACAAACCGCTCGCCGATATCAGCTCGAGTGCTGTTCGCCGATCGTGCCCCCGAACTCGTCCGCGAACTCAGCTGCCACTCCGGGATCAGCAAAGCACCAGCGAATGTAGTCCCGTCCAGATTCGCGTCGGCTCCGCCCGGGCCGCGCTTCGATACCGCGGAGGGTGTGAAACTGACGTATCGCAATCAGTTTTGAAGCGAAGCCTTCCTCGGGCACGAGCATTTCTACAACGTGCGGAAACTCGCGCTCAGTCTCTTCTGGAGATATGGGACGTTTGCAGAGCATGCTCGTTACCGTAAGTGCGCGCGGCACTTAGAGTTTGCGAGTCCGATTTCGTCTTGTGATTTTCTGACAAAAAACTGGCGATTCTCGCCAATCGAAAAGAGTGCGGAAAATCCGCACCGTCTTTTCACGCAGCAGTAGCAGGACGTGCGATACGACAACTCTCAATTATGAAAGAAAGTCGGAATTGCGGTGCCGTTTGTGAGACAGGAAACGGTCGTTTCGGCAGCCAGCAAGGCTTCCTCTATCGCCCTGTCCATGTCGATATATCGAAAGGTCCCCAACCGGCCGACAAAACTTGTTCGAGTTTCTTCTTTGGCGCGCGCGACGTATTTTTCGTACAGGCTGTTTTGGCCGGACAGATGGATAGGGTAGTAGGGCCGATCGTTCCCTGAGCATTCGTGCGAATACTCGTATGTGATTACGGTTTCCTCGGGAAATGACTCCCAAGGCGAGAAATGTTTGTGTTCGAAGATCCTGGTGTAGGGAATCTCTTCGTCGCAGTAATTGACGGTTCCGCAATCTTGAAAGGTGCCGCGACGAACTTCGTGTTCAAAACGAAGAGTTCTGTAAGGCAGACGCCCGTACGAGTAGTCAAAAAATTCATCCAGCGGACCGGAATAGAACAAGTGCCGAAACTCATCGGTGGGGGCGGTTCTTGAAAAGCGGCGGCCGATTTCGAGTTGAATGTTTTCATGTGCGAGAATTTTTTCGACGAGCTTGGTGTAACCCTCGCGCGGCTGCCCCTGCCGTTTGTGGTGGAATACGTTGGAATCTTTCTTGAAATGAATGGGCAGTCGACGAAAGACCGATGCCGGAATGTCTTTTGGGTCTCGACCCCACTGCTTGTTCGTATAACCCTTGAAAAACCCTTCGTACAATTCCTGTCCCAATGATGCCAAGGCCGCATCTTCGAAGTTGGCAGGACTGTCGGTGTAAAACGGTGCTGCCTTCGCCTCCAGGAAGCTGGCGATATTGTCTTCGGTGAGTTGCTCGTCGAAGAAGGCGTTTACCGTTTCAAGATTGATCGGAAATGGGTAGGCCCTGCCTTTCACCCACGCTCGCTTCCTGTGCCTATAGGGTTCGATAGAAGTAAAGGATTCGATGAATTGCCAAACGCGGCTATTGTCGGAATGGAGCGTGTGAGGACCAAAGTGATGCTTGAGGATACCTGTTTGCGGATCCCTGTCCGTATGACAATTTCCGGCGACATGCTTTTCTTTCTCGATCACACGACATTGAAACCCGCTTTCAGCCAGAACGCGGGCAATCACCGAGCCTGTCAGACCTGCGCCGATGATCAGGAATTTCATTTTTTATCCGCGGCGTTCAATTCACTTTCCGGGCAAAACTTGAAACTACGCGCGCATTACAAGCCGCTCACACAAACCGAAAATAGCATCTGCATGCGGCTGCTGCAGATGCTCGCGGAATAGTCCGAGCGCCGCACTGGACTGCTCATATTTGCGCAAGATCGCATAAAGCTGCTCCACAATGCCGAACTTGCATTGCAGGCTGTATTCAAGGATCAGTTTGGTAAAGTGTCGGCTCTTGAACACATACGGGTCCAACTGCTCGACAATCTCGAGCATCTTGGCGTCAGGCATGTGACGCCACATGTTGGCTAAGCCGTGGAAGCCGAACGTCGGCTGAATAGGCAGGTTGTTCTCATATGAAAAGAGGTCCGCAATCGGCTCGGACGCAAAGCGGATATTGAATTCTCTTTCGAGCGACGATCGGTAGGCGCGGCAGAAGAGCTTGTCGAAGTATTCATTCGTATCTGCGGCGAAGCGCGCATCGGTTAGAGCATTCATAAGTTTTTTTGACTGCAGGCAGAATCCACCGTTGCCAACGGCCATCCCGTCGGAATACTCGGGCCAACGCGCTCCGATAAAATCGTACTCTCTGAACTTCGGATCCCACGCCCGTGGTTCGGTCACATAGCCGTCCCATTCGATAAAAAGCGCGAAGGGGGTGTCGATGAACGTGCCGACTTCTTTGAGACGGAAATGTCGGTAGCGCTTGCGGGTCAACCTGTCGATTTTGACGGTTCGAAAAGGGCCCTCGACGTGGGCGTGAGTAAAGAAAAGGACGTCGCCAAAATTGCAGCTCTCCAGGGTTTGATTGAAAGCGCGTACGGTGAGCGCGATATTCGCGCTGTCAGCCGCACACAGCGTAAAATCCCTCAGGTCCGCCTTCATGTGAATGCCATCAGACGGGGGCGGGCCTCGGCGTGCCGGATGACCTGGATCAATTCGATCATGCGGTGTTGCTCGGAGCGGACGCTGGAAATGAATGGACCGGAACGAACAAACGGCGGCGCTATTCCGCGGAACGCAATCGACTCAGGACGTATTTTTTGGCGCAGCCCGTGCCCCGGAAATGTGCCCCGATGGAACTTTGCGCGCGGATTATCTCGTAATTTCAGTGAGGTACTTATACCACAGCGCGTAAGAGATCGGTAATCAACGGGCGATATAAAATTGCGGGGTGTTTCGTAAAGTTTCCAAATGAACGGGTCCGATAAACGACGCTGGTTTCGTGTGTCACCGCGGGGCTTGGTTCCCCGCGCTGGCAGGCTGTTGCTTGGACCGAAGACGACGCCGATTGATTGCTATGTTGTCGATATGTCAGCCGGTGGCGCGTGTCTGGAATTGCCGAAAGCTTATGATTTGCCGCAACGGTTCGAATTTCTCCACGGCAACACGCGCCGCTTTTGCACCCTTGCGTGGTCGCGCGGGTTTCGGATAGGCATCAGCTACGAGGGGACGCCGCAGAGGTCGTCCGTTTCAGGCGGTCTGAGCCGACCCAAGAGCGGCGCAAGCCTGCTTTCACGGGATCGCTAGGTCGGCTTTCAACGCACTTGCATGAGGAATCTGCTTTGTTATTGCGCGCCGAGCGCGTCCTTGCGGTGCAAGATGCACGGCGGAACTAACCATTTACCACTGAAGCGCAAGGACGGTTTCCGTCGGCCGCGCTACGGGGTATTCTGGCGACTGCCGATCGGGGACGGACGCGGGATGGGTCGTTTCGGGGCGTTCAACAATATTGGTCTTGCCCAAGCCGCGCGGCTTTCCGCTCTCGGCCTCGCTGGGCTTGTGCTTGCCAACTGCTCGGGCGGCCAGATGTCCGGAAAGATCGATCCACGTTACGGCGTTGCCGCCAGCGCGCGTGTCGTTGAGCCTGGCCAGGCTGTACCCAAGGGCGGTGGCGTCTATCGTGTCGGCAAACCCTACACTGTGGCTGGCCGGGTCTATGTCCCTGAAGAAAACACCAGTTACTCTGCGGAGGGCATGGCCTCCTGGTACGGAGACGACTTCCACGGGCGCTACACCGCCAACGGCGAGATTTTCGACATGGCGTCGATATCGGCAGCACACCCGACACTGCCGCTCCCGTCGTACGTGCGTGTGACAAACCTCACCAACCGCCGATCGATCGTGGTGCGCGTCAACGACCGCGGGCCCTATGCGCGCGATCGCATCATCGACGTCTCCGTGAAGACCGCCGAGCTACTAGGCTTCTATGGAAACGGTGTGACGCGCGTGAGGGTTGAGTACGTCGGCCGCGCACCGATCGAGGGGTCGGACGACCGAAGGTTGATAGCGACGCTGCGCGAAGGCAGCCAGGCTATCGCGCCAATTCGGGTCACATCGAGCAGGCCATTTGCGCCAGCCTCATTCGACGGTCGCTCGTCGAGAAGGTTTGACGCGGCAGGGATTCCGTCACCGCCGGATCGTCCGTATCGGCTTGGTGAGGACGCGCGCGAACCGTCTTTTGTGCCTGCACCGACGACGGAACTTGCGGCCGCCGCGCGCCCGCGAACCAGTGCAGGGGCGCCATATCGTTCCGGTGAATCCGGCGCATCCCCGGTTTCGACCTATATGCCGACGCGCTATGATGGCGCGAGCGGCTTTATGAACGGGCGCGGCCTTTACTGAGCCGCAATTGCCCCCCAGAGGTCGCGGGATTGCGGCCTTAATCTCTTAGCGCTGCCGATTGACGAGCCTGGATGATGCCGATGCGTGATTTCGCGTTTGGACGTTGGATCACGGCCGTTGCCGTGACAGCAGGCCTGTGCACGGCCGTAGTCGCGGCCCCGACGGCAAAGCATGCGCCGGCCCAGGCGACTACGCAAAAAAAGGACGCGCCCAAGAAGGATCCGGCGAAAAAAGACGAACCGAATATCAGTGCGCCGCACGCCATCCTCATCGATGCCGACAACGGTGGGGTGCTGTTTGAACGCGATGCCGATCGACTGATTTTTCCGGCCAGCCTCGCCAAGTTGATGACGGCGGAATACGTGTTCAACGAGGTCAAGGAAGGTCGTCTGAAGCTCACAGACGAATTCATGGTCAGTGAGAATGCCTGGCGCAAGGGCGGTGCACCTTCGCACGGCTCGACCATGTTCGCTGCGATCTACAGCAAGGTACCCGTCGACGATCTGATCCACGCGATGATCATTCAGTCGGCGAACGACGCTTGCATCATCCTCGCGGAAGGAATGGCCGGCAGTGAGGCGGCCTTCGCCGAGAAGCTTACCCAGCGCGCGCGTGCGATCGGTCTGGAGAAATCCATCTTCACCAACTCGAACGGGCTGCCGGATCCCGCTGAACAAGTAACGACACGCGAGCTTGGCTTGCTGGCGCGTCATATCATCCGCACTTATCCGGATTTCTATCAGATTTTCGGCAAGCCCGATTACACCTGGAACAAGATCCGTCAGCAGAACCGCAACCCGCTTCTTGGTGCGATGACGGGGGCCGATGGGCTGAAAACCGGGTTCACGAAAGAAGCGGGATACGGCCTGGTCGGCTCGGCGGTTCAGAACGGACAGCGTTTGATCGTCGTCGTAAACGGGGTCAACACGCCGAAGGAGCGCGCCGACGAAGCCAAGAAGTTGTTGGAATGGGGCTTCAGGAATTTCGAGCAGCGTGTCCTGTTTGCCGAAGGGCAGACGATCGGAACGGCCAAAGTCTTTGGCGGCTCGACTGGGCGCGTATCACTCGTTGCATCGGATGGCGCGGTGCGCGTGCTTTTGCCTAAAGCGGGGGGCGAGAAGCTCATCGCGCGGATCGTCTACAAAGGCCCGGTGCCCGCGCCGGTCACGGAAGGCACGCCGGTCGGCAATCTCAAAGTCTGGCGCAACGACAATCTGATACTGTCGACGCCGCTGAAAGCGTCCGAAAACATCGGCAAAGGAAACATGTCGCAACGCGCTTTCGATGCTGTGACCGAGATGATCATCGCGCTTTTCCGTGCGGGAGCCGAGCGGCTATGATGAGTGGTGACGCAGCACGGCTGCGTTGATCAAAGAAGGCTGGCTCGCTTTGCGCGGACATTTCATTACGTTCGAAGGGGGCGAAGGCAGCGGCAAATCGACTCACGCAAGGTCGCTTGCGCAGCGTCTCGAATCGGCCGGCATAGAAGTTGTGCTCACAAGAGAGCCGGGAGGTTCGACCGGCGCCGAGATCATTCGGCACATTCTGCTTTCCGGTATTGCAAAGCCGCTTGGCGCCGAAACTGAGGCAATCCTGTTCGCGGCGGCGCGTGACGACCACGTGCGCTCGACCATCTTGCCGGCGCTGGATGCGGGCCACTGGGTGATTTGTGATCGCTTCATCGATTCCACGCGCGTTTATCAGGGCGCCCTCGGCAACGTCGATCAACGCCTGATCCGCAGTCTGGAGAGAGTGACTGTTGGATCAGCCTATCCAGAGCTGACATTCATCCTGGATGTCCCCGCTGAAATCGGTTTGGCGCGTGCGAAGAGCCGTCGGGGGGAGGATGCGGCGGACAGGTTCGAGGCTGAATTGCCAGAGTTTCACGAGAAGCTGCGCCTGGCTTACAAGGCTCTCGCGGCCGAAGAGCCGGAGCGCTGCGTCCTCATTGATGGTCGTGCGCCGCGGGAGGCTGTGGCCGAGCAAATCTGGTCGGCTGTGCGCGAGCGGCTGCATCCCGGGTCGATTGGTATCACGGAGGCTACCGGGTCGTGAGCCGCGAGGAGCCAGACGATGAGGACAGCAAGCTGCCGCGCGAAACTACGGCTTTGTTCGGTCATGAAGAGGCTGAACGCACCTTGCTTGATGCCTACAAGAGCGGTCGCATCCCTCATGCCTGGTTGATCGGCGGGCCGCCCGGGATCGGCAAGGCGACACTCGCCTTCCGCCTCGCGCGATTCATGTTCGTGCATCCCGATCCGCACGCGCCGGCGGTGCAAAAAGCAACATCCCTTGCGGTTGATCCGAACCACCCGGTCGCCCGACGGATCGCAACCCAGGTGCAAAACGATCTCCTTGTGCTTGAGCGCGGGCTTAATGAGCAGACCGGCAAGCCATATACCGTGATACGCGTTGATGACGTGCGGCGCACGGTGTCCTTCTTCGGCTCAACGGCAGGCGAGGGGGGATGGCGCATCGCCATCGTCGATGCGGTGGACGACCTGCAACGCGAAGGGGCCAATGCCCTTTTGAAGGTTCTGGAAG
>Ga0207711_10005344_pt1 | contig 10890 bp, 8 predicted proteins | sample KBSS34metaG_FD_184401 | JGI IMG/M metagenome (GOLD analysis project Ga0207711, IMG submission 184401) | Switchgrass rhizosphere microbial communities from Kellogg Biological Station, Michigan, USA - KBS S3-4 metaG (SPAdes) (version 2) | ecosystem: Host-associated > Plants > Roots > Rhizosphere >...
ACCGATGACGAAGAAGCCGTGGACACCATCGGCTCGCGAAGTCCTGACTGCCAGCGACGCACTCGCGCAGCGAGTTGGTGGCGAGGGCACGCCGATTGGCATCCGCCACGTGATGGGCGCCTATTGCCATTTCCACTACCCGAACCACGAAGCACAGCTCCGGCGCTGGGGTTTCGATCTCGATGACTGGCTCGCCGAGTACCGCACATGCCTCAAGTCGCTCGACGTGACACCGACTGAACGTGTGGGCTGGCTGCGGCTCTTTCAAGAGTTGGGCCTGGTCGAGCACGATCAGGCGGCGTCTCGGACGCCTGAGGTCATCGCGGGCAGCCAGCCGGCTGGTTGGGACATCTTCATCGCGCACGCTGGCCCCGACAAGGCGATCGCTGAACAGCTCTGCGATCGGCTCGAGGAAGGTGGCCATCGCGTGTTCCTCGACGCACGTCGCCTGAAGCCTGGTGATTTCTGGACCGTCGAGCTTCCGCGCGCCCTCGCGACCTCGCGGGTCGTGGCAGTGCTGGTCTCGCCGAGCTACGCCGACGCGGCCTATCTGCAGGAGGAGGTCGTGGCCGCGATCAACAGGGCTCGCCAGGAAGGCAAGCCGCGAGTCGTGCCTGTCTATCTCGACGGATTCCCGCCACCCGGCACGAGCCCTCCCTACGGACTTGGTCGCATTCACTCGATTGACGCGCGTGCGGTCGGCGATCTCTCCGGAGTCGCCTCGCAAATTGGCGCGTTGCTGACAGGGTCGACGTAGGTTTGCGACCGCCAAGGCACTCCGGACTTGCTCGATTGGAACCCGAGACGAGCGTATACTTTCGCCTTCGGGTCAGCGATCTCCTCTTAGGCTCGTCCGCGAAGGAGAAAACGATGGGTTCGAAACGCTTCAATCGGCGGGAACTCCTGAAGAGCGGCGCCACGTTGGCCGGTGGTTTCACCCTGGGAGGCGCGGCACCCGCCCTCGGCCAGGAAGCCATGACACATGCGTCCCCGCCCATGATCAAGGGCGACACCGACGGTCAAATCGCCTACGGCGATCGCTCCAAGTATGTGAAGTCGGTGCGCATCCCCCACGGCGGCCGGCCGTCGCCTGATAACTTCGGGCTGACGTTTCATGTGGCAACGCCGCTTCAGGACTCGGTCGGGGTGATCACGCCATCCTCGCTCCACTACTTCGCGACGACTCGTGGATCCTATCTCCCGGACGTCGATCCGCGGGAGCACCGCTTCATGATCCACGGCCTGGTCGACCGTCCGCTGACCTTCACCATGGAGGATTTGAAGCGCCTCCCGTCGGTCACCCGTCTGCATTTCATCGAGTGCGCAGGGAATCGATCGTCGCGGAGAGCGAAAACCGTTCAAGAAACGCACGGCATGACGAGCTGCGCCGAGTGGACCGGCGTGCTCCTCTCGACGCTGCTCAAGGAGTGCGGCCTGAAAGGCGGGGCCTCCTGGTTCGTCGCAGAAGGGGTGGAAGAAGTGAAGGGTGCGTCGAGCATGCCGATCGCCAAGGCGATGGACGACTGCATCGTGGCCTACGGCATGAACGGCGAGGCGGTGCGGCCGCAGAACGGGTTTCCGCTGCGGTTGATGATCCCCGGCTTCGAGGGAATTTTTCACACCAAGTGGCTGCGACGAATCAAGGTCGTCGATCGGTACTACATGAACTACAACGACTTTGGCCATCTTCATGAGGGCGAGAAAGAGAAAGAGGCGGCACTCAGTTACCAGATCGGGCCCAAGTCGGTCATCACCTTCCCTTCGGGCGGACAACAGCTGCCCGGTAAGGGTTCCTACGAGATCAGCGGGCTGGCCTGGTCCGGTGGCGGCGCGATCAAGCTGGTGGAGGTGTCGACCGACGGCGGCAAGAAATGGAACAAGGCCGAGTTCAAGGGAACGCCACAGCGTATGGCGCATACCCGTTTTTCCTATCAGTGGAGTTGGGACGGCAACGAAACGGAGCTCCAGTCGCGCTGCACGGACGAGATCGGTCAGGTTCAACCGTCGCGCGCACAGATCGCCAAGTACTGGAACAAGCCCTTCGACGAAACATTCAGCGTGCCGGGGTTGGACAACAGCATTCAGCCGTGGAGGATCGCCAAGGACGGGAGCGTGGCCAATGGGAACGCGTAGAGTTCTTCTGATTGCGTTCGCGTTCGCCTTGCTGATCGGCGTCTCCGCGCTGGCGCAGGGGCCCACCTACGGAGTGGGACGCACGCCGACCGCTGAGGAAATCCGCGCGTTGGATATCTCCATCGGCCCGACCGGCGAAGAGCTCCCTCCAGGAAAAGGCACGGCCAAGGAGGGCGCGCTCGTCTATCGCGCGAAGGGATGCGCGGGATGCCACGGCGCGGCAGGGATCGGCGGTACGGCGCCGATTCTAAAAAGCAAAGATCCCAAGAATCCGGACATCTGGGCGCGAGGGCGAATCCTGCCGCTTCGCGCGCCGTTCGCGACGACGGTCTGGGATTACATCAATCGCGGAATGCCCCTCAACAGAGAGGGGACGCTCACGGCCGACGAGGTCTACGCGTTGACGGCGTATCTGCTCTACATCAACGATATCATCCCGGAAGACGAAACCTTGGACGCCCACAGTCTGCCGAAGGTCAAGATGCCAATTGGTGACAGATACGCTTCCCTGCCTGATTGGAAGCCCAGGACGCCAAGGCTCAAAGGGTACCCCTACTAGACCTTCGTCAGCAGCTCGCTCGAGCCGTCCGCCATCGCGTCGCAAAGCGATGCGACGGCGGACCTCCGTTGCATCCTCTGCTCGCGCATCGTGTTTCGTTCAATGCTGAAACGCACTCCAAGGACACAGAAACTGATTTTCCAGACGATCTTCCCTCACCGCCCGCCGTGCCGCCGCTGCATGGAGTTCTGATTCACGTAGTTGGCAATCGCCGCTCCCTCGGCGTCGCTGATCTCAACGGTGCTCGGGTAATGCAGACCGCCCCAGACCCGGGCGTTGTTACCATCCGCGCGCGCTTGCGAGATGCCGGTGTAGGTGCGGCTCGGCTGTCCGATCGTCGTCAGCGTAAACGTTTGTTCATCGTGGAAATGGCTCAGGAGAACGGTCGCGGCCGCACCGTTCTGGCTGGGGTGGCCAGCAGGGTATTCCGGGTGCGCCGGGGTGTTGATGAGCGGCAGCCAGCCCGGATCTGCGACGGTGCTCGGATTGCCGTCCGTGTCTGCCAGCGGGATCGAGGTCACCGGCCGCCAGGTAACTTCTGTCGGAACGCTGCCATAGAATCGCTTGCCGCTCCAGGTCGTGAACGCCGTGTCGGCCATCGCGATGTTCAGGACTGCGAAAAGCCGGTTGGCATCAGACATCGACAAGTGGTTGGCGCGTGCAATCTGGTTCGCCGCCTGATTCCAGTGGACGCTGGCATTGCCATCCCAGAACAGCGCGAGCGCCGTTTGTTCGTCCGTGCGCGTCGAGTCGGTCTTGCGCCCGAGCGTCTTGACGGCGTTGAAATCGTCCGTGTACGTGGCGCTCGCCAGACTTCGCGGCGGTCCCGGCTCGAACTGGGTGTTGTTGGCGAGGACGAACATCGTGGTGAACGCCAACCCCTGCGCGCTCATCGCCGCAGACGCCGGTGGTGTCGGCCGCCACTGGCCGACTGCGGTCCCGCCGGTGAACGGAGGGTAGGTCGCGCTGAATCCATCGGTCGCACGCCAGACGAGCACGGCCTGCGCCACTTCAGTTCCCCAGGCGATGCCGCGCTCGATACGGCTCGTGCACCTAGCGACATGTTTAAGAGAATGGCCGCGGCCTTCGCAATCGTCGCTCAGCTCCGCGAGCGAAGTCGCATAGCTGGCATCGAGCACCGCTTGTTGCGAGGGGAACAGGCCGACCAAAGCCGTGTGCGCCGCAGCGATGACCGCCGCTCGGCGCGACGAGCCATCCGGTGCCTTCGTCTGAACGAAAATCGGCGTGTAGCGCTGTTCGATGCCGTTGAACGCATCGAAGATCGCGGTGTGAACGATCGCCCCGAGCCGTTGACTCGACGAGTTCGCCGTATTGGTCGCGATCAAAGAATCAATGAAGACTTGATTCCAGTCGAGCACTTCCAGACCCCTTTGTCGTCCTCCGTCGTGATCTGGACCTTCCGCCGTGCCCGTCGAGCTGTGTGTCTGCTCAGCGCAACTGGTGCGTGCAGTACCGGCCAGCCCGAGTATGACGATCGCTCCAATGGTCAACTTCAAGAATGTCCTCGCCATGGCGTCCCCTCCTTCGGACAGTCAGTAGACCGTCCTTACGCTGGAATGCGTGAACGCCGTTCTGGAAGGTGAACATTCTCAAAAACACTCCGGAAACATCGGGAGTCAGTGCCAGGTTGCCCGTGGAGGATGTGCAATACTGCCCCATCGAAAAGGGTCTGGAGACACCGTTACCAGGGGCGGTCACTGCGCTGTTGCGGGCGTGGGGCGACGGCGACGATGGCGCGCTCGAGCAGCTGACGCCGCTCGTGGAGGCGGAACTGCGCCGCCTGGCTCGTGGCTACATGCGCCGCGAGCGTCGCGGCCACACGCTACAAACCACGGCGTTGGTGAATGAAGCGTTTTTGCGACTGACAGACGCACGGCGCGTCCGCTGGCAGGATCGCGCGCACTTTCTTGGGATTTCGGCCCGCCTGATGCGGCGCGTGCTCGTTGATCATGCGCGGTCGCGCGGCTATCGCAAACGCGGCGGCGGCGCCCAGCGAGTGACTCTGGACGAAGCGGCTGTCACGTCACCGGAACCAGCAGTGGAGGTGCTGGCGCTGGATCGCGCCCTAGAGGCTCTGGCGGCGGTTGACGCTCGGAAGAGCCGCGTGATCGAATTGCGTTTCTTCGGAGGCTTGAGCGTAGAGGAGACGGCCGAGGTGCTCCATGTGTCGGCCGACACCGTCAAACGCGACTGGCGATTGGCGAAACTCTGGTTGCTTCGTGAGCTCGAAGGAGAACGGCGGTGACCGACCTCGAGCGGCGGCGGCGTGTCGAAGACCTCTGCGATGCGGCGCTTGTTCGCGATGTTCGCGAGCGGGCCGCGTTCGTCGCCGGGGCTTGCGGACACGATGAAGCGCTGCGACGAGAGGTGGAAGCGCTGCTGGCGCACGCGCAAACCGCGGAGCACTTTCTCGAGGCGCCGATCGGGGAACTGGCGGCGCAGGTCCTGGCCGATGATCACCGCGCGTCGCTCGTCGGCAGGCGGATCGGATCGCATCAGATTCTCTCGCTCCTGGGCACGGGCGGGATGGGCGATGTGTATCGGGCCCGCGATACCAGGTTGGGCCGCGATGTCGCCATCAAGGTCGTGGCCGGCGCCTTCCTCCCAGGCCCAGAGCGGCTTGCGCGCTTCGAACGCGAGGCGCGCGTGTTGGCCACGCTGAACCACCCGCACATCGGCGCGATCTACGGGTTGGAGGAGGACGGAAGCGTCCGGGGCCTCCTGCTCGAGCTCGTGGAAGGCCACACGCTCGCCGAGCGTCTGGCGTCGGGTCCATTGCCGACCCAGGAGGCACTTTCGATCGCGCGTCAGATTGCGGAGGCGCTCGAGGCGGCGCACGAGAAGGGCATCATCCATCGCGATCTGAAACCGGCCAACATCAAGATCACGCCTGACGGCACGGTGAAGGTGCTCGACTTCGGGCTGGCGAAGGTGTTTGCGAAGGAGGGATCGGAAAACGACGGGTCCGCGGAGCCGTGGATCACCATGGAGGAAACACGAGAAGGTGTGATTGCGGGCACCGCCGCCTACATGAGTCCCGAGCAAGCACGTGGGAAGGCGGTGGACAAGCGGACGGACATTTGGGCCTTTGGCTGCGTGTTGTACGAGATGTTGACGGCCCGGCCGCCGTTTCGCGGCGAGACGGCCTCCGACACCATTGCCAGAATCCTCGAACGCGAGGCTGACTGGAGCGCTCTGCCTGCGCAGACGACGGACGGCATCCGGCGACTGCTCCAACGCTGTCTCGAGAAAGATCCGAAGCGCCGCTTGCGCGACATCGGCGACGCTCGCCTCGAAATTGAGGAGGCGCCTGGTGCCATGGTTTCGTCGAGCGGGGCGGCCGCCGGACGTGCGAATGATCGTATGACGCTGGCAGGCCGCCCGGGCCGACTCGCGTGGTGGGCCGCGGCCGGTGTGGGTCTGCTGCTCATCGGAGGCGCGGCGACGTGGCAGCTGCAGCGCTCGGAGTACTTCTGGCGGAATCCGTTGGAGGGCGCGAAGGTCGCCAGATTGACGGACTTCGAGGGAGGCGAGCATCACGCGGCCATTTCGCGGGACGGAAAGTTCGTCGCCTTTCTCTCCGACCGTGATGGCGCGTGGGACGCGTGGGCAACGCAGGTTGGGACCGGCGAGGTCAACAACCTCACCAAAGGCGGTCTAAAGGAGCTGAGGAATCCCGCCACGCGCACGGTTGGTTTTTCTCCAGACGCGTCGCTGGTCATCCTGTGGAGTCGCGTGCCGAATTCGACCAGCGGCGGTTTGGTCGATGCCGGGTGGGCAGTTCCGACGATGGGCGGACCGATTCGACCCTACCTGAAAGGCATCTCCGAGTGGGACTGGTCGCCCGACGGGAGACGCATCGTGTACCACCCACCAGCAGAAGGCGATCCCCTGTTCGTGACCGAACCTGACGAGAAGGTCGGGCGGCAGATCTATGTGGCGCGGCCAGGCGTCCATAATCACTTTCCCATCTGGTCGCATGACGCCGCGTTCATTTACTTCGTGCAGGGTTTGCCGCTCGAAGAAAGCGACATCTGGCGCATTCGCCCGGCCGGCGGCGAGCCCGAGCGTCTGACCTCCCGCAACTCGCGCGTGACGTTTCCAACCTTGTTGGGCGACCGGACGCTGCTGTATCTCGCCACCGACGAAGATGGATCCGGACCATGGATCTATGCGATGGACCTCGAACGCCGTATTCCCCACCGCATCTCCACGGGCGCCGAAGAGTACCTATCGCTTGCGGCGAGCACTGAGGGTCGACGACTGGTCGCGACCGTCTCACGCTCGAGGGCAGGCCTGTGGCGAGTGCCGATTGGCGACCGCGTCATCGAGGAATCTGAAGCCAGCCCGCTCTCCCTCCCGACGGCAAGGGGTCTATCGCCGCGGATGGGGCACGGATATCTGATCTATCGTGCCCCGAAAGCCGGCACCGACGGGCTGTGGAAGCTCGCGGATGGAGGAGTAAAGACAGAGCTATGGAATGGCCTCGATGGGCGCGCGCTCAGCGGAGCGGCCATCGCGCCCGATGGTCAACACCTCGCGTTTCTCGTGCAACGACACGGACGAACGCAGCTGTACTTGACGAACGCGGACGGTAGCGCGGCGCGCCGGGTCGCCGAGGAACTCGAAGTGAGAGGAACGCCCGCCTGGTCGCCAGATGGCCAGTGGTTGGCCGTCGCTGCCAATCGGGATGGCGAACCGCATCTGTTCAAGATCCCAGTTGGCGGCGGGACGCCGATTCTGCTCGTGAACGAGTACTCGATCGATCCGACCTGGTCTCCGAGCGGACAGTTTCTCGTCTATTCGGGCGCCGATGTCGGCACGACCTTTTCCGTGAAGGCGGTGAACGCGGACGGTGTGCCCCGTCCCCTGCCGAATCTGATGCTCACCCGGGGCGCGAGGCGTCTGGCATTTCTCGGCGCGGAAGACGCGCTGGTCGTCTTGAAAGGAGACATCTCACATAAGGAGTTCTGGGTCGTCGATCTCAAGACCGGTCGTGAGCGGCAGCTGACCAATCTCGGTCGGGAGCTCACCATCAGCGACTTCGACGTATCTGCGGACGGCCGCGAAATCATCTTCGATCGCTCACGAGAAGAGTCGGATATCGTCCTGTTCGACTTGGCCGGTCGGTGAGCGCCGGTGGCGGACTCGCCGGCGCCCTCGCCGACCCCAATCGATCTCTCCCGGTTCCAGTGATCGCGTCTACGTTTCGTCATAGAATCCGTCTGCCAGAGTGATGCACGCGGAGATCGGCATCGAGGCGGCCGCCGTCGAACGGTGCGTGTCGTGCGACGCGCCGCTTTCCGGCCCGTATTGCGCGCGGTGCGGCGAGCGTGCGTTGGAACCTGAGGCACTCACGCTGCGCCACTTCCTGGTGCACACCGTTGCCCACGAGCTCCTGCACGTGGACGGCGCGCTGTGGCGGACGCTGCGGCTGCTGTTCGTGCGGCCCGGCCGGCTCTCGCTGGAGTACGCCGCCGGCCGGCGGCGTCCCTACGTCAATCCATTCCGCCTGCTGCTCATCGCAATTGTCGCCTACGCGCTGATGTCGTCGTCGGGGCTCATCGCGACCTTGAACATCGGACCGGTGACGATGAGCATGGCGCCGGCGGCCCCTCGGCGGAACCTCTCCGTCGAAGGGACGATCGAGCAGATCGATCACTATGGGCTGCTTCGGCGGCAGCTGGCCGCGAAGCAGGCGACGCTGGCGAGTGAAGCCGCGCGCGAGCGATTCCATGGCCGGCTTGCGGCATTCGCGCAGCCCGTCTCGTTCGCCAATGTGGTATTGCTCGCCGCCGCACTGCATCTGTGCTTCAGACGGAAGCGGCGCCGATTCCTCGAACACGCCGCCTTCAGCATGCACGTCGTCAGCTTCGTTCTGCTCTCGAGCGTGACGCTGCTGCTCGCCATTCGTTTCCGCTTCTGGCTTGGCGGCTACTTGTTCCTGATCATGATTCTGATATCGCTGTGGCAGTTCACCTACCTGGCGGTCGCGATCCGCCGGTTTTATCTGGCCGCCGGCCGATGGGGCGGTCGGCTGCTGTCGGTTGCCGCGGCGATGTTCATCTACATACTGAACGCGTTCTTCATGACCGCGGTGCAGGTCGCCGGGGCGGCCGTGGCGCTCGCGCTCGCCTAGTGACGGCGCCGGTCGCGACCCCCTTCTCGATCAACAACTCACGCGATCTGATCGTCGTCGCGATCGCGGGCATGATGTGGACGGATGCCTCCTCGCCGGTCGCGTCGACAGCGCAGGATTGCGCCGTGGAACGGCGTATAGTAGCGCGGATCACACGAACGGGATTCCAGAGGGTACTGCCATGAATCGCCGCCAGATGATGAAAGCGTTCCCGGCGCTGGCCGCTGCGGCGACCGCCATCGCGGATGCGATGCCGGCTGAGGCGCAGGCTGTCACGCAGCAGACGCCCAAAGCTCCGCCCGCGTACAAAGGCCGCCTGCGCCCCGGCGTCATCGCCCTCTCCTATCGTCCGCAGCTGGAGGCGAAGGAGATGACCTACGAGGACATCGTTCGCGTCATCGCCGACCTCGGTCTCGAGGGCTTAGAGATGACGGGCTACTGGCTGCCACCGATGCTGAATTTTCCGCCAGGCACGCCGTCCACCCAGATTTCCGAGATGGTCCGGAAGACCCCGGCCAATCCGACGCCGCAGTGGCTGGCGTCACTCCGGAATACCGCCTTCAAGAACGGCATCGACATTTACGGCGTCGGCTCGCCGGTGAAGATGGCGCAACCAACGCCGGAGCTGCGACAGAAGGAAATCGCATTCGGCAAGAAATGGATTGACATAGCCGATGCGGTGGGCGCGAGCAGCGTCCGCGTCTTCGGCGGCGGGATTGCGCAGGGCGCCACCGAAACGCAGGCGGTGGCGTGGGCGGTCGAGGTCTACAAGCCGATCCTCGATTACGCCGCTGCGAAAGGGATCGTGCTCGGCCTCGAGGACGACGACGATTTGACGAGGACGTCGGCGCAGTTACTGACCATCGTCAAGCAGGTCAATCATCCGGCTGCCAGAATTGCCCTGGACTGCGGTAATTTCCGCAAGGACGGCTATAAGGAATGCGAGATTTGCGCTCCGTACGCGTCGTCGACGCATGTCAAACCGCAGATGTCGACGCCGGACGGGCAACGGGAGCCGGCGGATTGGGCGAAGTTATTCGGCATCCTCGCGAACGCCGGGTATCGCGGGTACGTGTCGCTTGAACTGTCGACACCGGACAATCCAGTGCCGCAGTACGCGGCCGAGCTGATTCGGTGCGCGAGAATGTACTCCGGCGCGTAACTCCTTCACCAGGTAACGATTCGCCCTCATTTCCTCGTTGGCTCCCTGGAGGCTGCCAAACCCCGATCGGCGCGAGACCGTTTCAGGACAATCGGTGATGCATAATCTGGAGTCATGAAAACAACGGCTATCGCGACCGTCGCCGGACTCGGTCTGGCGAGTGCTCTCCTGATCCAATCGACCGGTTCCACAATCGAGGCCGCAGGCGCGTGGAAGACGCTCTTCGACGGCAAATCGCTCGACGCCTGGCGCGGCTACAAGAGCCAGACCATGCCGGCCGGTTGGCGGATTGAAGCCGGCGCGCTCGTCAAGGACGATCGTGTCCCCGACATCATTACTAAGGACCAATACGGCGATTTCGAGCTCGAGCTCGAATGGAAGATCGGTGAGGCCGGCAACAGCGGCATCTTCTACCGTGGCATCGAGGACCCGGATTACAAAGGCGAGAAGAACAACGATCGGATCTACACGACCGGCCCGGAATACCAGCTGCTTGATGACATCAAAGCCGCGGACAACAAGACGCGCCTGACCTGCGCGGCGGCGGCCTACGGACTCTATCCGTCACCAGAAGGTCACCTGAAGCCGGTCGGCCAGTGGAACAAGACGCGGATCGTCGCCAAAGGCGCGCACGTCGAGCACTGGTTGAACGACGTCAAGGTTGTCGAGTACGAACTCTGGAGCCCGGATTGGGAAGCGAAGGTGCAGGCCGCCAAGTTCAAAGACTGGCCGAAGTTCGGCCGCGCGAAGCGGGGCCACATCGGGCTGCAGGGCGATCACGAAGGTCCGCTCGCGTTCCGGAATATCAGAATCCGCGAACTCAGTTAGTGACGCGGCGGGTAGAGTTGGGAACTCGAGGACTCGGGGGACTATCTG
>Ga0207711_10005350_pt1 | contig 10874 bp, 8 predicted proteins | sample KBSS34metaG_FD_184401 | JGI IMG/M metagenome (GOLD analysis project Ga0207711, IMG submission 184401) | Switchgrass rhizosphere microbial communities from Kellogg Biological Station, Michigan, USA - KBS S3-4 metaG (SPAdes) (version 2) | ecosystem: Host-associated > Plants > Roots > Rhizosphere >...
TGGACGAGGTGCTCCGGGTCTCGCAGCGCATCGTCGTGATGCGGGATCGCCGCAAGATCGCCGAACTGCAGAACAATGAGTCCGTGGATGTCGACCACGTCGTCGCATTGATCGCCAAGGAGAGTGCCGCGTGAGACGAGTGCTGAAGAACCGGTTGCTCTGGCCGATCGGAGCGCTGGTCGCCTTGATCATCGTGAACGCGATCTCGCGCCCGAGCTTCTTGAGCATCACCGTGCGCGACGGCGAGCTTTACGGCTCGTTCATCGACATCCTGCGCAACAGCGCTCCGCTCATGCTGGTGGCGCTCGGCATGACCCTGGTGATCGCGACGCGCGGCATCGACTTGTCGGTCGGCGCGCAGATGGCGATCTCGGGCGCGGTCGCGCTGACCATCATCAAGGACTCGCCGACTCCGAACAGCCTGTCGACCATCGCGGTGGCCGTGCTGGCCGGCGTGGCGCTCACCTTGCTGTTCGGGCTCTGGAACGGATTCCTGGTTGCCGTGCTCGGCATCCAACCGATCATCGCCACCCTGGTGCTCATGCTGGCGGGTCGCGGGATCGCCCTGCTCATCACGGGCGGATTCATCACGACCATCAACAGCACGCCGTACGCCTTCATGTCGCAGGGCTACGCGCTCGGATTCCCCTTCGCGTTCTTCGTGTCGCTCGGCGCGATCGTGATCGTCTCGCTCGTGGTGCGCCGCACCGCGCTCGGGGTGCTGACCGAATCCGTCGGCATCAACCCGACTGCCAGCCGGCTCGCCGGGGTGCGGGCGCGCAGCATCACCTGGGCCCTCTACGGGCTGAGCGGATTGCTTGCCGGATTCGCCGGCATCCTCTACAGCTCGAACATCATGGCCGCCGACGCGAACAACGCCGGTATCAACATCGAGTTGGACGCGATCCTCGCCGTGGTGCTCGGCGGCACCTCGTTGGCCGGTGGCAAGTTCACCTTGGCCGGAACAGTGGTCGGCGTCTTCATCATTCAGACGCTGACCTCGACGATCACCTTCCTCGGGGTGCCGCCCGCGGTCACGCCGGTGTTCAAGGCGCTCGTGGTCATCATCGTCTGCCTGTCGCAGTCGCGGCGGGTGCGGCAGTGGGTGCGGCAGCTCTGGCAACGATTGCGACCAGCGGCTGCGGCCAAGTCGCCGGCGGCTCCGACGCAGGGAGCGGTCGCGTGAGCGCCGCGACTCCGGTGGCGCAGACCCGGCTCTCGTCGCTGCGCAAGCTGATCCAGCGGCGGGTGTCGTGGCTGCCGGTCGGCGCCGCGGTGCTCATCCTGATCCTGATGTTCGTGGCCGGGCAGAGCTACTTCGGCCGCTTCCTCACCCCGCGACTGCTGTCGTCGCTGCTCGTCGACAACGCGTACCTGATCGTTCTCGCGGCGGGCATGACCTTCGTCATCCTGACCGGCGGCATCGACCTGTCGGTGGGCGCCGTCATGGCCTTCACCGGGATGCTGGCGGCCAAGCTGCTGTCGACAGGAGTGCCCACCGGGGTTGTCATCCCGCTGATGATCGCGTCGGGTGCGATCTTCGGCCTCATCGTCGGAGTGCTGGTCAACTACTTCGACGTGCAGCCGTTCATCGCCTCGCTTGCCGGGATGTTCCTGGCCCGCGGTCTGTGCTTCGTGGTCAGCCTCGAGGCCATCCAGGTCAAGGACACCACCGTGCTCGGCCTCCAGTCGGTGAAACTGGGCACCTTCGAGTGGTACATCACCCCGACCGGCATCATCGCGCTGCTGGTCATCGTGATCGCCGCGTGGGTTCTCGGCTACACCCGGTTCGGCCGCACCGTCTACGCGATCGGCGGCAACGAGCAGTCGGCGCGCCTGATGGGACTGCCCGTGGCGCGCACCAAGGTGCTGGTCTACGTCATCAGCGGCATCTGCGCGGGCGTCGCCGGACTGCTCTTCACCGCGTACACGGCGGCCGGGTACAGCCTGAACGGCATCGGCACCGAGCTCGACACGATCGCCTCGGTGGTCATCGGCGGCACGTTGCTTGCCGGCGGAAGCGGCTACGTCATCGGCTCCCTGATCGGCGTGCTCGTGTACGGCGTCATCAAGGTCTCGATCACCTTCCTCGGAGCGGACTCGTCCTGGACACGCATCACGATCGGTATCCTCTTGCTGGTCTTCGTCGTCGTGCAGAGGGTGCTCGTTGCTCGCGGCAGTCGTCGATAGGAGCCGCACCCCGCAACGAACCCGAACAGCCCGATCCCGAACAGCAGAGGGGAGGTCGCACGTGGACGCGCAGCCCGTCCTCGAGGTGGTCGGCGCCCAGCTGCGCTTCGCGGGCGACACCGCGCTCGCCGATGTGGACTTCCGGATGTTCCCGGGCGAGGTCCATTCGCTCATGGGCGAGAACGGTGCGGGCAAGTCCACGCTGATCAAGGCGATCACCGGGGCGCTCCGTCTGGATGCCGGGTCGATCTCGGTCGATGGCACGACGGTGTCGTTCTCGAGCCCCGCCGCGGCCCAGCGCGCCGGCATCCGCACCGTCTACCAAGAGATCGATCTGCTGTCCAACCTGTCGGTCGCCGAGAACATCATGCTCGGCCGCGAACCGCGCAGGTTCGGCTTCATCGACTGGCGCGCGACCAGACTCGCCGCGCGCGAGGCGATGCGGCAGGTCGGGCTCGAACTGGATCCCGACTCGCTGCTGAGCAGCCATTCCCTCGCGGTGCAGCAGCTGGTGGCGATCGCGCGGGCGGTTTCGACCGAGCTCAGGATCCTGATCCTCGACGAGCCGACCTCGAGCCTCGATCAAGACGAGGTGGCCGAGCTGTTCGGCGTGATCCGCGAGCTGAAGGCCCGCGGGGTCGCCATCCTGTTCGTCTCGCACTTCCTCGAGCAGGTCTACGAGATCTGCGACCGCGTGACGGTGCTGCGCAACGGCAGCATGGTCGGCGAGTATCTGACCACCGAACTGCTGCGCATCGATCTGGTGCAGAAGATGCTGGGTCGTGACATCTCGGAGCTGGACATCGAGTCGCGCTCGACCGCCCCGCTTCCGGAGTCGGATCGGCGGGTCGTGCTCTCGGCCGTCGACGTCGGTCGTGCGCACCGCATCGAACCGACCTCGGTCGACCTGCTGGCCGGCGAGGTGCTCGGCCTGGCCGGCCTGCTCGGGTCCGGTCGCACCGAACTCTCGAGGATCCTGAGCGGGGTCGACCCCACCGAGACCGGCCGGCTCAGCTACGAGGGCAAGCAGCGGCACTTCTCCGAGCCGCGCGAGGCTCTCGCGGTGGGGGTGGCGTACTCCTCCGAGGATCGCAAGCACGAGGGGATCATCGCCGAGCTCACGGTGCGCGAGAACATCCTGCTCGCCCTCCAGGCCGAGCAGGGCTGGGTGCGCCGCATCGCGCGGCGACGCCAAGACGAGCTGACGGCCAGCTGGATCGAGGCGCTCGACATCCGCCCGGCCAACCCGGAGCATCCGGCAGGCCTGCTCTCGGGCGGCAACCAGCAGAAGGTGATGCTGGCGCGGCTGCTCGCCGTCGCGCCGCGCGTCCTGGTACTCGATGAGCCGACCCGCGGCATCGACGTCGGCGCCAAGATCGAGGTGCAACGGGTGATCTCCGATTTGGCCGCAACCGGGATGTCGGTGGTGTTCATCTCGGCCGAACTCGAAGAGGTGCTCAGGGTCAGCGATCGCATCCTGGTTCTGCGCGACCGCCGGGCCGTCGCCGAGCTGGATCCCGAAACCCTGACCGTCGACATGCTTCTGGCCATCGTGGCCAAAGCCGATTCGGACGAGTGAGCCGACGAGACCATGAGCGCCGCAGACAAGCCCCTGCGCGGGGCCAACATCTTCGATGTCGCGCGCCTCGCCGGCGTGTCGCATCAGACCGTGTCGCGCGTGCTCAACGATGTGCCGGGAGTCCGCCCCGCGACGCGGCTGCGGGTCGAACAGGCGATCACCCAGCTGCGGTACAGCCCGTCGCCCGCCGCGCGCGCGCTCGTCACACGCCGAACCCGCATGATCGGGCTGCTCGCGCCCAGCACCGCCGATTACGGCCCCTCGTCGATCGCCCTGCACTTCAATGAGGCGGCACGGGATGCCCGCTACGGAGTCGTGACCGTCACCACGGTCGACGCTTCGCACGACTCGGTGCGCACCGTGGTCGAGTCACTGCTCAGCCAACGGGTCGAGGCGATCGTCGTGATCGTGACCGATGTGGCGGTGATCGAGAACATCCGCAGTCTCGACGTCGGCGTGCCGGTCGTCGCGGTCACCGCGAGCCAGCGTCCGGCGCACCTGATCACCTCGATCGACCAGTACCGCGGCGCGCGATCGGCGGTTCGCCATCTGATCGATCTGGGACACCGGCAGATCGCGCACATCACGGGCCCAGCCTCTGCCCCCGAGTCGATCGAGCGCTTGCGCGGCTGGCGCGACGAGCTCGCGGCGGCACGGCTCGTGGCCCGTGAGCCGAGTCACGGCGACTGGTCGGCGCGCAGCGGCGCCGCGTTCGGCGAGCAGTTGGCGCAGGACGGCGATACGACAGCGGTCTTCGCCAGCAATGACCAGATGGCGCTCGGCGTGATGTCGGCGCTGCAGGCCCACGGCCGTCGCGTTCCCGCTCAGGTGAGCGTCGTCGGATTCGACGACGTGCCCGAGGCGGCGTATTTCACGCCGCCACTCACCACCGTCGCCCAGGACTTCGCGGGGCTCGGGGCGCTCACCATGCAGCGCGTACTGATCGCGGTCGAGGACTCGGACGCTCCGGGGGAGTCGCTGCCGCTGCCCACCCGGCTGATCGTCCGCGAGTCGACGGCGCCGCCGTCCGGGTCGCCGACTCCCTAGCTCAGATGCCCTGGGCTAGCCGCCAATAGGCAGAATTCCAACGCACCTCGCGGCTGAAACCCTCAACGGTGGTTTCTTCGTCGATCACCAGCAACTCGACGCCGGTCATGATGGCGAAGTCGCGGATCACCTCGATGCCCAGCTGGCTGGTCATCACGGTGTGGTGCGCGGCTCCTGCCGTGAGCCAGGCCGTCGCCGAGGTGCGGAAGTCGGGAGCCGGCTTCCAGACCGCGCGCCCAACGGGCAGCTTGGGCATCGGCTGCGGCAGCGCGACGTTCTCGACGACGTTCGCCACGAGCCGGAAACGGTCGCGCATGTCGCTCAGCGCGACGACCAGGGCCGGCCCCGGGTCGGCCGTGAAGACCAGGCGCACCGGGTCGTCCTTGCCGCCGATGCCCAGAGGGTGGATCTCGAGGCTCGGCTTCGCGGTCGTCAGCGAGGGGCTGACCTCGAGCATGTGAGCGCCGAGGATGAGCTCGCGACCAGGCGTCAGATCGTAGGTGTAGTCCTCCATCAGGCTCGCCCCACCGGGCAGCCCCGCACCCATGACGGATGCCGCGCGCACCAGGATCGCGGTCTTCCAATCGCCCTCTGCGCCGAAGCCGTAGCCGTCGGCCATCAGTCGCTGCACCGCAAGCCCGGGCAGCTGCTTGAGCGCGCCGAGGTCTTCGAAGTTGGTCGTGAAGGCCGAGAAGCCGCCCTCCTCGAGGAACCCGCGCAGGCCCGCCTCGATGCGTGCCCCGTCGCGCAGGGATTCGTGCCGCGCGCCGTCCGCCTGAAGTTCCGGCACGACGTCGTAGGCCTCGAGGTACTCGGCGACCAGCGCATCGACCGCCGAGTCGGGCACCGCGGCCACAGCATCCGCCAGCTCGTTGACGCCCCAGGTGTTGACCTGCACGCCGAACCGCAGCTCGGCCTCGGTCTTGTCGCCCTCGGTCACGGCGACGAAGCGCATGTTGTCGCCGAACCGGGCGAGCTTCATGCTGCGGGTTGCCGCTCGGCCGGCCGCGGCGCGGCTCCATGCGCCGACGCGCGCCGCGACCGCCGAGTCTGATACGTGCCCCACGACCGTGGTGCGCGGAATGTTGAGGCGCGACTCGATGTACCCGAACTCGCGGTCGCCGTGGGCAGCCTGGTTCAGGTTCATGAAGTCGAAGTCGATCTCGCTCCAGGGCAGTTCGACGTTGGCCTGGGTGTGCAGGTGCAGCAGGGGCTTCTGCAGGGCGTCGAGCCCGGCGATCCACATCTTGGCCGGGCTGAAGGTGTGCATCCAGGCGATGAGCCCGATGACCGAGTCGTCGGCGTTCGCGTCGAGGATCGCCCGGCGGATCGCCGCGCTGTCGGTCAGCACCGGCTTCCACACGATGGTGACCGGCACCTCGGATGCCGCACCCAAGACGCGTGCGACCTCCTGCGACTGCTCGGCGACCTGCTTGAGCGTCTCCTCGCCGTACAGGCCCTGGCTGCCGGTCAGGAACCAGACCTCGCGGGTCTTCAGGTCGGGGATGATGCTGCGGCTCATGAGGGAGTCCTTTCGATGGATGCTGCGGCGCTCGGGTCGGTCAGAGCGCGGCGATGGCGGCGCGCTCGACCTCGAGGCCGGCGCGGTAACGGGTGAGATAGGCGGCGAAGCCCGCGACATCGCGGGGATCGGGCGGCACGGTCACGGCCTTCGATCCGGCGAACACCCGGTCGCGGAGGTAGCCATCGAGGTCGGGGCGCGACTCGTCGCCCGCGCTGCTCACCGCGTAGGCGGCCAGCACGGCCATGCCCCACGCGCCGCCCTCGGATGCGGTCTCGGCAACGGTCACGGGTGCGTTCAGCGCGCCGGCCAGCAGCCGCTGCGCGACCCCGGCCGTGCGGAACATCCCGCCGTGCGCGCGCATCGCGTCGAGCTCGACGCCCTCGTCGGCCAGCACCTGCATGCCGATGCTGAGGGTTCCGAACACGCCGTACAGCTGAGCCCGCATGAAGTTGGCCAGCGTGAGCCGGCTCTCCGGGCCGCGCACCACGAGCGGCCGGCCCTCGGGCAGTCCGGCGATCGGCTCGCCGGCCAGCAGGTTGTAGGCAAGCAGACCGCCGGCGTCGGGCTCGCCCTCGAGCGCTTCGGCGAACAGCGCGCCGTACACCGCGTCTGAGTCGATCGGCGCGCCCGTGGCCTCGGCGAAGCGACCGAACAGACCCGCCCATTCGGCGAGCTCGCTGGTTCCGTTGTTGCAGTGCACCATGGCCACCGGCGCCCCGGTTGGCGTCGTCACGACGTCGATCTCGTGGTGCACCTGCTGTAGGGGGTGCTCCATGACGACCATCGCGAAGATGCTGGTGCCGGCGCTGATGTTGCCGGTGCGCGGGGCGATCGCGTCGGTGGCGACCATGCCCGTGCCGGCATCGCCCTCGGGCGGGCAGAACGGCGCGCCGGGTTGGAGCGCTCCGCTCGGGTCGAGCAGCGCCGCTCCCTCGGCCGTGAGGCTGCCGGCCGGTTGCCCGGCGACCAGCACCTCGGGCAGCAGCTCGCGCAGCGATCCGGTCAAGGCGGTCCCGGCGACCAGCCGGTCGTACCGGCTCAGCAGTTCGGCGTCGTAGTCGCGCGTGGCCGGGTCGATCGGGAACATCCCCGAGGCGTCTCCGACGCCGAGCACGCGCCGGCCGGTGAGCCTCTCGTGCACGTAGCCGGCCAGCGTCGTGACGGAACGGATCTGGGAGACGTGCGGTTCGGCATCCCGCACCGCCTGCTGCAGGTGGGCGATCGACCAGCGCAGCGGGATGTTGACCCCGAGCAACTCGGTCAGTTCGGCCGCAGCGTCACCGGTCGACGTGTTGCGCCAGGTGCGGAACGGCACGAGCAGCTCGCCGGAGCCGTCGAAGGCCAGGTAACCGTGCATCATCGCCGAGATGCCGATGCCGCCGAACGAGGCGGGCGCCGATCCGAGATTGTCGGCCAGGTCGGCGTATGCCGAGCGCAGGCCGGTCCAGACGTCGTCGAGCGAGTATGTCCACACGCCGTCGACGAACTGGTTCTGCCATTCGTGGGCACCTGTCGCGAGAATCGTCGCGGGGTCGTCGGCCGCGACCAGGCACAGCTTGATGCGGGTCGATCCGAGCTCGATCCCGAGGATGCCGCTCACTTCGCCGTTGACACCTTCGCTCATCGGCGCGCGTCCCCGCTTTGGCCGTACACGTTCTGGTAGCGCGCGTAGAGCGCGTCGATGGTCGGCTGCGGAAGCGGGATGAGCGGTCCGCCTTGCCGGGCGATCTGCACCGTGCGCGCCGCGTCTTCGCACATGACGGCGGCCTTCACCGCGTCGCGGGCGTTGACGCCGATCGTGAACGGCCCGTGGTTCTGCATGAGCACGGCCCGCGAGCGATGGCCGCGCAGCGTCCGGACGATGCCGCGGCCGATGGAGTCGTCGCCGATGATCGCGACCGGGCCGACCGGGATCGGACCGCCGAACTCATCGGCCATTCCGGTGATCACGCACGGGATCTCTTCGCCGCGCGCCGCCCACGCCACCGCGTAGGTCGAGTGGGTGTGCACGATGCCGCCGATCTCGGGCATCTCGCGGTAGACGTAGGCGTGCGCGGCGGTGTCGCTCGACGGGCTGCGCTCACTGCCGGGGGTGCCGGGTACGACATCGCCGTCGAGGTCGCAGAGGATCATGTTGTCGGCGGTCAGGTCGTCGTACGAGACCCCGGATGGCTTGATGACGAAGTAGTCGGTGCCGGGCACGCGTCCCGAGACGTTGCCGCCGGTCCAGACCACGAGGCCGTATCGCACCAGTTCACCGTGCAGGGCGGCGACCTCGGTGCGCACGCGCTCGATCTCAGCGCTGCTCGTCGGCTGCGGCATCCTGGCCTCCTTGCCCGGGGATGGCGCATCTCGCGCCAGAAGTCGAAGTCATGTTAGCGCTAACACGCGAATGCCGCAACGCGGCCACCTGTCGGCTCACGACGAGGGGGGCGCGGTCGATCCCCGCACGATGAGGCGAGCTTCGAGCGGGGCCACGTGCTCCGCCGGACCGCCCTCGATCTGCCGGATCAAGGATTCGACCGCAACGCGGCCGATCTGTTCGAAGTCCTGTCGGACTGTGGTCAGGGCCGGCAGGTAGAACCTGGCCTCCGGCACGTCGTCGAAACCGACCACGCTGACGTCGTGAGGGATTCGCTTGCCGCGGGCCACCAGACCGTGGACGAGCCCGAGCGCCATCTGGTCGTTCGCCGAGAACACCGCCGTGGTGCGCGGGTCGAGGATGGATGCCGCCCGATAGCCGGATTCGGCGGTCCAGTCCCCGACAAGGATCTCGGGCACGGGGAGACCGGCTGACCTCAATGCCTGCTCATATGCTTCTCGCCGAGCCGCCGCCTCCAAGAACTCGACAGGACCGGCGAGGTGCTGGATGCGCAGGTGGCCGAGCCCGAGCAGGTGTTCCATCACCAGGCTCGCCCCAGCGAACTGATCGACGGAGACCGCTGTTCCGCTGCCGAGTTCGACGGCCTGCAGGGTGGCGATCGGCAGCCGGATGTCGAGCTCCCTCAACGCTTCGAGCACCCTCTGCTGCGGGGCGATCACCACCAGCGCCTCGATCGCCTGGTCGAGCAGGAATCCGAGGCCCGAGACGATCGAGTCGTGGTCGTCGCCCGCGGTGGTGACCAGCGAGTGATACGCCGCTTCGCGCGCGGCGACCTCGATGCCCTGCACGGTGCTGGTCGGACCGTAGTCGGTCACAGCAGGAGCCAGCACGCCGATCGCGCGGGACCGGCTGGTCGCCAACGTCCGCGCCGCCACGTTGCGCCGGTAGCCGAGCTCGGAGATCGCGGCCAAGACCCGATCCCGGGTCTCGGGGCGGACGCTGCCGAATCCGTTCACGACTCGCGAGACGGTCTGATGAGACACTCCCGCGCGCGCCGCGACGTCGTACATGTTCGGCGATCTGCGCGCCGTCCCGTCCGTCATCGCTCGCCCTCCCGCCGTCGAGCCATTATCGCTGTCGAGCGGGCCCGGATCGACCGAAGAATCGGCTCGCCGCAGAGATATGCCTGCCGCGGCATGCATCGCATCGGCGCCTCGAGGGACTGTCCGAACGGCTTGCGCGTCCACTCGCGGGCAATATGATCCGATTCACAAAGCGAAAGCGTGACCGGTCACGCTCGCGGCAATCGGAGTGACATGACGGACACGGGCGAGCAGGCCGGTGAGGGCGGCAAGGCCCTATCGATCCGCGATGTCGCGCGCATCGCGGGAGTGTCACGGCAGACCGTTTCGCGGGTGCTCAACCGGCAGCCGAACATCAAGCCGTCGACCGAAGCGCACGTGCGGCAGGTCATCGAGGATGTCGGCTGGCGGCCGAACAGCGCGGCGCGCGCCCTCGCCACCAGCCGGTCGAAATCGATCGGGTTGCTGGTCTCGGCGCGATCGCAGTACGGCCCATTCAGTGCGGCCGCCGCGATCGACGACGCCGCGCGCCAGCGTGGATACACGATCAGCTCGGCGACCCTCGACCGCGGCGATGACGAGAACATCGCGGCCGCCCTCGACGCTTTCGTCGTCCAGGGTGTCGACGGGGTCGTAGTCATCGCACCGCAGCAGCGGGCGCATGAGGCGCTGAAGCGCGTCGCCATCGGGGTGCCGTTCGTGAGCCTGCAGTGGCGCGACGGTCCGAACGATCGCGTCGTGGCCTTCGACCAGCTGGCCGGTGCGCGTGCGGCGACCCGTCACCTGATCGACCTCGGGCACAGCCGCATCCTGCACATCGCCGGCCCCCAGGATTGGAACGAGGCCGAGGAGCGCATGCGCGGATACCTGGCCGAGATGTCGGACAACGACATGCCGACCGAGGCGCCGGTGCTCGGCGACTGGACCGGCGATCTGGCGTACGAACTGGGGATGAAGCTGCTCAAGCATCGCGAGTTCACCGCCGTCTTCGCGTCGAACGACCAGATGGCCCTGGGCATCATCCACGCCGCTCACGACCTCGGACTCTCGGTGCCTCACGACCTCAGCGTCGTCGGATTCGACGACATCCCCGAGGCGAAGCACTTCATCCCGGCCCTGACCACGGTC
>Ga0207711_10005352_pt1 | contig 10871 bp, 10 predicted proteins | sample KBSS34metaG_FD_184401 | JGI IMG/M metagenome (GOLD analysis project Ga0207711, IMG submission 184401) | Switchgrass rhizosphere microbial communities from Kellogg Biological Station, Michigan, USA - KBS S3-4 metaG (SPAdes) (version 2) | ecosystem: Host-associated > Plants > Roots > Rhizosphere...
GGTCATCGAGCGCTTGGCCAATTTGGGATCGCGCCAGTCCTTGCCGGCATAGAGCAGCGTGCCGAAGTCGCCGACCCGCTCGCGGAATTTCAATATCTCGTCGGCGACCTTGCTCGGCGAACCGTGAATGATCAGATCGTTGCAGATGCCGTCGAGCGTCACTTCGTTGTCGGGCTGGTCGCGCCGCGTCTTGAACAGCTCGAGCCGGCCTTTCTTCAGCTTGGTGTAAAGCTGGCTGTAGTAGTAGCGATACGGGCTGTTCGCGCCCATCGCGTAGGCCTTCGCGGTCCTGTCATTGTCGGCCACGAAAATGCTTTTGGCGACGCGCCAGTTCGCCGGATCGGCCTTGCGGCCGACCCGCTCGCAACCCTCGACGTACTTCGGCCAGTGGCTCTTGACCCATTCCGGCATCAGGAAGTTCGCCGAGATCGGGTCCCAGCCGCGCGCCGCCGCTTCGGTCACGCCCTTCGAGAACGGCGCGACCGCGGTGACGACGATCGGCGGATGCGGCCGCTGCAACGGCTTCGGCAGATAGCCCTGCCCGATCTCCGGCATGAGCTGCCGTTCGATTTTGACCTTCCAGTATTTGCCGTCGATGTTGTACGGCGGCGCGCCGGCCCAGATCGCCAGCACCGAGTTGATCGCCTCAAGGAACATCGCGTTGCGGTCGGCATCGAGATTGCCGAACGCCTCGGCGTCGGAGAGCAGGCCGCCCGGGCTGATGCCGAAAATGAAACGGCCATTCAGCATGTGATCGAGCATGGCGATCTGCGCCGCAGTCGCCGCCGGATGGCTGTTCGGCATGTTGATCGTGCCGGTGCCGAGTTTGATCTTCTTGGTGGCGTCGATCAGGCTCGCGATGAACACCGCGCAGGAGGTGATGTTCTCGGCCTTGTCGGTGGCATGCTCGCCGACGTAGCCCTCGGTGAAGCCGAGCTTGTCGGCGAGGATGAAGGCCTCGCGGTCCTCGTGCAGCGACTTCCGCCAGTTCTTGTCCAGCGGGTGGATCGGCATGGTGAAGAAGCCGAGTTTCATGATGCCTCGCGTGGGCAAAATCCCAGGCGAATCTAGCGGTGCTGGCTGTCGCAAACGAATTAATATAATCTGCCCTTAGGCATCAGGATTTCTAATGGCTGAAATCGCGCTCCGGCAGATCAGGGCCATCATCGCGGTGTGCGAGGAAGGCTCGTTCACCCGCGCCGCGGCGCGGGAAAACGCCACGCAGTCCGGCATTTCGCAGCACGTCGCCGCCGCCGAACGCACGCTCGGAGTAAAGCTGTTCGAGCGCTCCGCCGCCGGCGTGCAGCCGACTCCGGCGGGGCAGCGCTACTACAAGCGCTGCATTGAGGCGGTGGGCCAGCTCGCCAACGCCAGCGAAGAGGTGCGCAGCTTTGCCTCGCGTGTCAGCGGCGATCTCCGCATCGGGCTTATTCCGACGCTCACCCGCGCGGCGCTGGCGCCGGCACTTGAACAATTCGTGGCGCAATACCCGGACGTCCGAATTCACATCGTCGAAGGCTACAGCGGCTGGCTGACCGACATGGTGCGGAACGACGAGCTCGACTTTGCCGTGGTGCCGGCCTCCGAAGGCAGGATCGGCCTGAAGTCGCGATTGATCGTCCGCGATCGCGAGATGCTGGTCTCAGGCATCAAACGTGGGCTCACGCCTTTGGAGCCGGTGCGGCTGAAGGATTGCGGGCCGCTCAAGATCCTATTGCCAAGTCGCGCCAACGTGCGCCGCCGCAACATCGAGATCTATTTTCAAACTCACGGGGTCGAGGTCGCCGACGTGATCGAGATGGACGCCATGATCAGTACGCTGCAGTTCGTCATCCGCTCCGACTGGGTGGCGATCTTGTCCGGACTGATCTGCTTCGCCGACATCGGCCGAACCATGGAGCGGGTGATCAACCCGATCTACGATCCGCCGCTGATCGCCGAATTCGTGGTGATCTCTCCGGCGCGTCGCACGCTCTCGACCCAGGCGCAGCTGTTCTTGGAATGCTTCGAGGCCGAAATCGCGCGCATCCAGGACGTCTGGGCGCAGATCATTCCCCCTGCGGTCTATCCGGTGCAGTCGCGGCGCGCCCGTAGGGCGCGCGCCGCGTCCTGATTCCTTACACCGAAGCCGGAGCGCCGGGCTGCTTGAGCGGGTGCGCCCGCGCGAACGCGTCGTTCTGCATGGCGGCGTCAACGATGCGCTTGAAGGTCGGGAATGGCCCGAGATCGACCTTGAAGAAGGTGGCGCCCGCCGCCTGGCTGGCGAGGCAGATGTCGGCGACGGTGATCTGATCGCCGTGGGCGTGTTTGCCAGTGGCCTTGTCCTTGAGATTGGTTTCGAGCGCGGTGAGCGCCGCCCGGTGCCAGTTCTGGCACCATTTATTGCGGGTATCCTCGTCGAGCTTGAGCTCGTGCTCGAGATATTCACGCACCCGCGGCACGATCAGCGGATGTGAGTCGGCGGCGACGATCTGAGCGAGGCCCCTCACCCGCGCGCGGCCCTTCGGATCCTTCGGCAACAGCGGCGGATTGGGATGGGTCTCATCGAGATATTCGATGATGGCGAGCGACTCGAACAGCGCAGGACCGTCGCCGTCGACCAGCGCCGGGATCGCCATCATCGGATTGACCTTGCGAAAGGCCTCCTCGCGCTGCTGCCCCTTCATCAGGTTGATCTCGACGACCTCATCGGGCTTGAGTCCCTTCAGATTCATCGCGATGCGAACCCGATAGGTCGCGAGCGACCGCCAGAACGAAAATAATTTCATTACACGCCTCCCGAAACTTTATGACTGTGGTTTGGACCGACCGGCCCAATAGACCGAAACGTTGGAAACTTCTTCCTTGCCTCCAACATTGCGCTGCGCCTCCTCGTAGCAGGTGAGCGTCTGTTTCAGCAGCGGCAGATCGAGCCCGCGCTTCTGGCCTTCCGCCAGCATCTGTTTGACGTCCTTGATGCCGCCGTCGAGAGTGAAGGTCCGTTGGCTCGACGGCACCTTCTTGAGCTTGGCGACGATGCCCGGCATGCGCTGCTTGAGCACTGTCGCCGCGCCCGACGTCTCAGACAGGAAGTCCAAAAGCTCCGCCGGGTCGATCGTCAGTGTCTTGCACAGCGAAAGCTGCTCGCCGAGCGCCTGCCAGTAGATCATCAGCGGCAAGTTGACCGCGAGCTTGAGCAGCGCGCCGGAGCCGACCGGTCCGGCATGCATCACCCGCCGGCACATCTGCTCCAGCAACGGCCGCGCCCGCGCCGCGTCGGCGGGCTCGGCGCCCATCAGTCCGAGCAGCTTGCCTGCCCGCGCCGGAATGACCGACCCGCTGACCGGGCATTCGACAAAGGCGGCGCCTTTCTCTCGAACCTTCCCCGCTAGCGCAACCTGCGCCTCCGGCGTCACCGTGCTCATCTCGATGAACAGTTTGCCTTTGGCGTCGCCGGCAAGCAGACCTTGCGGTCCGTGATAGACTGCTTCGATCGCGGCGGCGTCGATCAACAGGCTGATGACCACATCGACGGCGCTCGCAAGCTCCGCGGGAGTCTTGGCAACTTTGGCGCCGGCGTCGGCAAGCGGCCTGGTCTTTTCGGTCGTGCGATTCCACACCGTCAGCGTATGGCCAACCTCCATCAGCCGCGCGCCGATGTTCGAACCCATGTTGCCGATGCCGACGATGCCGATGTGCATCACGAAATGTCCCTTACTTCATCCGGTCCTTGATCTTGTCCAGCGCTGCAACCGCGCAGTCGTGATCGAAATTGCCGCCGGGCGCGCCGCCCACGCCGATGCCGCCGATCGCCTCATCGCCCGCAATGATGGTGACGCCGCCGGGGGTAAAGTTGATGTTCGGCAGACTCGCAAGCCCGGCGGTTGTCACGCCCGGCGTCTTGGCGATGCGTTCCGACAGGCCCTTGGTCGAGCCGTCCTTGCGCACCGGCGCAAGCGAAGCGGCGGTGTAGGCTTTGGCGTAGGCACTGTCGAGCGTGTGCACGGTCGCGCCATCGCCGCGGATCACCGCCTGCCGGACGCCCTCATTGTCGACGACAATGGCGGTCACTGCATAGCCGGCCTTCTTGCAAACGTCGACCGCCTCCATCACCGCTTCCATTGCCAGCGCGGCCGACAAACGCTTCTTGGTGATCAAACCTTGCGCAAATGCCTGCGACGCCATCAACGCGGTCATCGCGACCACAAGAGCCATACAGCCCGACGATAGATTGACGCGCATAATCGTCCTCCCGAAACCACGGCGTTGCCGTGGACGATAGGCGATCCCGCCTGGTCACGAAATGGCCTTTTCCAGAAACCGGTTCCCACCTTTTGGAATCTTGCGCTAGTGTTCGCCGCACAGAGATCAAGGAGAGTTTGGAATGAGCCCGGCGAAAAGCAGCAAGACCGTGGGCGTGATCGGGCTCGGCATCATGGGCGGCGCATTCTCCCGCAATCTGGTCGCAGCCGGTTGGCGGGTGACCGGCTTCGACGTCGCAGCAAACAAACGCAAGGAATTGTCCAAGGCCGGCGTGGCAATTGCGCGCGACGCCAAGGCGGTCGCCACGGCCGCGCCCATGATCATCACCAGCCTGCCGAAGCCCGAGGCGCTGATCGCCACGGCAAAGGAAATTGCCAAGGCGAAACTCTCGCCCCGCATCATTGCCGAGTGCTCGACCTTTAACATCGAGGACAAGGAGAAGGCCGAAAAAATCCTGCGCGCCGCCGGTCACGTCATGCTCGATTGCCCGGTGAGCGGTACCGGCTCGCAGGCCCGGACCGGCGATCTCGTCATCTACGCCAGCGGCGATCGGAAATCCGTCGCCAAGGTCAAGCCGATGTTCGCGGGCTTCTCCCGCAAGATGTACGACGTCGGCGCCTTCGGCAACGGCAGCAAAATGAAATACGTCGCCAACCTCCTGGTCGCAATCAACAACGTGGCGTCCGCCGAGGCCATGGTGCTCGGCATGAAGGCCGGTCTCGATCCAAGCGTCATCTTCGAGATGATCTCCAACGGCGCCGGCAACTCGCGGGTGTTTGAGCTCCGCGCGCCGATGATGGTGAAGAACGACTACAGCGACGTCACCATGAAATGCTCGATATGGCAGAAGGACATGGATGTGATCGGTGCCTTCGCGAAAAGAATGCGCGTGCCGACCCCGCTGTTCTCCGCGACGCTGCCAGTCTATGCCGCGGCGCTCAAAAGCGGCCACGCCGAGGACGATACCGCCGCGGTCTGCGCCGTGCTGGAGGCCAAGGCCAAGGTCAAGCGCCGTGGGGCGCGGTGACCATCAGCCGGTCGGCGCGCTCGACGGCTGCCCAATAATTCATCCTCCGATTTCACCGTTCTGTGGCGGCGATAGAACGGGCTGTTCGTCCGCGAAACCTCATGTAAGCTTGCGCCAGTCTTCGGGTTTCCAGCGACGGGGGGTCGCGGCGTAATGAACCTGAATTTCTGGATCATCCAGGCCTTCAACGGCATCTCGTATGGTGCGTTGCTGTTCCTGGTCGGCAGTGGCCTGTCGCTGATTTTTGGCGTGATGCGGATCGTCAATCTGTCGCATGGCTCCTATTTCATGCTGGGCGGCTATGTCGCGCTCACCGTGATCTGGACCACCGGCTCGTGGCTGCTCGCGATTCCGGTCGCGGCCGTCACCATCGCGCTGCTTGGCCTCGCGATGGAGCGCATCTTTCTGCGGCAGCTCGGCTTCGATCCACTGCGCCAGGTTCTGCTCACGGTCGGCTTCGCGTTTTTGTTTCAGCAGGCGGCCCTCGATCTCTGGACCGGCAACAACTTCGACATCAACCCGCCGGCCGTGCTGTCGCAAAGCATCCCGGTTGGCGGCATCTTCCTGCCGCTCTATCGCGTCTTTATGATCGCCATCGCCGCCGCCATCGGACTGGTGCTGTGGCTGGTGATGGAAAAAACCCGGATCGGCGCCCAGGTGCGCGCCACCGTCGACGACGCGCAAATGGCGCGCGGCGTCGGCATCGACACCTCGCGCATCTCGATGGGAATCTTTGCGCTTGGCGCGTTCCTCGCGGCGCTGGGCGGCGTTATCGGCGGCGCCTTCCTCGGCATCTACCCCGGCCTCGATTTCGAAATGCTGCCGATCGCATTCGCCGTGGTGATCATCGGCGGCATGGGCAGCCTGGGTGGCGCCGCGATTGGCGCGCTGCTCGTCGGCCTCGCCGACAACTTCGGCAAGGCGCTGTTCCCGGAGATTTCCTACTTCACGCTGTACGCGCCGATGGCGCTGATCCTCGCGGTCAAGCCGACCGGTCTATTCGGACGAGAGTGAGCGGCCGCGGATGCGAAGTCATACCTGGAAGATCCTGATGGTGGTCGCGGCGCTGGCCGCCGTCCTGATCATCGTGCCCAACACCGGCTCCTTCATCATCCTGCTGGTCACGCGGGCGCTGGCGTTTTCCATCCTGGTGATGAGCCTGGATATCTTGCTGGGCTACACCGGCCTCGCCTCGCTCGGCCAGGCTGCTTATCTAGGCGTCGGCGCCTATGCGACGGCGATCCTGGCGACCAAATATCACATCGGACTGGGCTGGGATTTCTGGCTGGTCATGCTGATCGGCACCCTGCTCGGCGCTGCGCTGGCGGCGATTTTCGGTCTGCTTGCAATCCGGGCGAGCGGCGTCTATTTCCTGATGATCACGCTGGCGCTCGGCCAGTGCGTGTGGGGCCTCGCTTATCGGTGGAATTCTCTGACCGGCGGCGACAACGGCATCAATGTGCGCGAGCGGCCGAAATTCGGCGGCATCGATCTCGCCAACGAACAGACGTTTTTCTTTCTGGTGTTCGCCGTTTTCTGCGCAGCGCTGCTCTTGATGTACACGCTGGTCCGCTCCCCGTTCGGACGCAGTCTCGCGGGAATTCGCGAGCGCGAACTGCGCATGCAGATCCTCGGCTACAACACCTGGCTGCACAAATACATCGCCTTCATCATCGCCGGCGCGTTCGGCGGCTTGTCCGGCGTGCTGTGGGCGCACACCGCCGGTATCGTCAGCCCGGTCAATGTCGAGCTGCCGACGTCGGTCGATGCGTTGCTGATGGCGGTGCTGGGTGGCTCGGGAACGCTGGTCGGCGGCGTGATCGGCACCTTCATCGTATTCGGGCTCCGCGAGTTTCTCAGCACGCTGGTGCCGTGGTGGCAGTACGTGCTGGGCATCGTTTATGTGGCGACGATTCTCTACCTGCCAACTGGGCTGATGGGCATTCCGGAGCGCCTGCGGCAGCGGCAAGCGAAATCGAACGGTCGAGACACAGCGAAGAAATTGGCATCCGCGACCTCCTGACCAAGAGAAGGCCGCGACAACGTGGGAGTGGGGACTATGACAAGCAAATTACTACGGCGGTTCGGCCCGATTCTGCTCGGCGGCACCGTCGCGTTCGGCATACCGGCAACTGTGAAGTCCGAGGAAGTGCGGATCGGCTTCCTGGCGCCGACCACCGGTGTCTTTGCCCAGGTCGGCAAGGACATGGTCGACGGCTTCAAGATGTATCTCGACGAGAAGAACAACAAGCTCGGCGGCGCCGACATAAAATTCATCGTCGAAGACGAGCAGGGCAAGCCGGACACCGCGGTCACCAAGGCGAAGAAGCTCATTCTGCAGGACAAGGTGCACTTCCTTGTCGGCGGCCTGCTGGCCTCTACGGGTTATGCGCTGGCACCGGTCAGCACGGCCGAGAAAGTGGTCTACATTTCCCCGGTCTCGTCGGCGGACGACCTGACACAGCGCGACCTTCCGAAATATCCGTATTTCTTCCGCACCGGCTGGTCGAGCTCGCAGCCGAGCCACCCGTTCGGGCAATGGGCCTGCGAGCAAGGTTACAAGAAGATCGCCATCATCGCCGCCGACTACGCCTTCGGCTATGAGGTGTCCGGCGGCTTCCAGCGCGCGTTCGAAGCCTGCGGCGGACAGATCGTGCAGAAAATCTGGCCCCCGCTCACTACCAAGGACTTCGGACCTTACATCCCGACGCTCCGGGCGGACGCCGACGCGATCTTCACCGTGATGGTCGGCCCGATGTCGCTGCAATTCCCCAAGCAATTGGCAGCCGCGGGCAACAAGAAGCCGGTGATCGGCGGCGGCCCGAGTTATGACGAGTTCGTGCTGCCCTCGATGGGCGACGAAGTGATCGGGCACGTGTCGACGCTGCAATACAGCGCCGCCATCGACACCCCGATCAACGCCGCCTTCGTGAAGGCCTACCGCACCAAATTCGGCAAGATGCCGGGCTATTATTCGGAAACCAACTACACCACCGGCCTGATCCTCGACCAGGTGATCGGCAAGGCCGGCGGAAAGTATCCAGGCGCCGAGGAATTCCTCAAGCTGCTCGGCGCGGTCAAGATCGATGCACCACGCGGGCCCGTCAGCTACGACGAGATGCGGAGCCCGGTGCAAAACATCTACATCAAGAAAGTCGCGAAGGTGAAGATGTTCGGCTATCCCACCGAGGAGCTCTGGAACACCGTCATAAAGACCTATCCGAACGTCAATCAGTTCGGCCAATTCAAGAAAGACGAGTTCTTGGCGACGCCGGTCTACAGCCGCGATTATCCGCCCTGCAAGTTCTGCAACTGACACACAACATCGGACCGGGGCTTGATATCGAGGCCCCGGTCCTTCTCCATCATACCGAGAAACTCACGTGAGCGCCGACACGACCGCCAGCGGCCAGACGCCGGTCCTTGAGTTGAAAGGGCTGTCGAAAAGCTTTGGCGGCCTGCATGCCGTGCGCGGCGTAACGTTCAGGATCATGCCTGGCGACCGCAAAGCGATCATCGGGCCCAACGGCGCCGGCAAGACCACGTTGTTCAACCTGATCACGGGGATTTTTCCGTCGAGCGCCGGACAGGTGCTGCTGTTCGGCAACGACGTCACGACCTGGCAAAGCCATCACCGCACCGCGCTCGGCATGGCGCGGACGTTTCAGATCACGAGCCTGTTCCCCCGGCTGACGGTGCTCGACAATGTGCTGCTGGCGATCAAAGGCCTTCGGCCCTCGAAGTTCGTGATGTGGCGGTTCTTGTCATCGTACCGCGACGTTTACGACAAGGCCTATCAACTGCTCGAGCAGGCGGGTTTCACCGATCGCGCCAACACCGAGGTTCGCTATCTTTCCCACGGCGAGCAGCGCCAGCTCGAGATCGTACTCGGGCTTGCCAGCGATCCGAAGATCCTGCTTCTCGACGAGCCAGCCGCGGGATTGTCGTCAGGCGAATCCGTCGAGATGACCAAGTTCCTGATGAAGCTCGACCCCAAGCTCGCGATTCTCCTGATCGAGCATGACATGGACGTGGTGTTCGACCTTGCTCATACGATTTCGGTGCTGCATTTCGGCGAAATCCTCGAAACGGGAGCACCAGAGCAGATCAAGAACAGCCAGAAGGTCCAGGAAATTTACCTGGGAACAGGCTGAGCATGCCGATCCTCGAAGTTCAGGACATCCACACCTACTACGGCGACGCCTACGTCCTGCAGGGACTGTCGCTCAAGCTCGAACAGGGCCAGATTCTCGGCCTGCTCGGCCGCAACGGCGTCGGCAAAACCACGCTGGTCAACTCGATTGTCGGCTTCACGCCGCCGCGCCGCGGCAAGATCGTGTTCAAGGGCGAAGAAATCACCAACAACTCCTCGTTCGAGACTGTTCGCAGCGGGATGGGCCTTGTTCCGCAGGGACGCCGGGTTTTCCCAACATTGAGCGTTGAGGAAAATCTCCTGGTCGCCGAGCGCAGCACCGAGCGTCATGGCTGGAACCTAGAGCGCGTCTACAACATGTTTCCCCGGCTTCGCGAGCGCAGCGCCCAGCGCGCCAGGACGCTCAGCGGCGGCGAGCAGCAGATGCTTGCCATCGGCCGCGGCCTGATGACCAACCCGGACTGCCTGATCATGGACGAGCCGTCCGAGGGGCTCGCGCCGATCATCATCCAGGGCGTGTGGGAGGCGATCGGCCAGCTCAAAAAGGAGGGCCTCTCCATCCTGCTGGTCGAGCAGAACGCATCGCTGGCGCTCAAGCTCGTCGATTACGTTCATGTCATGAGTAAAGGCCAGGTGGTCTATTCCGCGCGTCCCGAAGAGTTGTGGGCCAACGACGAGATCAAGCACAGCTATCTGGGTATCTGACGGCTCGCGACAATCTTGCTATCATTTGGGCGATGGCGGACCGCGCGGGCGTGATACCGTGAGTTTCGGACATCACAAGATCCCCGGCAAACAGGGGCACAAAACAATCACCACAAGGGAGACGAGAGCAATGTCGATCAAACGCCGATCCGTCCTCAAGGGCATGCTGGCCACCGGCGCCAGCATCGCGACGCTGAAGGCGCCCGCGGTCCACGCGCAGGCTGCACCGTTCAAGCTCGGTCTGCTCACGGTGAAGACCGGCCCGCTCGCCCAGGGCGGCATCCAGATGGAACAGGGCGTGCTCACGTTCCTGAAGGAAACGAACAACATGATGGCCGGCCGCAAGGTCGACTTCTTCTCCGCCGACACCGGTGGCAGCCCGGCGGGCACCAAGACCAAGGTGCAGGAGCTGGTGGAGCGCGACAAGGTCGACGTCATCCTCGGGCCGCTCGCAGCTTTCGAGCTCCTGGCTATCACCGACTACATCGCACAGGTGAAAACCCCGATGTTGAGCCTCGCCGCCGCCGAGGACATGACGCAACGCCGGCCCAACCCGTACTTCATCCGCGCCTCGGCAACCTCCGCGCAGGCGATGCATCCGATGGCGGAATACGCCGCCAAGGAACTGAAGCTCAAGCGCATCGTCACCATCTCCGAGGACTTCGCCTTCGGCCACGAGCAGATGGGCGGATTCCAGAGGGTGTTCGAGGACAACGGCGGCAAGATTCTCAAGAAACTGTGGCC
>Ga0207711_10005353_pt1 | contig 10870 bp, 8 predicted proteins | sample KBSS34metaG_FD_184401 | JGI IMG/M metagenome (GOLD analysis project Ga0207711, IMG submission 184401) | Switchgrass rhizosphere microbial communities from Kellogg Biological Station, Michigan, USA - KBS S3-4 metaG (SPAdes) (version 2) | ecosystem: Host-associated > Plants > Roots > Rhizosphere >...
CTCGTCAAGCACGAGGGCAAGAAGCTCACCAAGTTCGACCTCGCCAACGAGGCCTCGGCCTTCGCCGCGCGCGACGCGGTCAAGGCCGCGAGCTTCAAGATCGCCGCGGTCGAGAAGAAGCCCGGCAAGCGCTCGCCGCCTCCGCCCTTCACCACCTCGACCTTGCAGCAGGAAGCCTCGCGCAAGCTCGGCTTCGACGCTAAGCGCACCATGCAGGCCGCCCAGCGGCTCTACGAGGGCGTCGACATCGGCGGCGAGACGGTGGGCCTGATCACCTACATGCGGACCGACGGCGTGCAGACCGCGCCCGAGGCGTTGGACGAGGCGCGCGGCGTGATCGGCGGGATCTACGGCCGGGAGTATGTGCCGGAGAAGCCGCGGATCTATTCGACCAAGGCCAAGAACGCCCAGGAAGCCCACGAGGCGATCCGGCCGACCAGCCTGGCCCGCAATCCCGGCAAGCTGCGCCTCGAAGGCGACCTCGGCCGGCTCTACGAGCTGATCTGGAAGCGGATGATCGCCTCGCAGATGGAGAGCGCCCGCATCCAGCGCACCACCATCGACCTTGAAAGCGCCGACGGCAGGACCGGGCTGCGCGCCACCGGCCAGGTGGTGCTGTTCGACGGCTACCTGGCGGTTTACGAGGAAGGCCGCGACGACGCGGATGACGAAGAAGGCGGCCGCCTGCCGCAGGTGCAGCAGGGCGCCACCGCCCGCGTCGCCGCCGCCCGCGCCGACCAGCACTTCACCGAGCCGCCGCCGCGCTATTCGGAAGCCAGCCTGGTCAAGAAGATGGAAGAGCTGGGCATCGGCCGGCCCTCGACCTACGCCTCGGTGCTCTCGGTGCTGCGCGACCGCGCCTATGTGCGGATGGAGAAGAACCGCTTCATTCCCGAGGACAAGGGCCGGCTGGTCACGGTGTTTCTCGAGCAGTTCTTCCTCAAATACGTCGAGTACGACTTCACCGCCGACCTCGAGGAAAAGCTCGACCTGGTCTCGGCGGGCGAGCTCGACTGGAAGGTGCTGCTGCGCGAGTTCTGGGCCGACTTCCACGCCAAGACCGAAGAGATCGGCGGCCTGCGCACCCGCGAGGTGCTCGATTCCCTCGACGGCGCGCTGGCGCCCTTCCTCTATCCGCCGAAGGCCGACGGCGCCGACCCGCGCGTCTGTCCGACCTGCGGCCAGGGCCGGCTAAGCCTTAAGACCAGCAAGTTCGGCCCCTTCGTCGGCTGCTCCAACTATCCGGAATGCCGCTACACCCGCCCGATCGGCCAGGCCGAGGGCGAGAACGGCGCCGGCGAAGGCGGCGACCGCGAACTAGGGACCGACCCCGACAGCGGCCAGACCGTCTATCTGAAGGCCGGCCGCTTCGGCCCCTACGTCCAGCTGGGCGAAGGCGACAAGCCTAAGCGCTCCAGCCTGCCGAAGGGTTGGTCGGCGCCGGCCATGGACCTGGAGCAGGCCCTGCGCCTCCTGCGCCTACCCAGGGAGGTCGGTCTGCATCCGGAGGACAGCCTGCCGATCCTGGCCGGGATCGGGCGTTACGGTCCGTTCGTGCAGCACAACGGCACCTACGCCAACCTGTCGGGCGTCGAAGAGGTGTTCGAGGTCGGGCTGAACCGAGCCGTGGCCCTGCTGGCCGAGAAGCGCGCCGGCGGCGCGGGCCGTCGCGGCGAAGCTGCAGCGCTGAAGGACCTGGGCGCCCACCCGGGCGACGGCGCCCCCGTGCGCGTGCTGTCGGGCCGCTACGGCCCCTACATCAAGCACGGGGCGACCAACGCCAACGTCCCCCGCGGCGCCGACCCGCTGGCGCTGACGCTCGAGGAAGCGGTGACGCTGCTGGCCGAACGCGAAGCCAAGGGCGGCGGCGCCAAGAAGAAGCCGGCGCGGGCGGTGAAGGCCAAGGCCGAGACCGCCGCCAAGAAGCCGGCGGTGAAGAAGGCGGCGGCGAAAAAGCCCGCCGCCAAGAAGCCCGCGGCGAAGAGGACGGCCAAGGCGACGGAAGAGGCGTAAGCCTCTCCGTCGTTGTTCCATCTTTGTTCGCATGCTAAAGCGCGACCATGGTACTGTCGGTTCGCGAATTCTTCGCTGTGGGCTACCGCTCCTTACAGCGGATCCACTATCCGATGTCGCGCCTCGACGTGTTCGTCGGCGCGAACGGCGTCGGCAAGTCGAACCTCTACCGCGGGCTGGAGCTGCTGCGCGCCGCAGCCGCCAACACGCTCGGCGAGGAGCTGGCGCGCGAAGGGCTGGACCTCGCCATGTGGGCCGGGCCGCGCGCCAGCGGCCCGCGGCGTATCAAGCTGGCCGCCAGCTTCTCCGAGCCGAACCGGCTCGAAGCCGCCTACCGCTACGAAGTCGAGATCGGCCTGCCGCCGGCAGGCTCGAAGCTTCCCCCCTTTCCGCTCGCCCCCGACATCAAGTCTGAGGCCCTGATCTACATCGGCGGCCGGCGACGGGTGCGGATGATGGAGCGCGAGGGCCCGCGCGTCATGGCCCGTGGCGAAGACGGACGCCCCGCCACCATCGACATCGACATCCTCGATTCCGAGACGGTGCTCGGCCGCCTGGAGGACCCGTCGCGCTTCCCGACGCTGGACCTGGTCCGCCGCACGCTGCTGGAATGGCGCTTCTACCACGGGCTGCGCACCGACGCGGACTCGCCGCTGCGCAAACCCTGCGTCGGCGCGCCTGCCCCGACGCTGGCCTCGGACGGGTCGAACCTGGCCGCGGTGTTCGCCACCCTCGCGCACATCCGGCAGGACACCGTCGAACTCGAAGAGATGATCGACCGCACCTTCCCGGGCGCGACGCTCAACATGCCCCAGCCGGGGCGTACGGCGACATTCTCGATGAGCTTTCCCGAGTTCCCCCAGCGGGACTTCGAGGCCCCCGAGCTGTCGGACGGCACCCTGCGGTTTCTCGGCCTCGCCGGCGCGCTGATGGCCTATCGGCTGCCGCCGTTCATCGCCCTGAACGAGCCGGAATCCAGCCTGCACCCGGATCTGATGGCGCCGCTGGCGGAGATGGTCTGCAAGGCCGCCGAACGGACGCAGGTCTGGCTGGTCACCCACTCCGAGCGGCTGGCGAAGGCGATCGAGGACACCGGCGCCGGCGAAGTGCGCAGCGTCGTCAAGCGCGCGGGCGCGACCACCATCGACGGATTGACCCTGCTCGGCACGTTCCGCGACGACGAGGACGAGGACGAGGACGAGGACGAGGACGACTAGCGGTCCCCTCGCCTGCGCCTCGCCGCCTCGGCGTCAGTGCTTCTCGCGGATATATTCATAGCCGTCGAGCCAGATGATGTCCGGGTCGGTGGGATGGGTCATCAAGGTGGCCCGTTCCGTTTCACCATCGTCGTAGGCGATGGTCATCATCACGCCGCTGACCGTATAGCGGCCGGTCTTGGGCCCGGCGTTGGCGCCGGTCACCGTGCTGGTCCGCGAGCCGCCGCCTTCGACGCTCGTCGAGGCGCTGGAGAAGCCCCGGCGCAGCACCCGGCCGCCGGGACGGAACTCGTAGGCGGTCTGCGCAAAGACCGCGCTGGTTCCCCCCATCGCCAGGTTGCCGGCGCCGGTCGTCCGGACATAGGCTCCGGCCAGGCGCCCGGTCGGCGGACTGGACCAGACCTTGTTGCCGGAAATCTTGCCCCAGGATCCATCCTTCTTGGCGTACTCATAAGTCCCGCCCGCCAAGCGCCAGCGCGACCAGTTCTCCGGGTTCGACCGGCGATAGGCCGCCACCCCGCCGGGATCGGCCAGCCCCTTGAGGTCCATGAGCAGGTCGCCGGAGCGGAACAGCACCACCGGCTCGAACCTGACGACCATCATGCCGCCGTAGCCCAGCCCATAGGTCTGGATCAGCGCGTAGCCCTCGATGTTCGCCGGCGCCGCCGGGAGCTGCGGGCGATTGGCGGGCGCTGGGGCCGGCCGCGGGGACGTCGTCGTCGTCGCCCTCCAGGCGATGTCTGACTGCGGCGACGCGATCCACTGCTTCAGGCCTTCGCACTCCTGGCCTTTGACGGCCGACAGCGCCTGCTCCATCCCGGCCCTGGCCTTGAGATATTGCGCGTCCTCTTGCGGATCGCGCCGCGCCACCTCCACAGCGCGCCGCACCTCCGCCGCCCGGTTGCGCCGCTCCCAGTCGGCGACGCCGGCCGCCAGCTGCCCCTGCCCGGCGCTGGGGCAGCGCTCACGCAGCAGGTCGGTCATCAGGATCCGGCCGACGGCGTTGGCCAGGGCGGTGTCGCTAAAGCTCGGAGCGGCGCCAGCGCTCCCGGCGGCGAGCGCCATCCAGCCCGCCAGCAGGCCAAGCCGGGCGCGAAATCGGGGTTGCGTCTGCCTCATGTCAGCCACTTTAAGCTGTGCATCGCGCCGGATTTGTGGCTCGCGCCCGGCCTAAAGCGAGGCCGACGGTCACGCGGCGCGCAGCGCCGACCAGACTCAGCGTTCGTGCTAAGCAAGGTCATGGCTCGACCCCGTTCGCCCAAATCGAATCGCCCGCCGCAGGGCCTGCCCGACCGCGAGACGCTGCTGAAGTTCGTCCGTGAGAGCGGCGAGACCGACAAGGCCGCCATCGCCCGCGCCTTCGGCCTCAAGGGCGCCGAGCGCAAGGCGCTGCGCGAGATGCTCAGCGGCCTCAAGGAGGACGGCGCGCTCAGCCGTCGCGGCCGCGCCGGCCTCGCCGAGGCCGGCGCCCTGCCCGAGGTCGGCGTCGCCGACGTCGTCGAGCGCGACGCCGACGGCGACCTGCTGGTCAAGCTGACCAAGGGCGAGGACGCCCCCCTGGTGCCGCTGTCGCCCGACCGCACCGCCGAGGCCGGGCAGGCCCCGGGCCTGGGCGACCGGCTGCTGGTGCGCTTCGTCCGGCTGGAGAGCGGCGAGTTCGAAGCCCGGATGATCAAGCGCCTGGGCCAGAGCGCCCACCGCGTGCTGGGCGTGATCCGCAAGGCCCGCCGCGAGGTCCGGGTCGAGCCGGTCGACCGCAAGTCGAAGCAGAGCCTGCTGCTCGGCGAAAGCGAGGGGGCGGAGCTGCGCGACGGCGACCTGGTGCTGGCCCAGGTCGGTCCGGCCGCCGCCCGCTACGGCCCGCACAGCGGCAAGGTGCTGGAGGTGGTCGGCCGCGAGGACGATCCGCGCGCCGCCTCGCTGATCGCCATCCACACCCATGGCATCCCGATGGGCTTCAGCCAGACCGCCGAAGCCGAGGCCGAGGCGGCCCAGCCGCCGACGTTGGCCGGCCGCGAAGACCTGCGCGACGTGCCGCTGATCACCATCGACCCGGTGGACGCTCGCGACCACGACGACGCGGTCTATGCGCAGGCCGACCCCGACGAGAAAAACCCCGGCGGCTGGATCGTCTGGGTGGCGATCGCCGACGTCGCCGCCTATGTCCGCTCCGGCTCGGCCCTGGACGAGGTGGCGCGCGACAAGGGAACAGCGTCTACCTTCCCCGACCGGGTCGAGCCGATGCTGCCCGAGCGGCTGTCCAACGGACTCTGCTCGCTGAGGGAAGGCGAGAACCGCGCCTGCCTGGCGGTGCGGATGGTGTTCGGCGCCGACGGACGCAAGCGCTCGCACCGTTTCGCCCGCGGCCTCATGCGCTCGGCGGCGAAACTCTCCTACGAACAGGCCCAGGCGGCGATCGACGGAACGCCCGACGACAAGACCGGCCCGCTGCTGGAGACCATCCTGCGGCCGCTGTGGGCCGCCTTTGCGACGATGAAGAAGGGCCGCGACGCCCGCTCGCCGCTGGGCATCGAGAGCCTGGAGCGCAAGATCCACATCGACGAGATGGGCCGGGTCGATTCGGTGCTGCCGCGCGCCGCCCTCGAGGCCCACAAGCTGATCGAGGAGATGATGATCCAGGCCAACGTCAGCGCCGCCGAATCGCTGGAGGCCAAGCGCTCGCCGCTGATCTACCGGATCCACGACGCCCCTTCGCCCGAGAAGCTGCAGGCGCTGTCCGACTTCCTGCACACCCTGGAGATCAGCTGGACGAGGGGCGAGGCCGCGCGCACCGACCGCTTCAACCGGCTTCTGGAGCTGACCCGCGAGACGCCGCATGCCGAGATCGTCAACGAGGTGGTGCTGCGCACCCAGATGCAGGCGGTCTATTCGGCGGAGAACATCGGCCACTTCGGCCTGAACCTCGACCGCTACGCCCACTTCACCTCGCCGATCCGCCGCTACGCCGACCTGATCGTCCACCGGGCGCTGATCCGCGCGCTCGGCCTGGGCGACGACGGCCTGACCGACCGCGACCTCGCCCAGATCAAGGACACCGCCGAGCGGATCACCTTCGCCGAGCGCCGCGCCATGGCCGCCGAGCGCGACGCCATGGACCGCTATATCGCCGCCTTCCTGGCCGACCACGTCGGCGCGGAGTTCGCCGGCAAGGTCACCGGCGTCACCCGCTTCGGCCTGTTCGTCCGGCTGCTGGAGACCGGCGCCGACGGCCTGGTTCCGGTCTCCACCCTGGGCGGCGAGTATTTCATCCACGACGACCGCGCCCACGCCCTGGTCGGCGAGCGCAGCGGCGCGCGCTGGCCGCTCGGCATGGCGGTGCAGGTGCGGCTGACCGAGGCCACGCCGGTGACCGGCGGCCTGCTGTTCGAGATGCTCAGCGACCCCGCTCCGCCCGACCCCAGCGCGCCCAGGCCGCGTCTGGGCATGCGCGCCCGGGGCGACCGCCGTCCGGGCGGTCCCGGCCGCCCGCCTAGCAAGCCCGGCCGCCCCGCCGGGATCCGCACCGGCCGCAAGCAGAAGATGGGCGGCAAGCGCAAAGGGCGCTGAGGGGGCCCGGAGCTTCGACCACGCGCGCCGACGTTATTATGGGCGGGGTCGGTGGGGGACGACTGCGACGGCGTCCGCCGCGCGAATTCCGCCTTTCCGCATCGGCTCCGGGCCCTTAGAGACCTCCCATGTCCGACACCTTCGCTATCGGGGCCCAGCCACAGGGCCCGCTGCGCGCGGCTGGCCAGAAGCTCGTGCGTCCGAAGAACGCCGCCACCATGATCCTTGTGCGCCGCGACGGGCCGGAGCTGCGGGTCCTGATGGGCCGGCGCAACCATCGCCACAACTTCATGCCGGGCCTGTGGGTCTACCCCGGCGGGCGAGTCGACCGCGCCGACCACCGGGCGCCCGCGGCGTCCGAGCTGCGGCCCGAGGTGCAGGCCATCTTCGAGGCCCACAGACGCCCCGGCCGCGCGCTCGCCATGGCCGCCGTGCGCGAGACCTGGGAGGAGGCCGGCCTCCTGATGGCCCAGCCCGCGCCCGACCGCCCAGGCGCCGGGCCCTGGCGCACCTTCCTGGCCCAGGGCGCGCGGGCGGATCTGGCGGCCCTCGACATCGTCGCGCGCGCCATCACGCCGCCGGCGGTCTCCAAGCGCTTCGACACCTGGTTCCTGATGGCCGAGGCGGACCGCCTGATCAGCTTCGAGCGCAAGCCGGACTGTGGGGAGTTGGACCAGATCGCCTGGCTGGGCTTCGAGGAGGCGCGCGGCCTCGAGCTCGCCAACGTCACGCGCTTCGTCCTGGGCGAGGTCGCGGCGCGGCTGGGCGACCCCTCGCGCCCTCGGCCCTTCCTGAGGTGGGGCGCGAGCGATCCGCGGCGCGCGATCCTCTAGTCGCAGGCCTTTGCTGCCACGCCATTGACTTATGGCCGCGGATTCGTATTTTCCCCCGCTCTTACGAACACCCGCCGGCGGCGCATCCGCTCGGCCCGCCCGAGGACTGCCCCATGGCGAAGCCCGCCTCCATCAAGATCCGCCTGAACTCCACGGCGGACACCGGCTTCTTCTACGTGACGAAGAAGAACGCCCGCACCAAGACCGACAAGATGGTGCTGAAGAAGTACGACCCTGTCGTGCGCAAGCACGTCGAGTTCAAGGAAGGCAAGATCAAGTAGGCTGATCGCGCGATCGGTTTACGATGAAGACGCCCGGCTCGCGCCGGGCGTTTCTGATTCTGCGCCCTCAGTGCCTTCAGAGGGAGGGAGGGGCGCGATCACGCCGCCTGGGCGATCACCACCCGGTTGCGACCACCGGCCTTGGCCTCGTACATGGCCGCGTCCGCGCGCTTGAGCAGGGTGTCGACCTTGGTCTCGCCGGGCAGGCTGCTGGCCACGCCGATGGAGATGGTGACGTCGAGCGCCTCGGCGCCGCCCATCACCTGGAAGGGCGAGCCGGCGACATGCAGGCGGATGCGCTCGGCGATGCGGTGGGCGTCTTCGATGCGGGTGTCGGGCATGACCACCAGGAACTCCTCGCCGCCGTGGCGGACGGGGATGTCGATGGCGCGGACGTTGGCCGCCAGCCGGGCGGCGAATTCGCACAGCACCTCGTCGCCGACGTCGTGGCCGAAGCCGTCGTTGATTCGCTTGAAGTGATCGATGTCGAGGGCGAGCAGCGACACCGGCTCGCCGCCCGTCGCCGCCCGCTCGACCAGGGCCTGAAGATGGCTGGCCATGTAGCGTCGGTTGTGCAGCCCGGTCAGTTGGTCGGTGACCGCCAGCTCCAGCGACTGGTCGAGATTGTGGCGCAGATAGTCGGTGTAGCGCTTGCGGCGGATCTGGGTCCGCACCCGCGCCGAGAGCTCGCCCGGATCGACCGGACGGGCCAAGAGGTCGTTGACGCCGATCTCCAGCGCCTTGATCAGCCGCGGCCGCTGGTCGAAGTCCACCACCGCCAGCAGCGGCAGGTTGCGGGTGGCCTCGTCGCTGCGGATCTGGGCGGCGACCCGCAGGCCGTCGAAGCTCTTGGCGGCGGCGTTGAGGATCAGCAGGTCGACCGGGCCGCGCGCGGCGATCAGCGCCTTCTCCGGATCGGCTTCGATCACCGGCCGGTGCTCGATGGCGAGTTCGGCGGCGAGCCGCTCGGCCTGCCGCTCGTTGTCGTCGACCACCAGGATCCGCCCGCCGGAGCCCCCCAGGCGCGAGGCCGCGCCGGCGATCACCCCGATGCGGCGACCCGAGGCCTCGCGCTCGCGCAGTTCGTCCATCACCGCCTTCAGCCGGGTCAGGCTGCGCACCCGGGCGAACAGCATGACGTCGTCGATCGGCTTGGTCAGGAAGTCGTCGGCGCCAGCTTCCAGGCCCGCCACCCGGTCGCGACGCCCGTCGAGGGCGGTGACCAGCACCACGGGGATGTGGCGGGTCTCCAGGTCCTCCTTCAGCGCCCGACAGACGGCGAAGCCGTCCATGCCGGGCATCATCACGTCGAGCAGGATGATGTCCGGGGTTTCCTGCGCCGCCAGCGCGATCCCCGACGGCCCGTCCCGAGCGGTCAGGACCTCGTAATATTCCGCCGATAGCCGGGCTTCCAGCAGCCGGATATTGGCTTCCAGATCATCAATGACCAAGATGCGGGCGGTCATCCGTTCAATCCAACAGCTTTCGGATGGTCTCCAGGAAGTGGGCCACCGAAATGGGTTTGGAAATGTAGGCTTCGCAGCCGCCCTCGCGGATGCGTTCCTCGTCACCCTTCATGGCGAAGGCGGTCACCGCCACCACCGGGATCGAGGCCAGTTCTTCGTCTTCCTTCAGCCATTTGGTGACTTCCAGGCCGGAAATCTCCGGCAGCTGGATATCCATCAAAATCAGATCGGGTCGATGTTCGCGGGCGAGCGACAGCGCCTGCAGCCCCTCGCGGGTCTCCAGGATGTCGTAGCCTTGGGCTTCGAGCAGATCATGAAACAGCTTCATGTTCAGCTCGTTATCCTCGACAATGAGGACCTTTTTGGCCATTGCGGACCCGACGCTGTGTACAGGGGACGGCGGCGCGAAAGCGCCCTCCCCATCTGTGATGTCCAGATCACACGGCATATCCTTAAACTTCGTTAGCCTGCAGAGGAGTCCTTCCTTGCCCAGCCGCCCGGCGCCGCCGCAGGCCGTCCAGGCGCCGCAACTGGCCACGCTGGGCCTGCGCGCCGACCGGCCGCTGGTCATCGTCGACGTCGACGAGGTGCTCGGCCTGTTCCTGAAGGGGTTCAGCGCCTTCCTGGCGCTGCAGGGGCTGGAGTTTCGGCTCGCCCGCTACGCCCTGCTGGAGAACATCTTCCGCCCGGGCGACGCCCAGCCGATGGCCGATGCGGTGGGCAAGGCGCTGCTCGACGACTTCTTCCGCAGCCACTGCGGCGAGATGGAGCCGGCGCCCGGCGCCGTCGAAGCGCTGAACCGGCTCGGCCGCCGGGCGGAGATCGTCATCCTGTCGAACGCGCCGCCGCAGGCGCAGGCGCTGCGCGCCGGATGGCTGAAGACGCACGGCCTGCCGCATCCCCTGCTCCTCAATAGCGGGCCAAAGGGGCCGATCACCGCGGGCCTGGTGAGCCAGAGCCGGTCGCGCTCGGCCTTCATCGACGACATCCTGGCCAACCTGGATTCCGTGGCCGAGCATGCGCCGCAGACCGCGACCTTTCAGCTGGTCGCCGACGAGCGTCTGCGGCCGCTCGCCCCCCGCTCCGACCGCCATCGCCGGATCGACGACTGGAAAGAGCTCGGCGAGGCGGTCGAGCAGACGGTGCTGGGCGGAGCGCCCCCGCCGCTCAGTTCTTCCGCGACGGCTCCGCCTCGGGCGTAGCATCCGGAGCCGGCGGCAGCGCCTCGAGCGCGGCCACCCGCGCATGCACCACCGCCCAGCGATCGCTGTAGATGCGCCGCCAGCCGGGCTTGGAATCCATCTGGCTCGCCAGCGGTTCGCGCGGCTGCAGGATGGTCCAGTCCAGGTGGTACTGGGCGGCGACCTTGTCGAACGCCGCCGCGTCGCCGCGCATGACGCTCATGTGCCGGCTGAAGAAGTCGTCGCCGTACATGTCGGCGCGGCCGTCGATGAAGGGCTTGATCCCACGGAACACCAGATAGCCGCCGAGGC
>Ga0207711_10005356_pt1 | contig 10865 bp, 10 predicted proteins | sample KBSS34metaG_FD_184401 | JGI IMG/M metagenome (GOLD analysis project Ga0207711, IMG submission 184401) | Switchgrass rhizosphere microbial communities from Kellogg Biological Station, Michigan, USA - KBS S3-4 metaG (SPAdes) (version 2) | ecosystem: Host-associated > Plants > Roots > Rhizosphere...
TCGCGCGCGAGATTGGTCGCCTGGCGCGCGTTATCGGTGTTCTGCCGCACCGTCGAGGTCAGTTCGGTCATGCTCGACGCAGCCTGCCCGAGCGACGCGGCCTGCTCCTCGGTACGCTGCGACAGATCGATATTGCCGGCGGAAATCTGCTTGGTGGCCGTCGCGATCGACTGCGCGCTGTCGCGCACCGACGTGATGGTGGTGGTCAGGCGTCCCTGCATCGTGCGCAGGCCTTCCATCAGACGGCCCATCTCGTCGTGCGAGCGCACGTCGATGCGATGTGACAGATCGCCGTCCGCAATCGCGTCGAAGTGCCGCAACGCTTCGTCGAGCGGTCCGGCAATCGACTTCTGCAGCGTGTACCACGCAACCGCCGCCAGGCCGAGGCCGACCACCAGGCCCACCGCGGCCAGCACCAGAATCTCGTGGAAGCGGCTCTGCGCCGCCTCGTACAGCGCACGCGCCTGCTCGGCCTGTATGGCCTCGAGGCGCGCGGTGCGGTCGGTCACTTCATTGAACGGCGCGGTCATTTTCTTCGCGATCAGTTCGGCGAGCCCTGCGGTGTCGTGCTTGTCGATCGCGGCATAGACCTGCGCGACCGGGCCCGCCATCACCTCGGCGCGCTTTGCGTCGGCCTCTTGCGTCACGCGCAGTTCTTCGTCGCCGGCCGGCAATGCGCGATAGGTCTGCCACGCCTTGTCGGCAATGCCGAACTGCTCGCGCGCGCGCGCGACGAGGGTGGTAGCGTCGGGGCTGTCCGGCTGCGCCGCGATGCGGTCGAGCACGAGCCGCCCGCGAGAGGTGAAGAAATCGACCTGGCCCAGCGCGATTGCCGACGCCAGCTGGTTCGTATAAAGCTCTTTCTGATCGGCGTTGCTCAACGCGATACCGGCCACGCCGAGCGCCGCGCCAACCAGCATCAGCAAACCAAGAAAACCCATCGCCAGAGCGAGGCGAATACGAATAGTGATATTTCGGAACATGAATACCTCGAACGGGAAAGCGCATTGAAAGCTCGCGCGTGACCGGATGCACACGGTCAGTTCGGGTTTACGGCAGCACGCGGCAGATATGAAGGACGACGCGGCAAGTTGCCGCGCTGCATGGCGCTGTGCGCATGCACGCTTCCTTGCATAAATGCACGCAGTTTCCGCCGGTCAGGCCCATTAAATGCGGAAGCAATCCCGGCTCGAGGTGTTGTCCATGATGCCGCGCTATCGGGCCTTGCAGCACCATCAGCCGGCCGAGTGAGATTCGCCTGTTGTGTTCACAACTGTATTTACGTTTGCAACTGGAGAAACAGAACATGAAGATCCGTCTCGCAGCAGCTGTATCCGTTGGCGCGCTGGCTTTCGTTTCGTTTGGCGCGCAGGCGCAGATGAGCCAGGTCACGCGTGCGCAGGCCAATGCCGAACTGGCGCAATTACAGGCCGCCGGCTATACCGGCGAGAAAGTGACTTACCCGACGAAGCTGCAGGCGCTGCAAACGCGCATTCAGGCAGCGGGTGCCGCAGCGAATGGCGGCGCGGGTGCTTACGCTAATCCTGCCGGCAGCGGCATGAGTCAATAAGTGAGGTAGTTTTTTTGCAGGCAGCGGATGCGTAGCGCCATGCGCGCGGCTGCCTGCGATGCGTTGTTGCATCACGTCGCGGTTAGCATTGCGCGTTGCGTTCTGGCTTTGATGTGCAGATGATGCAAATCGATCAGTGATCCTTGCCGCTTGTGCGCACAACCGATGCGCCGGCTCGTGCACCTGCTTGCCCATCCGCACGCTTCTTCTTGCCCGTGAACATTGCGCCGATCAGATTCTCGCGCGTCCACAGGCTCATCACGATCGCCGCGCCGATATGAACGCACACGCAGACTTCGAGCGCGAGCGATAGCGCGGTGTGCAGGGCCTGCGGCCAGTCTTCGCCCCAGAAGCGCTCGGTGCGCATCAGCCAGCCGCTCGCAGCCAGCGCGAAAATCAATCCCCACAGCAGCACTGCCATCAATGCGCCAAGCGGATTGTGCGACAGATGATGCAACGGCTGGCCGTGCGCCAGCGATCGCAGATAGCCGGCCAGATACGGCCACGACGGCCACCACGTAGAAAAGCGCGCGTGGCGCGTACCGACGAAACCCCACCCGATGCGCAGTGCCGCGAGCGCGGCCGCAGCGTAGCCGAGCCAGCGATGCAGCGGGTCGGTCGGCCCGAACAGATTCCACACCACGATGCCCGCGACCGTCCAGTGCGTGAGCCGCACCCACAGGTCCCAGACCTTGATGTGCCCGGTGGACGGAGCGGACATGGCGCGTTCCGGCTTCTACCCTGTGCTTCAGTCGACCTCGGACTTCACGACGTCGAGCGTTTTGGTATCGAAGTAGATCTCGACCTTCTTGCCTTCCTTGTTGGTGCCGTAGATCTCGTAGCAATTGCCGTCGACCTTGAACTTCCTGATCTTGTAGCCCTGCCCTTCGAGTTGTGCGCGTGCGTCGGACTCCTTCATCCATTCGCTTTTCGGATGCGCGGTGCAGTCCGCCTTTGCGAATGCGGCTCCGGGTACAGCAATCGCCGCGACCAACATGATCAGCCTGAGCATATCGACACCTCGTTCGTTGTATGGAAAACGAAAGAAACTCTGCCACAAACGAGAACGCCTCTCAACTACTCGTCAATCGCTCGACAACTTTTGACATCTCCGGCAGCGGCATCGGACCAACCGCGAAAGGCCCGCCGCACGGCCCATCGCCGGTTGCCGAAACACAGCCAGCGGTTTTCGCGCCGGCCATTTGCCACTATCATGGCGGGACTTTTGCCGAAGTCGCGTCGCCCCCGCCCCACCTTCCCCCGGTTTCAAGCAGCGCGCCTTTCGGTCAGCCAACGCTGCGCTGACGACTCCCCGTCGATTGGCGCCACCCTGCCAGATGAACAAAGATTCCACGCACACCGCGTTGCTGTGGATCGTCGCTACCGGCTTCTTCATGCAAGCGCTGGATACGACGATCGTCAACACCGCCTTGCCTTCGATTGCCCATAGCCTGGGCGTTCCCCCGCTCGCGATGCAGCCGATCGTCGTCGCGTACACGCTGACGATGGCGTTGCTCACACCCGCATCCGGCTGGCTGGCCGACCGCTTCGGCACGCGGCGCGTGTACTTCACCGCGATCCTGCTGTTCGTGATCGGCTCGCTGTGTTGCGCCGGTGCGCATACGCGCGGCCAGCTGATCCTCGCGCGCGTGCTGCAGGGCGTCGGCGGCTCGATGCTGCTGCCGATCGGGCGGCTCGCGGTGCTGCGCGCGGTAACCGGCGAGGCCTACGTGTCGGCGCTCGCGCTGATTTCGGTGGCGGGCCAGGTCGGGCCGATTCTCGGTCCGACGCTCGGCGGCTGGTTCGTCGAAGCATTGACGTGGCACTGGATCTTCCTGATCAACATTCCGATCGGCGCGGTAGGCCTGCTGGCGGTGAACCGCTATCTGCCCGACGCCGCGTCGCGCGACGCACCGCCGTTCGACCTGATCGGTTGCGGTTTGCTGTCGCTGTGCATGGTCGCCTGCTCGCTGGCGATCGACGTGCCGATGCATACGCATCGTGTCGCGTGGTCGGTGGGCTTGTTCGTGCTCGGGGTCGCGGCCGCGCTGGTCTACATTCCGTATGCGCGGCGCGCGCCCAAGCCGCTGTTCCGGTTGGGCCTGTTCCGCGAGCCGAATTTCAGCGTCGGGCTGATCGGCAATCTGGTGGCGCGGGTCGGCGCGAGTGCGGTGCCGTTTCTGGTGCCGCTGCTGCTGCAATTGCAGCTCGGCTACACACCGCTGCATTCGGGGCTGATGATGCTGCCCGCCGCGCTGGTCGGCACCGTCGCGAAACGCTGGATCGCGCCGCTGATCCGCCGCTACGGTTACGAGACGTTCCTGCTCGTCAACACGATCGTGGTCGGCGCGTCGATCGTTGCGTTCGCACTCTTTTCGCAAGGCACGCCGCTGTGGGTGGAAATCGCGGTGCTGGGCATTTTCGGCGGCGCCAACTCGATGCAGTTCGCGGCGATGAACAGCGTCACGCTCAAAGGCCTGTCGATCGAGGATGCCGGCAGCGGCAACAGCCTGTTCTCGATGGTGCAGATGCTGGCGATCGGGTTGGGCGTGTCGATCGGCGGCGGCCTCGTGAACCTGTTCACCGACGAGTTGCATTCGGCGGGGATGGCGTTCCGGCTCAGCTTTACGTGCGTCGGGTTGATCACGTTGCTGTCGGCGCTGGTGTTCCGGCAGCTTGACGACGATCCGGGCCGGCCGGTGCCGGCTGCGCCGCGCGCCGCGCAGTAGTCGCTTCGCTGCGTCCCCGCTGGCCGCGCGCCGCTTGCCTCACACCGCTTGCCGCACGCTGCTGCTGGCATCGCCGCTCAATCGCCCCGGCGGCCCTACCGTGTGCAACGATCCGCGGCAGACGCCGGCCGCAGCGCGGACAGATCGAAGTCCGCTTCCTTCAGGCCCTGCTGGGTCAACGCGACCCAGTGCAGGCTGGTCGGCGATCTGACTAACCCCATGCTGCCCACCTCGCCCCATTTGATCGGCGAAGGCAGCGTACCCGCCAGTTCCAGCGATGCCGCGCCGAGCTGCAACGCGAGCAGCCGGCCGTCGCGCGATGGCGTGAAGGCGCGCTCGCCGATTACGGTGATGCTGGCTTCGCGCACCGTGGCCGGCATGCACGCGAGCGTCGCGGTAGTCGCACCGCTGGCATCGAGCAATTGCGCGAAACCCTTGCCGTCGTCGCTGGTGGCGACCACCAGAAAACGTTCGAGCGCAGGCACATACGCCACCGCGTAGGTGTAGTAACGCAGCCGCTGCGCCAGCACGCGCGCTTCGGTCAGGCTGCCGTCCTGCGGATTGAAGACAGCTGTCTTGAGCCGCGCATAAGTGGTGCCGCTCACGTACTGCTGCCAGACCAGCAGCGCGCGCGTCGGCGAGCCGGCAATCACCGGCCACCATTCGCGCACGCGCGGCGCGACGTCGACCGCTTGCAGCTGCTTGCCGTCGGCATCGTAGGTTTTCAGATACACGCCGTTGCCGGTGCCGAGATTGTCCTGACCGCCGCCATCCACCCAGTCGTCCGAATAGAACACCACGAAGCGCGTGCCCACTGCCGCGACATGCCCCGAATGGCCGCCCGATTTGACGTCGTTTGGATACGGCAGCACGTTTTGCAGATCGGACGTATAGACGCCGTAGCGCTGGCTCACTTCGTCGGGCGTATTCCAGCCATCTTCGAAACTCACCATCACGTGGCCGCTGTCGTTTTCCGCCACCGATACCGGCTCCTGTGCCTCGCCGCGGCTGATGAATATCCGCGGCTTGTCGAGATTGGCCTGTTGCGGCGACCAGTGCGCGACGTACACGTCGTGGGTCCAGTTGCGGTCGCGGCCCGGCCCGCGCGGCGGCAGGCCGGAACTGCTGAAGAACACGTTGGCGTCGCCGTGCGCGTCGGCCGCGGCGCCGATGCCGTGCATATAGGCGCGCGGGTCGATCGTGCGCGAGCGGCTTGACCCCTTTGCCGCGGCGCTTGCCGACAGCGGGCATAAGCACGCATGTGCGCCGAGCAGAGCGGCGATCGCCAGCACAGTTCGCATCATGCTTTCTCGTTCGATGGATAACGGACTTCGCTGCGTTGCGACGTTTGATGGCGCACGGCACCCGCTCGCATTCGAGCGCCATGGCGATGATCGCCCGGCTGGGCGCGCCTACACCGTTATCGAACGCACAGGCGCGCGCATACGTCGGACACCCGATGATGCGTTGCGCGCTGCAGCCGGGAAAGGAAGGCGGCCACATTCACCGACGGTCGGCTGCGGTGATTGCGGTGATTGCGGTGACTAACAGTGGATATCAACCGGTCGCTCCCGCTTGCCCTGCGCCCGCGCGGCGTGCCGCGATCTCGCGTAACGCGCTCATTCAGGCCTAATTCATGGCGCCGATCATCTGCACATGGCCCGGACGCACCGTCGAGCCAACCCACCGATACAAGCCGTTCGATATCGTTAAAGCGAGGCTCACCATGTACACGCACATCCTGGTTGCAGTCGGCACCAAAACCGATTCCGTCACGCTGGAAGCCGCCATCCGGCTCGCATGCGAATGCGGCGCGCGGTTGACCACGCTGCACGTCGTCGATCCGATGCCGAGCCAGGCGCTCGCGGCGGACTGCAATTTCGGCTACACGCGCGACGTGTTCGAAGCGCATGGGCGCGAGCTTGCCGCGCACAACCTCGCCGCGCTGCGCGTAGCCGGCTGCGAGGGCGAGGCGCACACGCTGACGCTGCCGATGTGCGGCAGCACGATCGGCTGTGCGATCGCCGGCCACGCGCGGCAGATCGGCGCAGACCTGATCATGGTGGGCAAGCCTCACCCGTCGTGGGTCAGCCTGTTCGAGGAGAACGTGTACAAGCAGGTGCTGAAATATGCGCACGTACCAGTGCTGATCGCATCCGACAAGATGCCGGCTGCGGCTGGCCGCACGCTGGCGCTGCGCCAGCCGATGATCGAAACGACCGGCGCATGAGGCAAGCCGGGCGAGTAAAGCAAACCGTCGAATTCGACTGCAGTGAGCTTGCCCGTCCGCTCGACAGGTATCAGGTGTAGCCAGACGCGGCCGCTACGCGATGGCCGCACCGCCAGGCATCAGCCGCACCGCACGGCCTCAAGCGCGGTATTCGAGCTTCGGATACCAATCCGTGCCGCGCCCTTCCGGCGTCAGATCGAGAATCGTCCAGAGCGGCATCGGATCGGGCGCGCCGCGCGGGTCCTGGCCGGGGTCGGCGGTCTCGAAGCCCATCTCGCCGCCCCAGAAGTGGCGGATCGCACCGTCGCGACGCGTGAACACGTTGAGCGCCGGGTCGTCGCCGCCTTCCTGCGAGATCGCGTGGTAATCGCGGCTGAACAGCCCGTTCAGATCCGAATACAGCCTGAGGTCGCGCCAGCCGCGCTCCTGTTTGAAAGCCACCAGCCGTTCGAGCGGCGAGCGCGCAATCACCGCGAGCGCGACGCGCTGTTCGATATCGCGCGCCTCGCCGTTCCACGCGCCGAGCAGCGACGTGCACATCGGACACGGCCGCTCGCGCTGCGGCCCGAACATGTAGCTGTAGACCACCAGCGTGTCTTTGTCGCCGAACAGGCCCGCGAAATCGGTGGGCCCTTGCTCCCCGTCGAAACGATAGTCGCCCGTGACGGCGCCGCCGGGCGGAAGCGTGCGGCGCAACGCGGCCACCTGCTCGATATGGCGGCGCAGTTCGATTTCCTCAGCCAGCAGCGCATTGCGCGCGACGCGATATTCGGCGCTCTCGTTCGGGAACGTGAACGTGTTGCGCTGCGCGAGTTCGACAGCGGGAACCAGCGAGTGGGTCAGTGCCATGACAGTCTCCTTTTGAATGAGGGCTGTGGGTGACGCTTGAAGCAGCGGATAACCGAGCACAAAGCACAACCAGACCGTTCAATCGCGATCCGGCGCACCAGGCGGGAAAAACGAGCGAAACGGCCGCGCTTCGTCGACTGCGCGCGCAAACGAAGGCCGCGCCAGCAAGCGCTGCCGGTAAGCGCTCAGGTGCGGAAGGCCAGCGTCGATGCGATGCACCCAGTCTGCATAAAACAGCGCCGGCGCCGCGGCGCAATCGGCAACACTGAAACGATCGGCGGCGGCCCATTCACGCTCGGCCAGCGCGCGCTCGAGCCAGCCATATGCGTTGTCGAGCATCGCGTGCGCCTCGGCCACGCCACGCTCATCCCGCTCATCTGACGGACGCATGCTGTCGAACACGATCTTCTGCACCGGTATCGACACGTAATTGTCGAAGATGCGCTCCATGTGGCGCACTTCCAGCGCCACACGCGGGTCGTCCGGCACCAGTTGCACCGGGCCCGGATGGTACAACCCAAGATATTCGATGATGATGGTCGATTCGGTGACGACACGCTCGCCGTCGATCAGCAGTGGAAATCGCTTGAACGGCCATAACGCGGCGAATTGCGCGCCGTTTTGCGGATGCTCAGGGGAAAGCGTGCGCCACTCGAACGGCGTGGCGTTTTCGTACAGTGCGATCAGCACCTTCTGGCAGAACGACGAGAAGGGATGGCCGTAGAATTTGACTGTCATCGCGTGTCACCTCCGGTAAGGCGGTCTGGTTCGGGTATTTATAACCACGACGAACCACCTCAGCCGGAATCGACACCTACGACACGTACGACGAAAAATTTATCGAATCGCAGATACCGCGGACACTCGACTAGCGCCGCGTCGCGGCCGCGCCCGCTTCCAGCAAGATCGATGCAGCCGCGGCGGCGGCCACCTGAGCCCCAAGCACGAGATGCGCCTCGGCCGTGTCTTCGATGAAATCGTGGCTGACGCCGCCGATGCTCGGCACGAACAGCATGCAGGCCGGCATATGCTGCGCGATCAGTTGCGCATCGTGCGCGGCGCCGCTCGGCATGTGCACCCACTGCCCGGCCGCCAGCGACTGCGCCGCGCGCGCCAGATGCTGTTGCAGCGCGGCATCCATCGTCACCGGCTCCATCGGCTCGTCGAAGGTCGACAGTTCCGTGCGCACCGGGCCGCGCGCGTCGAATTCGCGCGCCAGTTCCGCGAGCGCCGCATCCATCGCCTGCAGGCGCTGCGCATTGCTGTCGCGAAACTGCACGAACAGGCTCGCCTCGCCGGGCACCACGCTCATCGAGCCCGGCTCCAGATCGATGCGCCCGACGGTCCACACGGTATCGGCATCGGCCAGCGCGCGAAACGCTTCGTCCATGCGCGCAATGAACGCGACCAGCGCGGCGCCCGCATCGCGCCGGATCGACATCGGCGTGGTGCCCGCATGGTTGCGCTGGCCGACGAACCGCACGCGTAGCTCGCGCATGCCGACGATGGTCGTCACCACGCCGATGGCATTGCCGCTCGCCTCGAGGCGGCCGCCCTGCTCGATATGCGGTTCCAGATAGCCGGCGTAGCGCCCCCGCTCGAGACGCACGCGCGGCGCATCGGCCAGCCCTGCCTCCGCCAGCGCATCCCGCAGGCGCTGGCCGGTGCGGCTCTGCGCATTCCGAAGCGCCTCGTCGACCGGCTCGCCGACGAAGCTGCGGCTGCCGAGCAGCCCGGAAAACGTGCCCTCTTCGTCGCTCCACGACGCGACATCCACCGCCAGATGCCGGGTCTCGTCGGCTTCGGCGAAGGCGCGCGCGATTTCCAGCCCGCAGATCACGCCGAGCGCGCCGTCGAGCCAGCCACCGGTCGGCTGCGTGTCGGTATGCGAGCCGATCAGCAGCGCCGGCCCGGCGTTGCGCGAGCGGCCGAACACCGTGCCGACCCCGTCGATCGTCGCATCGAGCCCGGCCTCGGCCATCCGGCCGGCCAGCCAGCGGCGCGCGTCGATGTCGACCGGTGAAAGGGCGAGGCGCACGACGCCCGGCCCAGTCGCACCGAAGCTGCGCAGCCGCTTCAGATCGTCGAGCAGGCGCGTGGGGTTGATGTTGGGCACGATGGGGTTCTCCTTCGGAAGGCGGCGCGGCTCGGCTCGGCGCAATGCCACGCCGCGCCGCGCAAAACGCGCAAGCTTACACGTCGCGCGCGCGCACCGCCTGCCCCTGGCGCTTTTTCGCACGGCGGCGCGCGACCATGTTCATCGCTTCGACAAACGCCGAGAACGCCATCGCCGCATAGATGTAGCCCTTCGGCACGTGCGAGCCGAAGCCTTCCGCGATGAGCGTCATGCCGATCACCAGCAAAAAGCTGAGCGCCAGCATCACGATGGTCGGATTGTGGTCGATGAAGCGCGACAGCGGCCCCGATGCGAACAGCATCGCCGCAACCGCGACGATCACTGCCACGAACATGATCGGCACGTGTTCGGTCATGCCCACCGCGGTGATGATGCTGTCGATCGAAAACACCAGGTCGAGCACCAGAATCTGGCCGATCGCGGACCACGCCGACACGCTCCTCGTCGCGCCATCTGCCGCGGCGCCCTCTGCGTCATGCATCACGTGATGATGCATTTCGCGGGTCGCTTTCCACACCAGAAACAGGCCGCCGCCGATCAGGATCAGATCGCGCCACGACAGGCCGCGGCCCAACACGTCGAACACCGGCTCGGTCAGACGTACGATCCACGCCACCGCGCCGAGCAGCCCGAGCCGCAGCACCAGCGCCAGACCGATGCCGATGCGCCGCGTACGGCCACGCTGCGCCTCGGGCAGCTTGTTGCTCAGGATCGAGATGAAGATCAGGTTGTCGATGCCGAGCACGACTTCCATCACGATGAGCGTCGCGAGCGCGGCCCATGCGGCAGGATCGGCGACCAGAACGAGCAGGGTATCCATACGCTTTACGCCTCCATCACACGACGTTTGCAGGACTTGCAGGCACTGCGCCGCGCTTTACTCCAGCGCGGTTTCGACTTGCAAGGCAGCCCAGCTGATGCTCGACACGCCCTTTTCCATGCTGAGCCGGCTCGCCATCAGTTCGAGCTTGGCCTGATCTTTCGGATGCATGCGCACCGTTGCGGTCACTTCGATGCGCGGCGGCTCGCCTTCGACGTCGCGGCTCGTCAGGCTCTGAAACGACAGCGGTTGCGAATACATCGAATTCGACAGCAGCGTGCGGATATGAATCTCGTCGTGCTCGCGGCACACGACGGTAATCACATACTCGCGCACGAGGTCTGCGCTCGATACCGGCGTCGCGTTGATCGCGCGGCTGAGCTCGCGCAGCAACGTATTGGCCGCCAGCACCGCGAGCGTGCCGGCCACCGCCGGGCCGTAATGCCCGCTGCCGCACAGCACGCCGACCGCCGCCGCGCACCACAGCGTGGCAGCGGTATTGATGCCCTGAATCGAGCCCTTGTCGCGCA
>Ga0207711_10005358_pt1 | contig 10864 bp, 9 predicted proteins | sample KBSS34metaG_FD_184401 | JGI IMG/M metagenome (GOLD analysis project Ga0207711, IMG submission 184401) | Switchgrass rhizosphere microbial communities from Kellogg Biological Station, Michigan, USA - KBS S3-4 metaG (SPAdes) (version 2) | ecosystem: Host-associated > Plants > Roots > Rhizosphere >...
TGAGGACCAGGACGCGCCGATCTCCATCTTGGCCAACGGCTCCATGCTGAAAGGCCGGATACGTTTTCGTAGACTGCTCAGATCGTCAGACGCAAACCGCTTGCCGACGGGGCGAGCCATACGTTTTTGAGCCTTTTGGAGCGGGAGGAAGGAAGAGAGGGGAAACAAGATAAAGGCAGTGTCTCGCGACCTTGCTTAAGTGATTGTCTGCACATCCTTTTTTCGAGAGACGGCAGCCTTCGGCTGCGAGACAGTCGGGCAAGGAACGGCGGAAAACCGCCGTTTCCGTCCCAAAATCGCGAGACTCTGGGACCTTGTCATGTCTGACGACGAGTTCACCCCCAAGCTCGGCCGGAAGCGCTCCCAGGACGGCAAGAAGGTCGTCAAATATGGCGGTCGCATCGTCGCCGCCGCCCGTCTCGCCGGCACCAAGACCGGTGTCCGATCGCGCCGCTTCGACGGCAGCCGGATCGGGCGCGGCGCGAGCATCGGGCGGCTGCTCTCCAGCCGCGATCGGCTTGCCGGTTTTCGCGGCCGACGCGCCGTCGTGAAGGCGAGCCTGATCCGGCTCACCGGCAAGGCCGGTCAGGTCGCCCGCGCGCACATGCGGTATATCCAGCGGGACGGGGTGACGCGCGAGGGTCTGCCGGGCGAACTCTACGGTCCCGAGACCGACCGCGCCGACGGCGACGGTTTCCTCAAGCGGACCGCCCATGACCGGCACCAGTTCCGCTTCATTGTCTCGGCTGAGGACGGCGCCGAATATCCCGACCTCAAGCCCTATGTCCGGCGCCTGATGATGCAGGTCGAACACGACCTCGGCACCAGGCTCGACTGGGTGGCAGTCGATCACTTCAACACCGAGCGGCCGCACACGCACATCGTCCTGCGCGGCGTCGATGATCGCGGCGACAATCTCATCATCGCCCGCGAGTATATTTCACATGGGCTGCGCGAGCGCGCGTCGGAGCTGGTGACACTCGACCTGGGACCGCGAACCGATCGTGAGATCGAAGATCGTCTGCGCCACGATGTCGACCAGGAGCGGCTCACCGCGATCGATCGGCGGCTATTGCGGCGCATGGACGCCGACCGGACGGTATCCTCTGCCGATAATGATCCCTTCCAGCAGTCGATCGCCGCCGGGCGATTGCGCAAGCTTAAGGCGATGGATCTGGCCGAGGATATCGGTAGTGGCCGCTACCGGCTCGCAGAAGGGCTGGAGGACACCCTGCGGCGCATGGGCGAGCGCGGTGACATCATCCGTCTGATGCAGCGCGAACTGACCGCCCGCCGGCTTGATCGTGCCGGGGTCGAGCAAGTCGTCACCACGGAGCTGCGCGAACCACTCGTCGGACGGGTGATTCACCGCGGCTTTTCCGACGAGCATCGGGACCGCCATTACTTCATGATCGATGGTGCCGATGGGCGGGTCCATTATTTGGACATCGGCCGGGGCGATGCGACGCCGCCGGTGCCCGAGGGTGCGACGGTGCGGATCGAAGCAACCAGGGCCGAGGCGACGTCCGGCGACCGGGCGGTCGATGCAGTCGCCCGCGCCAATGGCGGGCGCTATTCGGTCGACCTGCATCTCCGCCACGATCGACAGGCCACCGAAGCCTTTGCCACGAGCCATGTGCGACGGCTGGAAGCAATGCGGCGCGCGGGTGCCGGGCCCGAGCGTGACGCCGACGGTAGCTGGACCATCCCGAGCGACCATCTCTCCCGCACGGAAGCATTTGCCAGGCGGCAGCAGCGCGACCGCCCAGTTACCCTGGCGATTCTCTCGCCTCAGCAACTCGGAGATCTGGCCGCGATCGAAGCACCGACCTGGCTCGATCGCGAGCTCGCATCGGACTCTTCCAGTTCCGCGCGCGATGCAGGTTTCGGGCGCGAGGTGCGGACCGCATTGGCAGCACGCCGGCAGTGGCTGATCGAGCAGCAGCTGGCCGATGGCGATGGTCAAGGCTTCCGGCTGCGCGCTAATGCTCTGGCGAACCTCCGGCAACGCGAGCTGGAGAGCGCAAGCAGCCGGCTTTCCGAGCAGCTCGGCAAGCGTTTCGAGCCCACCCGGACCGGCGAACGTGTCGAGGGCGTGATTGCACGCCGCGTCGACCTCGAAAGTGGCAGCTACGCGCTGGTCGAGCGGTCGCGGGATTTCACGCTCGTGCCCTGGCGCGACGTGCTTGAGCGCAACATTGGTAAAGCGGCATCCGGGATTGTGCGCGGCGACGGCATCAGCTGGCAGTTCAGCCGAGGCCGATCCGGCCCGACGATCAGCTGACGCCCCGGGTTCTTGACAGGCAGGGAATCCGATGAGACCTTCTGAGACGGATCGCGGCTCCAAACCTGACGCCAAGTTAAAAGCCGCCACAGTCCTGTGATCTGCGCCGAACCTCTTCCATCGGCCGCTGCTTAAATGGCGTTCGGCTGCCCAGGAATGAGGTCTCCCATGCGCATCACGCTCAGCACCGATGATCTGCCTTCGATCAAGGCGTATCTTCACCGTTCGCTTCCCGATCAGAAGCCCAGCCTTCGCATCGAAGCCGCGGCGCGCGGCCTCGGTTTCACGACCTACGCGGGATTGCGCAACGCTCTCGCTGCTGGCGCCGTCACGGTCTCGGCTGACGACCCACGCTTCTGTACCGAACTTGGCATCCCGTTCGAGATCGACGATCGGTTCAATCGTTTCCTGTCGCGGGCACTCGCGCGGGTCGAATTGCACCGCGTCCTCGATGCGCATTCCACGCTTACCCAACGCGGTTTCGACAGTGCTTGGATGCCCGGCGTGGGCTGCGAAAGAGACAAGTCCCCGAAGGAGCGTCGTGCCTTGCTCGCCGAACGCCGCCTGGAAGCCTATGAAGACGACTGGTCGTTCGACCAGTTCGAGCTCGCCTGGATCTATTTGTCGCGGCAGCAGAAGATCAAATCGATCAACCGGCGCACCGGCAGCTACGGCCTAAAGCACCGCGCCGAGAATCTGATGCGCGAGTTCGGGCACTTCCGGCCGCTCGGGAATTACGTCTCGAACGGCATGCTGATCGCCGCCGCTTATGCGCTCGGATTTGAAGTCCGCCCGATCGAGCCCGACAATTACAACGCCTATTTCAACATCTCGATGGTGACGGTGAACCGCTCGCGCGGTCGCGACGTCCGGTCGACCAATGAAGATCGCCGCGTGGTCGCCGCCATGTATGGTGACCTCGATCGCGAAGCGGCCTAGCCAAATCGAGGCGGAGGGTCGGCACCCTCCGCCTCTCCTTCGCCTAAAGGCGCACGCAGGGCGAAGCTCCCTGCAAGCGACGCATCGCGAACCTACATTGGCGCCATTCAAACAAGGGGTGTTGAGCAGATGGGAATCGTCAAGGCGTGGATGATGGAAATGGAGGAGCGCGGTTATGGCGAATCCGACGACGTCATCTGCGGCGCCTGCGTGACCGATGAATTTCTAAAGAATTGGATTGCCGATAACGCCACAGCCGAGGCCTGCAGCTTCTGCGACGCGACGGCGTCATCACCGATCGCCGCAAGCTTTGAGGATTTCACCGGCGTCGTTCTCGGCGGCGTAGGGTTCGACTGGAACGAGCCGACTGACGAAGGGATCATGTACATCTCCGCCGAGGGCGGTTGGCAGGCGTCGATGACGGCGACGATCGACGTTCTGTACGACACGAACTTCACCGAGAACGACAACGTCGTCGCAGCACTTGTCGACATGATCGACAATGAGGCCTGGGTGGAGCGGGAATTCTATCGCGGCACCGACAGCCAGCGCCTTGCCTGGGGCTGGGACAGCTTCAAGGACTTCACGAAGAACAACACGCGCTTCTTCTTTCTCCAGAATGGAGACTTTGACCGCGACGAGGTGACACCGGCGGAGATCCTCGCCACACTCTCGGACATGATCTTGTCGGATTCCGGGGAAGCTGGGCTGATCAAAACGATCGAGCCCAATGCCGAGCTGGTCCGCATTCGCGTCGCCGATCAACCCCACGAGGCGGTCGGCGAGATCGGTCCGCCTACGCCGGAGTTCGCTCGTCAGTCCAATCGCATGAGCCCGGCCGGTATCCCAATGTTCTACGGCGCTTTCGACCGTGCGACCGCATTCGCTGAGACCTTCGATCCCGTCGCTCATGCGGGCCAGTCTCTCTCGATCGGCACGTTCCACCCGCTGCGACCGCTGCGCGTTCTGGACCTGGCCGACATTCCGCCGGTTCCCAGCGTATTCGACATCGACCAGCAAGACGCGATCCATCCGCTGCGCTTCCTTCGCGCTTTCGCGCGGGATATTTCGCAGCCGATTGCACGCGACGGTCGCGAGCATATCGAATATGTCCCCACACAGATCGTGACCGAATATTTTCGGCGCGTGTTCCGCTTCAAGGACGGGGGGCAATTGGACGGCATCATCTATTCGAGCGCCAAGACTGCTGGCAGCAACGCATTCGTTCTATTCTGCGAGAACGGCCAGTGCATCGGGCCAAATGACGATGTCGGTCGCGATGCCCTATTGCGGCTGGTCAATGTGCGTCACGAACAGCCCTGACGTCGGATGCTCCACCTTTTCATCGATACATCGGTCTGGCTCGATCTCGCCAAGGACTACCGACAGCGTCCCGTGATCGGCACCCTCGAACAGCTGATCAAGGATCGCGACGTCGCGATCCTGCTGCCGGCGATCGTCGCCGAGGAGTTTGCCGCCAACAAGGAGCGTGTCGCACGCGAGAGCACGCAGAGCCTCGCGGCGACCTTTCGCCGGGTCTGCGAAGCGGTCGACGAATTCGGCCATCCCGACAGCAAAACCGCGCTGCTCGACCAGTTACATGACGTCGACCACCGCCTCGGCACGCTGGGCGAAGCGGTTCATGCTTCCATCGCCCGGATCGAGGCCATCATGGCGGGCGCGCAGCGGCTGGACACGACCGAGACGGCCAAGCTCGCCGCCGCGCAACGCGCCTTTCCACAAAGCCAAGAACAGTATGGCCGACGCGCTGCTGATCGAGATATATGGCGAGGCGACCGCCAGCGATCCCGATAGTGCTTTCTGCTTTGTGACGCGCAACTGGCACGACTTCTCGGCAGCCGACCACCGCCATCCGCATCCCGACATCGCCAACCTGTTTGGTGACACGAGCTTTTACTCCATCAATCTCGCCGAGACGCTTCGTGACAATTTTCCGGATTGGTTCGAGGATCAGGTCTTCCAGTTCGAGTATCGCGAGGAACCGCGACGGCTGTCTGAGATCGACGAGGCGATCGAACTGCTCTTCGACCAAGTCTGGTACAACCGACACTGGAACCGACGCATTCGCATCATGGAAGAGGTGCTTGGTGAGGATTTCGATCCCGATGCCGAAGTTCCGGCGGACAAGCAGGCTGAGCTGCGCAGGCGCATTCAGGAGGTCGCGCTCCAGGCTGCTGCGCGGGTCGAGGAGCGGCGCGGACTGGAAAATCTCGGTCCCTGGACCGACTTCGAATGGGGCATGATCAACGGCAAACTCTCCGCGTTGCGGTGGGTGCTGGGATCGGAATGGGATTTCCTCGACACATGATCGAGGCGCGCGTGGGGGGCTCAAGAGAGATGAGGACACCGTGTTAGCGCTCTCGTGCCCGGAGATTGCTCGAGATCTTCTGACTTTCCCCGGCGGACTCATCCCGATCCGACCGGACGGAAAGCTGTCGCTTGCGATTAAGGCATCAAAGGAAGCGCTACTCGCCGTTCAGCAGCAGGGCGGTTTCTCGGTTTACGTCGTCCCAATTCCTGCAAAGGACAGCGAAGCGATCAGCATCGTCACCGCTTTCTTCGACGACGCCGATGAGCCGCTGGTCATCCGAACGCCGCTCTTTGGCGACGAAAACGCATCGGTCGAAACGGTCGCGCTGCTGATGGCCGACGAGATCGATGTCTATTTTCTCGACGAGCTCGGCTGGGAACGGATGAGCCATCGCTGTACGGTCGAGGATCCCGGTAGCTATTTCATGACAAATGACAACGTCCGGCTGGCGCCGTTCAGTGTCGCCAACTCGACGGCAATCCTGAACATATTAGGCGATTGGTTTGGTCTGCGGACGCCTGAGGACGATGCGCGGGCGATCAGGATTCGGCTTCAGGAAGAATTGTGGCCCTCCGACCAAGTCATCCTCGACGTGCGCGACGGTCCGAACGACTATGTCGGTTCCGATGGTTTCGTAATGACGGCGCTCGAGCGCGATGCAACTCGACCGGGTTTTCACCAGGAGCGCGACATAGCGGCGTTGCTCCGGCGGTTCTTGTCGCCGGAGCAGGTCATCCTGAACCCGTTCAAGCGTGGGAGCGACAAGGAGTTCGCCGATGTCGTGTGCGGGACCAGCGACACCGTCCTCATCATCCAGGCCAAAGACAGTCCGAACACGGCGCAGGCGCTAGCGCGCTCGATCGACCGCAAGCGCCGAACCTCAGAGTCACAGCTGAAGGACGCATTGTCGCAGGTTTCTGGTGCCCGGCGCTACATCGGTAACGGCGATCCCGTTCTGCTGACTTGCAAGGGCGAAGACGTCGACCTTTACATTGCCGGTCGCGAGGTGATCGGGCTTGCGCTGATCAAGGAGATTTTCCCCACCCAGTCGGCCACCATCATCGCGGCGCTGCAGGCCCATTGCACCGTTGGCCAGCGCCTTGTGATTCTCGATTTTTCGGGTCTGAGCGCCTTCGTACACCACTTCCCTCAGGAAGATCGGTTCATGGCAGAGCTTAGCGCTTACACAGAGGCAGTGCTCGCGACAGGTTCGTGGATTGCTGCGAAAACCTATCTCAACGAGCGATTCCTACAAAATGAGTGACCACAGCACGGGCCGCTTTGCCCTGGATCACCTCGATAGTGAACACTCGCCGCCCGCCCTGCAAACGGCGATGCTATGACTTCGGCTGAGCCCGCCGAGCCCACGGATCCGGCTGACGACGACATCTTCGAATGGTCTTGGCCAGACAGCCCTGGCGCGTCCCATATCCTCGCGCGCCAGCGGGAGTTGGAGGTTCTTCTCCAGGACCGTGTTCCGATCCTCCTCGATACCAATTTCTGGGTGATGGCACGCGAGACCGCGTTCGGGGAACACGACGATCCCGAACTGATTTCGCTGCTCGGAGCCCTGCGCATGGCCGTCGGATCGGGTAAGGCCTTTTTCCCGCTGACCAGCGACTTGATCGCCGAGTTCAGCAAACAGACGCCGGAGCGGCTTGAAGCGACCATGATGCTGGTCGACCAGCTCAGCCTCGGCATCGTCATGATCCCGCATCACGAGCGAATGGCTGCCGAGGTCGAGGCCTTCTTCGCGAGAGCCTATCCGGGTCACCCACCGGAGCGCCGGCCGCTCTGGACCGCGTATGCCTTTGCGCTCGGCTATAATGATATGCGGTTACCTGGCGTGACGCTTGACGACAGCATGCGCGTCGGCCTCGCGGAGAAGGCGTGGATGATGCCACCGTCCGTGCTCGCCGCGAGCCAATCGCCCGACCTATTCGCCGCGAAACATGAAAGCGAGCGCATTGCTGCGCTCCTCAACGAGCAAGAAGCTCTCCATGCAGCCGAGATCGACAGCCATGCGACCGCGGTTCGGATCGAGGTGGCGGGCTCGGCGAGCATGATCACGGGTGTAGCTGCGCGCGAATATCGTCGCGTTGCTCTGGCCGCCGGCGAGCATCACGACGCGACAGACATTCCGAACAGTCATCGGGTCGGCCGGACAATCGCAGGAATGATTGCCCAAGGGCTTCAACAAGACGTCAATCGCCGCTTGCTTGGCAGCCTTTATGTGCCGGCAATGCTGCACGCCGCAGTGCGCTCCCGAGCCGGCCGCAAGCTCAGTGCAAACGACATTTTCGATTTCCGCCACGCCGCGGCCGCGCTGCCTCATTGCCGGGCTTTTTTCACCGACGGACCGCTTCGTTCGCTGATCACCAGCGGCCATGTGAAGCTGGACGCGCTTTACGACTGCAAGGTGGTGTCGACGCCGGCGGAGGGGGTCGCGATCCTCAAAGAACTCATCTTCTAGCCCGCTTCCGGAAATCATTCGCCTTGACGCAGCCCGCCGACCAAAAGCCGTGATCTTCCCTGAAGTGCGAACGCGATCAACGTCAGAACTCTGAGACCGCAGGCATGTGTGGGACCAAGTGTGGGACTGATATCGTGATCCCAAGGCAGGATTCGAACCCTGCGCAGCTCCGGGCTTGCATATGGAGGCTAGGCTCCGAATGCGCTGATCGGGCGCGTCGGAGCGATAGTTCGGCGTGATCGTCAGTGCGGAGATCCGACTCACCAAAGCCAGACGCAAGTCCGACGCTCGCCAAACCGGAACGATCCGTTCACATGACAGCGCTCTCCACCAACGAGGCGACATCACCGATGCGTCCGGCCAGCACCGCCTTCGCGGAATAGAGCGCCGTGCCGAACATCTGGCTCGCTTCGATCTTGGGCGGCATCACAAGCTCGAAGCGGTCGACGACCGCGTCGAGCAGCGCGGGACCTGGTTCCGCCAGCCAGTCAGCGACCGCAGAGTCCAGATCGCTGCTTTTCTCGACCCGGCGACCCGCCAGGCCCATCGCTCGCGCGACCGCGGCGAAGTCGGGATTTTGCAGGCCGGTGTAGGTGTCGAGCAGCCCTTCTACCTTCTGTTCCAGCTCGACGAAGCCGAGCGATCCATTGTTGAAAACGCAGATCTTGATGGGCAGCTTCTCCTGCACTGCCGTGAGCAGGTCACCCATCAGCATGGCGATACCGCCGTCGCCCGATAGCGAGATCACCTGCCGGTCGGGGAACGCAGCCTGCGCGCCGAGTGCGTGCGGCAGCGCGTTCGCCATTGTTCCGTGTGTCAGCGAGAGCAAAGTGCGGTTGCGGCCGGTCGCTGGAATGTGGCGCAGGCACCACACCATTGGCGATCCGGAATCGGCGGAGAAGATCGCGTCGGGCGCGGCCTTTGCTGCGATCGTCTCGGCCAGCAATTGCGGGTGGATCGGGCGGTCGTCGTTCACCACGGCATGCTTGCGCTGATACGCAACCGCGCGGCGGTGGTGCTCGAGGCACTCGTCGAGGAACGTGCGGTCCTGTTTTGGCTGCAGCAGCGGCAACAGCGCGTCGAGGGTATCGCGCACCTCACCCACGACGGCGATGTCGACGGGATGGCGCCGGCCGAGATGCGAGCCATCGATATCGACCTGAATGATGGTCGCCTTCGACGGATAGAATTGACGCCACGCGAAATCGCAGCCGAGCAGCAACAGCGTGTCGCACGACGTCAGCGCGTGATAGCCGCCTTCGGACCCGAAGATGCCGGTCATGCCGACGTCGAACGGGTTGTCGTGTTCGAGAAAATCCTTGGCGCGAGACGTATGGGCGACGGGTGCATTAAGGCGATCAGCGAGCGCGAGCACCTGGTCATGGGCGTGTTGGCAGCCGGATCCGCCGTAGATAGCGACCCGTTTGCCGCTGCCGAGTGCCGCCGCGATCCGTGTCAGTTCCACGTCGCTCGGGCGAACATGGGGGCTGGCCCGATGGACGGCGAAGTGGGGCTCATCCGTCGCTTTGGCCTGCGAGATGTCGACCGGCACGATCAGCACGGCGACGCCGCCCTTCGCGAGCGCCGCCTGCGCCGCCATCGCAGTCTTGCGCCGTGCCTGTTCCGGCGTGCGGATCTCATCGCAGAACACGCTGCACGAGGCATAGACCGACTTGAAGTCCACTTCCTGCGGGAAGTCGAAGCCGATCTCGTCGCGCACGATCTGGCTGGCGATCAGCACCACCGGGGCTCGACTGCGGTGGCTGTCGAAGAGCCCATTGATGAAGTGAAGGCTGCCCGGCCCGCACGATCCCGCGCAAAGCGCCAGCTCGCCGGTGAGCAGCGCATCGGCGCCAGCCGCGAAGCCGCCTGCCTCCTCGTGCCGCACATGCACCCAGCGGATGTCGCTGCGGCGGATCGCGTCGGTGATATAGTTGAGCGTATCGCCAGGCACGCCGTAGCAGCGGCGCGCACCGGCCTGATCGAGCGTTTCGATGATCGCATCGGCGACGGTCCGGCTCATGACTTTGCTCCCTGGGCTTGGCGGGCGGCGATGATCTGCGCTAGCGGGTTCGGCACGGGATCACTAACGCGGTCCAGCGTGTTCCGGTCCTGATGCGCGAAGGGCTCGGCCCGGCCATGGACCGACAGCGTCGTGTCGGTCACATAGCTCCAAGTTCCATCCGCATTGAAGCTGATGGTGATCCGGTAGCAGTCGGTGCGAAACGCATATTCGAGGAAGGCGGTCGAGCAGATGCCATATTCGGTCTGCCCGCGCGTTGCGCTGACTTCGATCCGATCGGCGTCGGCAGTCGCCTGTCCCGCCGCGATGGCGACCTGGCCGCGCGGAATGGCCACCGTCTGCAGCACCAGCCCGGTCGCGGGCTCCCACAGCCAGTAGCCGACCTGATCGTGGAAGGTGATGTCCTCCTCGGCCGTGGTAATGTGGATATGATAACGCAAGCCGTAGAAAAGCTGCGGCCCGTTAGCCTGAGGGTCGATCGGCTCAAAGTCGATACGCTCGATGAACTCGCGCCGTTCCGGGCCATCGGCCTTGGGATTGAGATCAATACCTTTGCGAGCCTCCCAGCCGCCGGCCAGACGCCGCAGCGGACCCAGATTGGCGAGCGTATCGGGATCGACATCGCTCGGTTCGGTGAAGACGTCGTCAGGGAAAGTGATCATGACGGTTCCTTTCAGTCCTAGAGGCGGAATGACGTGCGCAAGGCGAGCACGAGTGCGTGTGAAGGCAGGGGCGGGGCGATCGGGCCGGCCAGCAGCGCGGCGGATGGATGGAGGATCAGCTGCGCATTGGGCTGGAGATAGAAGCGGGGGC
>Ga0207711_10005360_pt1 | contig 10861 bp, 9 predicted proteins | sample KBSS34metaG_FD_184401 | JGI IMG/M metagenome (GOLD analysis project Ga0207711, IMG submission 184401) | Switchgrass rhizosphere microbial communities from Kellogg Biological Station, Michigan, USA - KBS S3-4 metaG (SPAdes) (version 2) | ecosystem: Host-associated > Plants > Roots > Rhizosphere >...
CATCGATCATGCTTGTCCTCCTTCGTCTGCCGCAGCGGTCGGGTCTTTTACCGCGCCTGCCCAACCGCTGTGCGTCATGTCGAACACAATGCCGTCCGGGTTGCGATACTTCGCTTCATAGAAAGATTTCGGCGAATCCGGGCGGCCCTTCAGATAGGTCGCTCCCGCGGCCTGGGCGCGCGCTTCGGCAGCGTCGAGATCGTCGACCCACATGCCGAAGTGAAACAGCCCGACCTTCTCTTTCTCAGGGTCGACGCGCAGCAGCGCGACGTTCATCACGCCGTCCGACATATAGATGCCGCGACGCGCGGTACCTGCGCGCGTCATGCCGAACGCCTGCTCGAAAAACGTCGCGGACGCCTCCGGATCGGGGACGAGAATTGCCAGGTGTCTTAGCTTTGCCATAGATGTTCTCCGTACTGAAAGTGACGTGTGCCTGCATGTCAGTGCGAACATGGTCGCATTGGCATTCGGCGATTCAAAGACTTTTGCGTGGGCTTAAACGCATCTTAAGATGTGCATTAGCGTGGCTTCTGACGAGCGCTTAAAGACGTGTTTAGACGGAGGTGAGAGTCCGCTTAGAAGTGGTGCACGATGCCAACCGTGGTGCCGAATTGCTGCTGCTGGCCGGATGCGTTGATGCTGGTGACGCCATGCCCCTGGTAGCGCGTGTAATCGACTTCCGCATACAGCGAAGTACGTACCGACAGCAGATAGGTCAGGCCGGCCATCGTGATGTGCTTGCCGTACGGGAGCGAGCCCATACGCACGTTGGTCTGGTAGTGCGCGGCCTGAATCGTCCATTGCGGGGCCGCCTGCCACGAGAAACCTTCCCAGATGTTTTCCGTGCGCAACGAGACCTGCGTACCGACCTGATTCTGAACTTCGTTGATATAGCCCGCTGCCACGCGAAATAGAGGCAGCACGTCGTAATACGCGCCGGCCATGTAAAAGTTGTCGCCGCCGAACGCGCCGTTCTTTGCCGCGAGATTGCGATATCCATACGCGCCGCCGATGCTGAAACGCTGCCACGCGTAGCGCACCCCGATCGCGCGAGACGAGCCCTCGTTCGCGTTGCCGGCAACGCCGCCGAAGGCATTGTCGGCGACCACCGACAGGCCGCCGAAATGGCCGTGATACTTGACGTCGTTGCTGACGCGCGTGCCGTCCGAGGCTCCCGACAGCGGCAAGATCGGCGTATAGGTCAGGCCGAACGGATCGAATGGTTCGATGATGTCGTGCGCGGTCGTCCACTGGCGGCCCAGATCCAGCGAGCCGTACTGGTTGTCGAGACCGACGAATGCCTGACGCTGGAAGATCTGCCCGGTGGTGTTGTCCATTGCACCGTTGCTCAGCATGAAACCCGATTCAAGCAGGAAGTGCGCGTGCAACCCGTCGCCTAAGTCCTCTTTGCCGGCGATGTCGAAGCGATTGTTGTTGTGGTAACCATTCGACTGCATCGTCAACTGATTGCCGCCTGAGGTGGACGCATTGGTCAGGAAACGCAATCCACCATCCACTACGCCATATAGCGATACCGAACTCTGAGCCCATGCGGCCGTCGTGGAAAACAGCAAAGCCAGCCCGCAGGCAAGACGACTTCTGTTCATTGCAACCTCGTCGATAGAAAAAAGGCGAGCGCGCTCCGCCTGGATGGCCGCTATCGCAGCCATCCAGATCTAGGGCAACGCAATTACAGGAAGAAACGGACAGGGAAGCCCGCCGCGCGCGGCGGGCCAGCGGTCAGTGCATCGGAATGCCGAGTATCGGCCACAGCAGCAGGACGCTCAGCGCGAGCAGCACGAATTCGATGATGGTGAGCAGCAGGCCCATCGTGAACAGATCCGACGGGCGGAAGTAGCCGTAGCTATAACCGAGCACCAGTACGGCAGACTGGTACGCGAACAGCTTGCCGCCCGACGAGAACGACCAGATCATGCCGACCCACGCCGGGTTGATTGCATGCTGGCGCGCGAACTCCATCAGGATCGGCATCGACGTGGCCAGCATCGATACTTCGCTCGCCGTGGCGAAGTGATAGAAAAAGCCGCCCCAGTACAGCGTGACGATCGCAACCAGCTCGTGTGTGAGCATTGGCTTGATCAGCGTGAGCGCACCGTCGGTCAGGAAACCGAGCGCGCCGGTCACCTTCAGCACTTCGCCCATACCGAGCGCTGCGGCGACGAAGAAGAACGGCAGCATGTTGATCTTGCGAAAATCCTGTTCGTCGAGCACGTCGACAAACGGCAGCAGCGCAAACAGACCGATTGCAAACGCAACAATCGATGCCGAGATGTGATGCACCGAATCGGTCATCCACATCAACAGCGCGATGCCGCTCAGCAGCGCGGACTTCAGCGCCATCGGCGTCCATGGGGTTTTAGTGCGGAAGTGGCTGCGCATCTCCTCTTCGCGGCCCTGCAGCGAATCGATTTCGGCGGGGAAGAGTTTTAGCGTCAGCCACCAGGAGCCGAGAATCGTCACCAGCGAGCACGGCAGAAATGCCGCGAACCACAGGCTCCACGAAACCGTCACGCCGCCGGTCCGCTCGATGATGGCGCGAGCGATGATCGACGCGGTGCCGGCCACGATCATCTTGTTGAAGATGCTGGTGGTGTACGTGATGACGAGAAACATGCCGCGTCCGATGTTCGAGCCTTTGCCGACGCCGAACAGTTGCATCAGGCCGATCGAAATCATCGCCATGATGACGATCACGGCTGCGCCGGACGGTACGAGGAAAGTCAGCAGGAAGTCGATCAGGATCAGGCCGAGCAGCAGGCGCGAGTAGGTCATGCCGACGTGCGCGATGACCCAGTTGGCAATGCGCTGCGGCAAACCGGATTTCGACACCATCGCGCCGAGCAGCATCGCACCGAGGTAGAACCACGAGGCGTCGTTGACGAATCCACTGAAGATCACGGCCGGACGGGCGATATGAAATGCCCAGAACAGCATCAGACCCAGCAGTCCCGCGGACGCATACTCCATCACTTCGGTGATCCACGCGACGATCATGAATGCGCAGATCGCCAGTGCGCCGTGCGCGGCGCGCTCGAGCGGCAATGGCATCAGCCAGATCGCTACAGGTAGCGCAATGCAAAGCAGGACCTTGAGCATGCGCAAGCGCGTAGCTGCAGCAGCGGCATGCGTGCGTCCGGACGACGGCGGCGCATCGGGCACGCCGCTTATCGCCGGATACGGCTTGGGGTTATCTGCGGAAGCCATTCAACTCTCCTTTAGAGCGAGCGATCCAGAGCCTCCGGGCAGAGGGTGTGTGTGATCTTGTCGCGTCGCGTTGAATGCGAAGTTAGCAAGTTCAAAAATGCTAAAAAGAAAGAAATCGGCAACATTAAACAATCTAATGATGTCCAGCAGTGCAGCCCATGGGACGGTGCGCCGGGTATACGCGTCGTAAGCAGATCACGCAAAAAAGCGCGCGGTCCCGCTGGAAACGGGACCGCGCGCCATATGACAGGGCGCAACGGTAGGGGTACGGCAACGCGAATCTACGCGGCGTCGAGCGGCATCGCGAGGAACGACTGCAGCGCGTGATAGAACTTATGGCGATGCACGCCCATCATCGGATTGTGCGCAATATCGGACAGCATGACGAATTGCTTGTCGCGGCTCGGCAGGCGGGCGAAGAAGTCCAATAGATCGGACTCCGCGGCAATCCCGTCGTGTTCGCCGCGTATCAGCAGCAGCGGGCACGGGATGCGAGCGGGATCGATGACCGGCAGGTTCACGCACATATCCACGTAGGTGCCGGTCGGCACGTGGGTGACGAGCGGCAGTTCCGCTGCCGCAATGGCTTCGGGCACGATATCTTCGCTACTGCCGGGCTTGTCGCGGTTGAACATGCCCTGGTAGAACGCGAGATTCACCTCGCGCCGCGGGCTTGCCGAATATTCGGGCAGCTTCTTGCGGCGCTGCTCGAGGGTCGGCGAGCCGGCGCCGGTATAGACGAGCGCCGATAGCGCGAGACGCGACACCCATTCGCGATGTTCGGATACGAACAGGCCCGCGCGCAACGCACCGGACGACGTGCCGAACATCGCGAGCTGCGTTGCGCCTGTCGTCTCCAGTACGAATGGCACGACGCACGCGAGGTCGTCGGCACCGCTGCGGATGTCGGAGTTTGAACCTTCGGTCCAGCCGGAACGGCCGTAGCCGTCGTGATCGACGGTCCATACGTCGTAGCCGGCGGCCGCGAAATGATCCATCACCGAGTAGTCGCTGCGGCCGGGTACCGGTAGATCGTAAGTATTGCGACCCGACACGGTGGAGCCGTGCACGAGGAACAGCACGGGCAACGGCGCCGCGCCGTCGCGTGGTTCGCTGGCTCGCTTACGATAGACATACAGTCTCGTTGCACCTGCTCCGGTGCGTTTTTGAACGTAGTATTCTGCGGACCATGTCATGGTCTGGATGCCCCTGTGAACTGGTTTCGAAAAAGCGGCAGGCCGCAAGGCAGGCCTACATCGTCGCGTATTGTTGCGGTATTTGCGCCGCGATTGAACGGCATTTCGTGAATTGTCCGTTCACGCTCGCGCGCGGGAATCACGATGCGTGACCTGAATGCGCTGGCTACCTTCGTCGCTGTGGTTCGCCTGAACAGCTTTGCGCTGGCCGCCGAGCATTGCGGCATTTCGCGCGCGCTGGTCACAAAGCAGGTTCAGGCGCTCGAAACCTCGCTTGGTGTGCGCTTGCTGCATCGTACGACGCGCCGGCTTGGTCTTACGCAGGCGGGTGAGCGTTTTTTCGAGCGCTGTGTGCGCGTGCTCGAACAGGCCGAAGATGCAGTGCGCGATCTCGAGGACGAAGCCGGTGAATTGCACGGCCTGATTCGCGTCAGCACCGGCATCGCATTTGGCCGTCTGCATGTGCTGCCGGCGGTCGCCGCATTTATGCGCGAGCATCCGGCGGTGCGCTTCGATGTCACGCTGTCGGAGCAATTCGCCGATCTGGTGTCGGGCCGTACCGATCTCGTGGTGCGGATGGCCGACACGCCGCGCTTGAGCCAGGTGGTGGCGCGCAAGCTCGCGCCGGCGCGCTTCGTGCTCGCCGCTTCACCTGCGTATCTGGCGAACCTGCCCCCGCTGCAGGTGCCGGCCGATCTGCAGCGCTGCAACTGTCTGCATTACGCGGGCGCGGCGGAGCATTGGCGGTTCGAAGGTCCGCACGGCATGCAGGAGGTGGCGATCAGCGGAAACTTTCAGGCGAACAACGCGGATGGTTTGCTGGAAGCGGCGCTCGCGGGGCTAGGCATCGGCATCTTGCCGTCGTTTGCGGCCGGCCCGTACCTGACACGCAAGCTGCTGGTGCCCGTGTTGCCCGAATACCGGTTGCCGGAGCGCACGCTCTATGCAATGTTTCTGCCGGACCGGCGGCCGCCGCAGCGCATTACTGCGTTCGTCCGCTTTCTGGTCGAGCGTTTCGGGCCGCAGCCGTATTGGGATGGAGAACTGGATACCGTGCTGGATCGCGCTGGCGCAGCAGCCGATTGATGCTGCGCTAACGCGCGCCGGATGCTGCGGCGAACTGGGCGATCAACGCTTTTGCCGCGTCCGGCAGTACGACGCCGCGCCGTGTCACGCTCATCAGCGAGCGGGTGATAGCGGGCTTCTGCAAGGTCTTTTGTACGATGCCGGCGCCGCTTGCCTGCTCTTTCATGCCCGCTGACACGATCGCGATGCCGAGTTGATGGCGCGCCATTTCGATCGCGACCAGCGAATTTGCATCATAGACGGCCGCCAGTTCGGCGCCGCAAGCGGCGAACTGCCGTTCGATCAGCGTGCGTGCGGCGCTGTTGCGCGGCGGCGTAATGATGGGTTCGCCGGCGAGGTCCTGCCATTGCAGCGTGCGACGGCGCGCGAGCGGATGCGACGCGGCGCAGATTGCCACCAGCCGGTCTTCACCGATGGTCTCGCGCACGATGTCGTTGCGCGGCGCGATGTCGAAGCCCAAACCGAAGTCCACTTCAGCGGCGCTGACCTGGGCAACCATGTCCACGTTAATGGACTCGTGGAAAACCACCTCGACATCCGGGAACTCACGTTTGAACCGGCTCAATGCGAGCGGCAGCCGCGTGGCGGCGAGGCGTGGCGGCAACGCGAGTGCCACGCGCCCCGCAATGCGGCGCGATACGCCGCGTGCCGCATCGGCCAGCACCGAGAAGTCGGACACGATGCGCTCGGCTGCTTCGAGAATTTCCGCGCCGGCTGCAGTCAGCATCACATTGCGCGTGGTGCGCTCGAACAACTGCACGCCGAGCGTGGTTTCGAGCTTGCGCACGAGGATGCTCAAGCCCGCCTGACTTAGATACAGGCGTTCGGCCGCGCGGGAGAAGCTGCCGAGCCGCGCGACTTCGACGAAAGCCTCGATTTGCCGGACATTGGGTTTCATAGCCAATTGAAAATAATCGATAACGATTTGAAATTTTACTTATAAATTGAGCGGGTCGATACTGCGTGCACAGATCGCCTGCCGATTCGCGGCGTGGCGATATGAACGGAGAATCGGCGTGGGATACACCGCAATCGAAAAGGTGCTGGCCCGGGTGAGCGGCCGCACGTCCGTGCGGGCCGGTGAGGTCGTGTATCCGGACCCGGACCTCGTGATGGTGCATGACGGGCTTGTGCAGCAAAGCAAGTCGGTGCTGGACGGCATCGGTATCGACCGGCTCGCGCAGCCGGCCAAGGTGATGTTCGTCAGCGACCACGACGTGCTGTATGGCAACGCGCGGGCCGCGGAACGCGGAGCGTTCAATCGCCGCGCGGCGCGCGACTGGCGTGTCGGCGCGTTTTTCGATGTCGGCGAGGGTGGGCATGGTCACATCTTTCCGCTTGAAGACGGGCGCGTGCTGCCGGGCATGTTCTATTTCGACAACGACACGCATGCCACCAATGCGGGCGCGGTCGGCGCATTCGGCATGCGCGTCGGCGCAGAGATTTCGCGTGTGCTTGCCACTGGTACCACGTGGGTCGAAGTGCCGAAGACCGTACGTCTCGAATTGCGTGGAGCGGCTGGATACGGCGTGCATGGACGCGACATCGGTTTTTATTTTGCCGCGCGTGTGAAGGACCGTACGATGCAGGTATCGATGGATGCGCGGGTGCTCGAATATGCCGGAGACCTCGAGCAGTTCAGTCTCGGTGAACGTGTCGCGCTGTGCAGCACGCCAACCGAGATACGGGCGGCCGGCATCTTCGTGCCGCCGTCTGATGCGGTACTCGCGCATTGCCGGCGCCACGCAAATGTACCGTTCGACGCGGTATATAGCGATGTGGACGCTACCTATGAAGCAAGCGTCGCGTTGCAGCTCGACCAGCTTGGGCCGCAGGTCGCGCTGCCCGGCAGCGTGTCGAATGCCGTCGACGTGGCGCAAGCCGCTGGCACGCGAATCGATCACGCGTTCATCGGCTCGTGCGGCTCAGGCATGTATGAAGACCTGCTATGCGCGGCCAGCATGCTGAAGGGGCGCAAGGTAGCCACGGGTGTGCGTCTGTTCGTCGTGCCTGGTTCGCAGCGCTCGCTGCGACGTCTGAGCGACGACGGTTTGATGCCGCTGTTCCTCGACGCTGGGGCGATTATTCTTCCGCCGGGCTGCGGGCCGTGCAACGATGCTGTAGTGGGTCCGTTGGCGGACGGCGAGACGTCGATCTCGACTGCGGCGAGCAACATCACTGGCCGCTTCGGTTCACGTGAGGCGCGCCTGTTTCTCGGCAATCCGCTGACCGTTGCGGCCTCCGCAGTGGCGGGTGCCATCGCGGACCCACGCGCGCTTGCGCTTGACGAGGCCCTTTATGCACGACGGAGCGCCGCCTATGCGTGACTTCGAGTGGACCCTGAAGGGGCGTTGCTACAAACTCGGTGACGACGTTCCGCATGCCGATGGCGTGATTCCCGCGCGCTTCATCACGCAGCGCGAGACGGACCCGGCGGTGCTTGCCGAACATCTGTTTGCGATGACAGACCCGGGTTTCGCGCAGCGCTGCAGGCCGGGCGACATCGTCGTCGCGGGGCGCAATTTCGGCGTCGGACAGAAAAGCACCGGCTACATCGGGATGCAGGCGCTGGGGCTCGGCTTGCTGTGCGAATCGATGCCTGCACAAGGTTATCGTGGCGCAATCAACGCCGGACTGCGCGTGCTCGCACCCTGTACCGGCATCGACGCCTTCTGTGCGCATGGCGAGGATCTCGAAGTGGATTTCCAAACGGGACGCGTCGTCAACCATACCCGGCAAACCATGATGCAGGCACCTGCGCTGCCAGACGCATTGCGCGAACTCGTCGCGTGCGGCGGCAACGACGCGTGGCTCGCAAACTGGTGGAAGCAGGGCCAGCGGTAGCACAACAAGGCGTGCACGCGGTGCCACGCATACGCACGGCGCTGCCCGTCGCAACCAGCAGGACCGCGCGGTGCCTGCTTCCTGAATCGCTTAATGGCGCAAACAGCGCCATACCCATGCGTGTCCTGTCCTTCGGTTGTCCTCGGCGCGCTTCCGCGCCATTTTCGTTTTCTACTGGAAAACCCTTATATGCCAATGTTTTTGGCATGCGCAGTGTAAACGTATGTTGTCAACGAAATGCATTTATACGGGCAGCGCGGACAACGCACGACACAGGTCCTACCCAAGGAGACACGCATGGCTAAAGAGATTCTGGTTGCCTTCGGCATCGACGTAGACGCAGTTGCAGGCTGGCTAGGCTCATACGGTGGCGAAGACTCGCCCGACGACATCTCGCGCGGTCTGTTTGCCGGCGAAGTCGGTTCGATGCGTCTGCTGAAGCTGTTCGAGCGCGAAAAGATTCGCACGACGTGGTTTATTCCCGGGCACTCGATCGAGACCTTTCCCACGCAGATGAAGGCGGTTGCCGATGCCGGCCACGAAATCGGCATTCACGGCTACAGCCACGAGAACCCGATCGCAATGACGCGCGAGCAGGAAGAGACCGTGCTCGATCGCAGCATCGAACTGGTGACGCAACTGTCGGGTCGCCGGCCGACCGGCTACGTCGCGCCGTGGTGGGAATTCAGCACGGTGACCAACGAACTGCTGGTGGCGCGCGGAATCAAGTACGACCACAGCCTGATGCATAACGATTTCCATCCGTACTACGTGCGCGTCGGCGACGCGTGGACCACGATCGACTACAGCAAGCACCCCGATACGTGGATGAAGCCGCTCACGCGCGGCAAGGAAACCGGGCTCGTCGAAATTCCGGCGAACTGGTACCTCGACGACCTGCCGCCGATGATGTTCATCAAGAAAGCGCCGAATAGCCACGGTTTCGTCAATCCGCGCGACATCGAGCAGATGTGGCGCGACCAGTTCGACTGGGTCTATCGCGAGCACGACTATGCGGTGTTCCCGATCACGATTCACCCCGATGTATCCGGGCGTCCGCAGGTGCTGCTGATGCTCGAGCGTCTGATCGCGCATTTCCGCGGTCATGAAGGCGTGCGCTTTTGCACCTGCGACGAAATCGCCGACGACTTCCTGCGCCGTCATCCGAAATCTGCCTGAGCACGTTTTCCAGGCCGGTCCGCCGTCATCCAGCCCCCCCACCTGCCCCGTGAAGGAGCGCAACGATGCAACAGAATCCGCTGTCCACCGCTGGCCTCAAACTCGAAAAAATCCTGCCGGCCGATGTGAAGCGCGCGACCATCGTCGCTTTCTTCGCGTGGGTATTCGCCGTCTACGATTTCATTTTGTTCGGGACCTTGCTGCCTGAAATCGGCAAGCGCTACAACTGGGACGCCGCCACGCAGGCGGAGATCGCGACCTTCGTCGCGATCGGAACTGCGGTGATCGCGTTCGCGATCGGGCCGTTACTCGACCGGCTCGGCCGCCGCGCAGGTCTGCTGTGGACGGTAGCCGGCGCGGCCATTTGCTCCGGTCTGACGGTGGCGGGCGGCGCGCTCGGCCAGTGGCCGCTGGTGCTGATCCGCTCGCTGTCGGGGCTCGGTTATGCGGAGGAAACGGTCAATGCGACCTATCTGAACGAACTCTATTCCGCTGCCAACGATCCGAAGCTGAACCGCAACAAGGGCTTTATTTATAGCCTCGTGCAAGGCGGCTGGCCGATCGGCGCACTGCTTGCATCGGGTTTGACGGCATTGCTGCTGCCGCGTATCGGCTGGCAGGGCTGCTTTATCTTCGCGACGTTCCCTGCGATCGTGATTTTCTTCATGACGCGGCGCCTGAAAGAAAGCCCGCAATTCCTGCTGCACAAACGCATCAAGGAGCTGCGCGAGGCGGGCAATCATGGCGAGGCGCGCTCGCTGGCGGGCGAGCATCAGGTCGATTACGAAGAACATAGCCGTGCGGGCCTCGGCGAAGCGTTTCGCGGTAGCGCGTTGCGCGCGACGCTGGTGCTGGGTGGCGGCATCCTGCTGAACTGGTCTGCCATTCAGGTGTTCAGCGTGCTCGGCACCACGGTGCTCACGCGCGTGCACAACGTGTCGTTCGAAAGTTCGCTGCTGATTCTGGTGCTGTCCAATGTGATCGGCTATTGCGGCTATTTGTGCCACGGCTGGATCGGCGACAAGATCGGCCGCCGCAACACGCTCGCGCTCGGCTGGATGATCGGCGGCGCCGCGTTTGCCGCGATGCTGTATGGGCCCAGCAGTCAGGGCGTCGTGGTCGCGCTGTACAGCCTTGGCCTGTTCTTTCTGATCGGACCTTATTCGGCGGCGCTGTTCTTTATCGGCGAGAGCTATCCGACCGCGATTCGCGGCACCGGCAGCTCGATCGTGCATGCGATGGGTCCGATCGGCGCAATTCTGGCGGGTGTCGGCGTTACGTCGATGCTCAACAGCGGCAGCGACTGGATGCATGCAGGGCTGTGGTTC
>Ga0207711_10005364_pt1 | contig 10854 bp, 18 predicted proteins | sample KBSS34metaG_FD_184401 | JGI IMG/M metagenome (GOLD analysis project Ga0207711, IMG submission 184401) | Switchgrass rhizosphere microbial communities from Kellogg Biological Station, Michigan, USA - KBS S3-4 metaG (SPAdes) (version 2) | ecosystem: Host-associated > Plants > Roots > Rhizosphere...
TCGAAGGACGATCTTATGCCCGTTGCGACCAAGAAAACCAAGCAAAACGAAAACGAGCGGCCCAAGCGGCCTACCACGATGTGGAAGTGGATGTTTGGCACGCCCGAGGAGCGCACCGAGGCCGCCAGAAGCCTCGCCGCCGCGCGCTACGAGAAGATGAGCAAACGCGAGCGCAAAGCGCACGCCGAGCGCATGCGTACGCTGGCGGTGGGCCACGGCGGCCCGCGCGACCCCTACAAGCTGCGCTGCGACTGTGAGGTGATGACGCTCAAGCGCGCCGCCACCAGGGGGCGCACCGAGGAGCACAAGCCAGACTGCCGCTTCCACCCGAGGCACCCCGATGCTGACAGGATACCCCTGAGGGAGCTGATTAATACAGCTAGAGGTGAGTCGAGGAGGAAATAAGAAAGTATTTTCATTTCTCGCAGGTCATGGATTATCATTAGTCGAAACAATCCCGTCAGCTTAGATGACAACAACAACGAAAACAAAAGCTAAGGATCGCAAATGAAAATCCCCCAATTTTCGCCTTTCACCGAGGAGGCCCTGATTCAGATCGGCATGGCCGCCGTGCTGCACAACTACCAGCAGGCGGTCGATGTGCTGCAAGGCCAGATGGACATGCTCAAGCAGTTTCGCGTCGAGCGCGGCAAGCAGCACGAGAACGGAAACACAAGTCACGGCCCTGCGCTTGGGACCGCGCGCGAGGCCCTGGACGAGGCCAGGAAGCTGCTCGCCGCCCCGGCCAGGAAGGAGAAGGAGAAGGAGAAGGACCCGCGCCGCAAGAAGCAGGCGAACAGCTACTGGGCCACACTGAGCCCCGAGGAGCGCAAGCACGAGATGCAGCGCCGCATGACGGTGCGGTTACAGAAGCGCGCCGGGCTGCCGGTCGTCAAGACGGTAGGCCTTCACCCGCGCGACGTGGGCCACCCCGGCCACGCGGCATGGCTCAAAACGATGCGCAAGAGCAGCAAGGGCTTCTGGGACCGCCTGACGCCCGAGGCTCGCCAGGAGCGCCTGCGCAACCTGCAAGCTGCCAAGGCCAAGGCGGCCAAGGCGAGAAGCAAGGCGGCACGATGACGCGCCTATCCAACCGCCAGTACCCGATGCTGCACCTGTTCGCGCAGCGCCGCGATGTCTACATGACCGCGAGCGATGCCGCCCGCTACGACCAGCGGCCCTTCCGGTCGATGCTGATCCAGCGCTGGATCGCCTACCGGCCCGGCCACGGCTTTCACATCACACGCGAGGGCCTGGAGGCCTGGGAGGAGTTTCGGGGCACCGACATCAAGCGCCTCAACCCCAACGCGCCCCTGACCCGCTTTTTCGATATCACGCGCTACGAGAAGGCGAGCCGGGCGGCATCATAGGAAGCATGGTGTACATCATAGGACTCCGCTGCGAGCAGGCTCACTTCATGGCGAGCTGCATTGCCGATTGCGACTGCGAGGAGGCGCTGCGCCGCACCCTCAACGCGGTCCAGAACGAGACAAGCGAGCTGCAACGCGCGGGCACGTTCTCGCGCTACTGCTCGTGCTGCCAGGGCGCGCTCCGCGTGCAGGCGGAAGCCACCGGCGGCACGGTCGAGGACGCGCGCCGTCTGGTGGCCGAGCGCATGAAGCAGCAGTCGATCAACCGCATGCTGGCGAGCCCGCACGCGCGCAATTGAGGAGGCGCTGGAGGGAGCTATGGTGATGCACTGGGTATCCTGCGAGCGCTTCACGGTGCGCGTGGACACCGACGAGAGCGGGCGGATCGCCTGGGCCGCGCCGGTGGTGCGCAAGTTCACCGGCCAGCCGCTGGCCAACCTGCTGCGCTGGGCGCGCGGCCTGGGCGGATTGAGGTACGAGCTGTTATGAAGATCGACTTAGGCGGCGGCAGCTACCTGGAGCCCGACCGGGGCCCGCGCGACGGTAAGCATTACATGCGCGTCGTGAGGATGGAGCATATTCCCGGCACGCGCGTGGGCCACAACGTGACGCTCGAATGCGGCCACGGCGTGCAGGCCTTCGGCGATCTATGGCACGCCGAGGTTGATGGCGAGGTGCGGCTGCTCTGCGCCAAATGCCGGGACCTTGCGGAAACCGAATGAGTAAGGAGCACGCGTCAATGGTTGGCATCGAGATTATCTACAGCGTCAATGACGATGGCAGGATGTTGGATTATGCCGGTGACGTGGAGTCCCTGGTCAAAGCCCTGGCGGCTGACGGTTTGTCCAACTCGACAGTCTCCCTCATCCTGCGGCTGGTTTCGACCATCGAGGAACTGGCGCTCCACCAGGAGCAGGGCTTCGTCCTCGACGGGATCGAGTGCTTATGAACGAGCGCAGTATCCTCCAGGTCCGCCAGCGCGACCACTTCCAGGCGGACCGCAAGGGCGAGCTGGTGATCGAGGTCATCCGTGACGGCATCGGCGTGGCCACGATCTACGGCTCGCGCGAGGGCATCCACATCACCAGCGAGCGCTTCGGCAACACGCGCAACCGGCCCTTTCCGCTGCCCGTGGAGATCCCGGCGGCCATGCCCAGCATCGTGGTGCCGCTGCTTGACGAGCGCGAAGAGTGCCCGTGGTGCCGGGGCACCGGCAGCGTGGGCCTGCTGGTCACCGCCGATGCCAAGGTGACCATCGCCTGCCCGATCTGCGAGGCCGGATGCCGCGCCTGATCGATGACCTGCGAGCCAAGGGCGCGCGGCTGGCCAAGCCCCACTTCGTGCCGCCGGATAAGGAGAAGGACTGGGCGCAGATGGCGCAAGAACTCAGCGTCCTGTTGGCGCGGCCCGATCTGCCGGTGCTGTTGATCGACAACGTGGCCGATTACTACTATTCGAGCGACCAGGAATACTGGGACCTCAGGGACGACTTCCCGAATTTAGCACCCCCTTATCCGGCATTCTGGTGCGAGTCGAAATTGGCCACCAAGATCCACAGTAAGCAGTGCGGCGACACCGACATGAGCGCCTTCATCTCCAACAGCCGCATCGGCATGCTGATCCACGGGCTCGCCAGGGACCAGTTTAAGGGCCAGGACATCCCCGATAACGTGAAGTGGGTTCTATGGTGCGAGCTGTTCATCGACTACCACCAGCGCGACTGCACCGCGACCGGCCCGCACGGCAGCATGATGCTGGCGGTAGACGCCGAGGGCGTGCTGGTGGACCGGCCCTGGATACAGTCGCTGAGCGACCCGCGCGACAACGATCTGATCCGGCACTACATCACCTTCCTGCACCCGGCCTTCCTGGCGATGTCGTTTCTGCATTGCAAGAACGTCACCATCATCGACAACCAAGTTCCAAAGCCGCTCGCCAAGAAGTATCAGGCGCGCACCGGCGTGCGGCCCACGGTCTACAAGACGCTGGTGATCGAGCCCCTGAAGCAGGTGCTGCGCACGCAGGGGAGAAGCGGCGCGGTGGGCCTGCAGAAGGCGCTGCACATCTGCCGGGGCCACTTTAGGGATTACCGCGAGGGCAGGGGATTGTTTGGGAAATACCACCAGCTCGTCTGGACGCCCAGTATCGTACGCGGCACTAAAGGCGAGAAAGCGCCGCCGCGCGAGATCGAGGTGAAGTTGTGAAGAAGCCCAAGGTCAGCGCCCAGGATATCGAGGAGGCGATGCGCGAGTTCTATGAAATGGGGCGCAGCGACATCGAGCCGAAAATGAAGAGTTCCGCCTTTGTGATGGTGCCGCTGCTGGAGGGCTACGAGGACATGGCGATGGCCTTGCAGGTAGGGCTCGCGCTGCTGCTGGAGAAGCCGCTGATACTGATCGGCGTGGCGGACGTCTGGATTCCGCCGCGCCTGCGCGCCCTTGCCGATGCGGTGGTGGAGCTGCCCTCCCTGAGCAGCCCTGACGCCCAGGCGCGCATCCACGAGGCAATGGATCAGGTCCTCGCGAAGATGAGGCCGGGCAGGGCATGAGGCGGCGCGGCGTCTACCGCGACGGCAAGGTGCATGTGCGGGCGCGCATGTGCGCCACCTGCATCTTTCACCCCGGCAACCGGATGGACTTGCAGCCGGGCCGGGTCGAGGGCATGGTGCGGCAGGCGCTGCGCCAGGATTCCCAGATCCCCTGCCACGACACGCTCGACGGCCCGCAGGCCGTCTGCCGGGGCTTCTGGGACCGGCACAAGCTCGACGTCTTTCCGTTGCGCCTTGCGCTCGCGCTAGACTGCGTGGAGTACGAATGAGCAAGAGCGAGTTGTCCGAGCTTTACCACCGCCTGCTGTCCGAATCGCACCCCGGCCATGCGATCAGGATCTCCAAGGCAGACTTGCCCCTGGATATCGCCAGCCTGGAGGTTGTCTTCACGACGCCGAATAACACGTTCCGCTGGCGTGAATTACCGGACGCCTGGGATCTCTGGCTGGAGGGGCCTCCATAAGTATGGCGAGCCTCCGCAGCATGATCCTCGATGGGCGCGTAGCGACGGCGACCAAAGACAAGACCAACCTCTCGGTATTTTCCCGGCTGGCCAAGCTCACCCGCCAGTGCCTGGAGTCGCGTGATACGGTGCTGGTGAACGTGACCTCCGTATATGAAGACCTTGCGGAGAATCGAGCCAAAGAAGAACCGGGTGATCCTGAGCTGAGCCAAATCCCGGCACCGAAACCTCCCTTTCGCCAGATGTGGCTTGAAGTCGTCCAGGATTCACGGCATGTTGGCGTCCTGGTTAGCCGCGCCGAAATCACCAGCCGGGATGACCTGGACGCCGTCTTGGAAACCCTGCCGCGATGGCCAGCGGAGTATGCCGAGGAAATACAGGCCAGGATGCCCGCGAGCATCGTATACGGCGTAATGTGGCAGGACTGGCAGGGAGCGGCTGAATTGAGGGGGGAGCTGGCATATCATCTGGACGCTGAAGGGTACTACCAGCGTTCCGCGTTTTGGCCCTTCGTGGAACCCGGTTACGAAGACCAGGAGACTGACGATGTGCCGTGGAGGCAAATCATGGTGACGCTTTATACCGGCACGGTGACGACCCTCCACGCCTTCGCCCGCATGAACTGCCACAACGTCACGCTGGTGCCGATGGCCGCCGGTGCGCCCAGGCTGAAAAAGGGCAAGAGGCATCCGCCCTTCAGCGTGTGGCACGAGATCGCGGTCACCGGCCTGCCGCAACTGCGCCGCGAGCAGGGCGGCGGCCTGCCGGATGGCGAGAAGCGCGAGCTGCGCTTCCACAAGGTGCGCGGGCATTACGCGGACTACACCAAGGGCAAGGGGCTCTTCGGCAGGCTGAAGGTCCGCATCTGGATCGAGGAGCACGCGGCGGGCAGGTCCGAGCTGGGCACGGTCGCGGGGAGCTATCGCATCGAATGAAACCCGGCGACCGCGCGCGGCTTTACTTCGGTTCCGGCGAGGGCGGCCAGACCTCGGGGCCCTGAACCACGAGCCAGCGGTAGCCTACGCCCACAACCCAGATCAATAGCAGCGCCTTGCCGCTAATCCCGGTGCCGGGCGGCAGCGGCGGCCAGACCGTGGCGGGCGGCATGGGCAGCGAGTTATCGGGGCCGGGCTGCTGGCCGGGAGGCGCGTTGTCTACGTGCGGCGGATAGACCACAATGGGGTGCGAGGGGCGACCGGGCCGTGTGGGAGGCCAGACACCGACCGGCGGCGAGGGCCAGATGCCGGGCGGCAGGGGCGGCAGCGAATCGGGGGGCCAGATCACCGGCGCATCGGGCAGGCTGTTATCGGGCCTGCCATCCGCACCGGGCAGGCCCTGATCGGGGTGCCCGCCTTCCACGGGCACAATCCATGCAAGCGTCTTCGACATAGCTATGAGTCCTCGCCTGCAATTCTATCGCTGCGCACTTAGTAGGATTGTGACGGTTTGGGGGGCGGACGTCCTGATTCGCGCTTCCCAGTGAAAGGTATCTCCCCTACCTGTCGTGGCGCGCGATGGCGGCATTCGCCAGCATCACCGTGACGTCGAGGTTACTGAGGGCGCTGGAGCGCTCTGCCGATGAGGGACAATGCTGGACGATGAGCGCCGCCAGCTCCAGCGCTTTGGCGCGCAGCTCCTGGTATTTGGGGATCTGCGTCGCCGAGGGCGGATGGTACGTGAAGCGGTCCACGAGAGCGTCGAGAGTGGTTTTATCGGCAGCGTCGAGGGGCATACAGACATAGTACAATCACTGGCAAGCGAGGTTTCAAAAAGAATGTCCACCACCGCAACCACGACCAAGGGCGGCCACGCCGCGACCGGCAGCCACGTCGCGACCGCGACCGTCATCCCACCACCGGCGACCAAACCGGCAGCGCCGGAAGCCCCCGCACTGCTTGCCGTGGGCGGGCTGGGCGACCTGCTCGATCCCGACGCGATCCAGGGCACGCGATTCAGCGGGCCGCTGCTTTCCGGCGCAGCCGAGGACGGCGCGGCGGGCATCGTCATCCTGCACAAGCGCGCCAAGATCACGTTCAGCCACGGCAACTTTTCGGTTCCGATCCGCTTCCCTCCGAGCACCATCCTGGACAAGTATCTGGTGCAGCTCCAGCAGACCTACAACGGCACCACGCCGAAAATCAACATCGGCACCACCCTCAACGGCCTGGACGTGGCAAACGTGGACGTGAGTGTTGCGCCCACCCAGCTCCAGAACCCTATCGCCACCATCCTGCCCGGCTCCTGGACGCTCTACCTCTCGCAGGTGCTGGGCGGCTCGACCGCAGGCAAGGCGACGGTGCTGATCTACTACAGCGTGCCCGCGAAGACGGTGCAAAGCTGATATAGTTCGTACCGGGTTGTTTCTTTTTCAACTTTGAGGCCACGCCCTTTCGACTCCTTAAGGGTTGCGGCCTCGTTTTTTGTTAGTTGACTTATTCCAAGTAACTCATATAATCAGGCTGAGTCGAAGGGCGGCATTGCCGCAGCTAGAGAGAGTACCGTAGTCAAAGAGCGCGCCGCCCTTCGGCTTAGTAGTACGCCACCATGCGTTTCTTCTCGGGGCCGTTCATGGCTTCCTCGGCCTCGTCGCTAGAGATGCGGATGAGCCCGCCCTGGCGGAAGCGCATCAGCCCCTGCACGGCGGCGTCATGCAAGTCGTCGTACTCGCCGAACGGGAACGCGGCCATCTCCTCGCGCACCTCCTGCACCCAGCGGCGGTCGAGCGGGGCCCACACCGTGCCACTGCTGAACAGGTCCGCGATGGCGTTGGTGCGCGTCACCTTGTCCGCGCCGCGCGCCGGTGTGGGATCGCTCACCGGGATGCCCATGCGCCACATCTCCTGGGCCAGCGGCTTGCCGGTGGCGCGGCCCTCGATCACCACGCTATCGGGCGACCACTGCATGTAGAGCTGGTAGGCCTTCTGTTTCAATTCGGGGAAGTTCAACCGGCCCGCCCAGGCGTCGAGCAGCATGATGCCGGTGATCAGGCGCGCGCCCTCGCCGCGCGTGCGGTAGCTGAACAGGCCCCAGGTGATGCAGGCTGAGCGGTTCGATGTCTGCTTTTCGCTGAAGGCCGTGTCCCAGCTCTGCACCACAAAGTCGCAGACCGGGGGCGCGCTCTCCCGCCAGTCCATCCACCACTCGCGCTTGATGATCGCGCCCTCTTCCGAGGTGGGCGACTGCTGGTACTGCGCCTGCCAGCGCGCTACCGGCAGCGTGGCCTTGGTGCGCCGCAGCTCCTCGATGCTCCAGAATTCCGGCCAGAGCGGCTCGCCCGAAGGCAGGATGGCGGGCAGCTCGATCACCTCCCATTGCTCGCCGTCCGCTTCCTCGACCGCCTGCTGCAAGAGCATGCCGGTGAGATCGCGCACGCCCCAGCGCGTCATCACCACCAGGATGGCCGCGCCCGGTTGCAGGCGCTGACGGGGCCCGGCCAGATACCACTGCCACACCTTCTCGAAATTCTGGTCCGCGTTGCGGATGATGTCCTGCTCGGAGTGCGGGTCATCGATGATCACCAGATCGCCGCCACGGCCCGCCGCGCCGCCCGAGGTTCCGACCGCGAAGTACTCCCCGCCCTGCGCCGTGCCCCAGCGGTGGGTGGCGCGCGAGTCCTTGCTGAGCGTGGTGCCGGGAAAGATCTCCCGGTAGGTGTCGCTAATAATCAGGTTGCGCATCTTGCGCCCGAACCCGCTCGATAACTCGACCTTGTGGCTGCCTTCGAGGATCTTATGCGTGGGGTGCTTGCCCAGATACCACGCGGGCAGCAGGAAGCTGGTCAGCTCGCTTTTAGAGTGGCGCGGCGGCAGGTTGATGATCGCCCGCTTCAGCTCGCCGCGCTCGATCCTCTCGAAGGTGTCCGCCATGACCTCGTGATGGCGGCCCAGGATGAAGCCCGGCCAGCAGTGGCGCACAAAGGCCAGGAAATGCTCGCGCGCCTGGACGGTCTGCGCGGCCTGGGAGGTGCGCGTCAGCTCCTCCTGGGCCATCAGGGCGCGCGCGGGATCGCTGAAGTACTGCTGCAGGAACCGCAGCTCGTCCGCCGCCGACTTATCCTTGCGCGCCGCCACACGTCCAGCTTACTACGCGCGACTTACCCCACTTAGGCGACTTACCTCTAACTTAGCTAAGTCAAGCGGATCAACTATCGCGACTATCGCAACCAAACGCGGCGGGCGGGAAATTGCTATACTGGCCCGAGGTTGATTTGCGGCGTCCACCGTCTCTTCAACCGCAACCGTTCGCCCGGCTTATTCCTTCATGGGGTTGAGGCCGGGCGGGCGGGATCAAACATCTATGGGGGCACGCCTGAGCCAGCCGTCTCAGCGGCTGGGTGCCCCTGCTGAACATGCAGCCCGTCGAGATCGAGCACGTGCCGCTCCCCGCCATCGCCTCCTGGTGGCCGAGGGTGGAGCGCGCGCTCGCCTGGGACGTGGCGCGCTACAGCGGGCGGAAGGGCGTCCTCAAGGCGGCCCTGACGGTGGGCACCCAGGCGCTCTGGGTGGCCCCGCACGGGCGCTTCCCGACCCAGCTCGCAAGCGTTATCATTACAACAATCGTGCCCAGCCCCAAGCGGCAGCCGCCGGTCCTGAAGATCGAGCTGCTCAGTGGGAGGCACGCCGGGACGTGGATGGAATCTGCGGCCTGCAAACTCTCGGCCTACGCGCAAGCGCACGGCTGCACACGCATCACTGTAGTTGGGCGTAAAGGCTGGCGGCATTACCGCTCGCTCTTCACCCTACCCGTGTCGTGGGCATATGACGAGATGACGCATGCCGACCCAAACCACCAACAGCCAGCAGAATAGCACCACCACCTTTTCACCGAGCCAGTTGCAGCAGGAGGGCTGGGGCGGCCTGTTCAGCGCCTTCGCGCAGATGCTCTGGCCCAACGGCGACGGGCTGATGGCCAACAAGTATCCCGGTCAGGTCAACGCGCCGCAGGGCGAGCAGACCACCGGCTGGTACAGCAACGTCAACGCCAACACCGCCCCCGATTACGGTCGCGTGATCGACATGAACAAGGGCCTGATGGCGCAGGGCCAGCAGGGGATGCGCGACCCCTCGGGCGTCAACTTCAGTAACAACTACTCCAATACCAACTTCGACGTCCCGCAGTTTCAGATGAACGATCCCTTCGCCGGTTACAACGGCGGCGGCCAGGGGATGCAGATCAACGCGCCCGGCGGGATCAGCGGCAAAGCCTCGGACTACATGACGCAGTTCGACAAGGTGAGCGCCGATAAGATCAGCGCGCCCCAAGGCGTGCAGTCGCAGAACGTCAGCGCCGAGCGCATCGGCGGCCTGCCGCAGGTCACCGGCCCCAACCTGCAGAACTACCAGATGGCCGGTCCCGAGCGGGTGAGCGCGCCCGGCGGCCTCAACAGTTTTCAGCTCAACGACCCCCAGCAGGTGCAGACCGGCACCGTGGGCACCGGCACCTGGACCGCGCCCGGCACCAGCTCGCAGTACATGTCGCCGTACATGCAGAACGTGGTGGACACGCAGAAGCAGCAGGCGCAGCGCGACTACGACCAGCAGATCAGTGGGCTCCATTCGCAGGCGGCCAAGGCCGGGGCCTTCGGCGGGTCGCGGCAGGCGGTGGTCGATGCCGAGGCCAACCGCGACCTGCAAAACCGGATGAAGGACATCCAGGCGAGCGGCACGCAGCAGGCCTACCAGCAGGCGCAGCAGCAGTTCAATCAGGAGCAGGGCCTGGGCTTGCAGGCGGGCCTCGCCAACCAGCAGATCGGCCTGCAGGGCCAGCAGCTCAACCAGCAGGCGGGCCTGCAAACCTCGCTCGCCAACCAGCAGGCCGCGCTCGCCGCGCAGGGCCTGGGCACCACCACCGGCTTGCAGGCCGCGCTCGCCAACCAGCAGGCGGGCCTGACCGCAGGCGGCCAGAACCTGCAAGCGCTGCTCCAGACCCAAGGCCTGGGCGCGCAGCTCGGCCAGCAGGCGCAGACCAGCAATCAGCAGATGGCCTACCAGCAGGCGCTCGCCAACCAGCAGGCGGCATTGCAGGCGGGGCTCGCCAACCAGTCCAGCGGGCTGCAGGCGGGCATGTTCAACAACCAGCAGCTCATGGAGGCGCAACGGCTCAATCAGGCCACCGGCCTGCAAGCCGGTCTGGCCAATCAGGCGAGCGGGCTCCAGGCCGGTCTGGCGGCCCAGCAGATGGGCTTGCAGGGCGCGGGAATGAACGCGCAGTTTGGCATGCAGGCGCAGCTCGCCAACCAGCAGGCGCAGCAGAACATGTACAACCGCCAGCTCCAGGGGCTGAGCACGCAGTACGGCGGCAACCTGCAGAGCGGCCTGCAGACCCAGAACCTGGGCATGACCGCGCAGCAGCTCGCCGATCAGTCGAAGCAATTCGGCGCGGGCCTCAACCTGCAGACCCAGGCGCAGCAGGAGCAGGCGCGCACCGCGATGCAGAACGCCAACCTGGGCTACCTGAATTTCCAGGGCAATCAG
>Ga0207711_10005370_pt1 | contig 10852 bp, 9 predicted proteins | sample KBSS34metaG_FD_184401 | JGI IMG/M metagenome (GOLD analysis project Ga0207711, IMG submission 184401) | Switchgrass rhizosphere microbial communities from Kellogg Biological Station, Michigan, USA - KBS S3-4 metaG (SPAdes) (version 2) | ecosystem: Host-associated > Plants > Roots > Rhizosphere >...
GGCTGGGATATATGGCGGACTGTACCGCGCTCACAGGCACATCTTTCATGGGAAGGCTTATATCCCAGGTTTTGGTTGCGCTACCAATAGCAGCAATCCAGTCCTGTCAAGGCGGTTAAGGCTTGCGGCGGGCGGCGCGGGAGGCTGCGGGCGACGCCCCCGGGGGAGCCGAAGAGTCCCGCTTGACCAAGGTGAATTTGAGCATTCGGTGCACCACTTGCGGCGCTGTCCCCGCGCGCCGGCCGCGGATCTGCTCGACCAGCAGCAGCACCGCTTCGCGCGCCATTTCCGCAATGGGCTGGCGGACGGTGGTCAGCTCCGGCCACACCGTGGTGGCCAGCGGCGTGTCGTCAAAACCCGTCACCGACAAGTCGCCCGGCACATCCAGCCCCCGACGATGCGCCACGGCCATGGTGGCCGCGGCCATGTCGTCATTGGAGGCGAAAATCGCCGTCGGGGCCCCGGGCCCGTCCAGCAGCTTTCCCGCCGCTTCCAGGCCGGAACGATAGGTGAAATAGCCCTGCGCCACCTGATCGGCGTCCACCGACAGGCCAGCCTCGGTCATGGCTTCGACATAGCCGTGGAAACGTTGGCCAGTGGCGGTCTGGTTGGGATGACCGTTGATGAAGGCGATGCGGCGATGGCCCTGCTCCAGCAAGTGGCGGGTCATGGCGCGCGAGGCCTCGAAATTGTTGATGCTGATGGCGCAAAGATCCGCCGCCGGCTTTCCCGACGCCACCAGCACGGCCGAGACGCCGGCGTCCTGCACCGCCTTGAGCGATTCCAAGGAATCACAAAGGGGCGGCGGCAGGATCACCCCGTCGACGCCGCCCTTGACCAGCCGCACGATCGCCTCGGCTTCGCTTTCCCCGCCCTCGCATTTTTCGATCACCAGCTGGCAGCCGCTGAGGCTGGACTGTTCCAGGCTTCCCAGCAGGAATTCGCTGAGATAGTTGGCGCTGGGATTGGCATAGAGAACGCCAATATGGATGGCATCGGCGCTGGCGAGACTGCGCGCCGCCTGATTGGGCTTGTAACGCAGCGCCACGACCGACGCGGCCACCCGCGCCCTGGTCTCCTCGCGAACATTGGCTTCGCCGTTAATCACGCGGGACACCGTCATGGGCGAGACGTCGGCATGGCGTGCGACGTCATGGATGGTGATGACCTTGCCGCTGCGGCGGGCGTTCTTTTTAGGCATGACTCACCCATAGTAGCACGAGGTTCGGCATCACTGTTTTGTCCTGCGTTTTGACGTCGTTGCGGGTCCGGAGGATTCGCGTTTGACCAGGGTGAATTCCAGGAGCTTGTGCTCGATCGGCGCGGCATTGCCGGAGCGCTTGGCACGTACCTGCTCGATCAGCAGTCTCACCGCCTCGCGCGCCATATCGGCGATGGGGCGGCGCACGGTCGTCAGTTCCGGCCAGATCATGGTGGCCAGCGGCGTGTCGTCAAAGCCGGCAACAGCGATGTCGCCGGGAACATCCAGTCCCTTGCGATGGGCGATCGCCATGGTGGCTGCCGCCATATCGTCGTTGCAGGCAAAGATGGCGGTCGGATGAAAGCCGTTGCCCAGTAGCCGTTCCGCCGCCTCCAGCCCCGAGCGATAGGTGAAAAAGCCTTGCGCCACCTGGTCGGCGCCAACCTCCACGCCGGCTTCGGTCATGCCTTCCATATAGCCGCGGAAGCGCTGGCCGGACGCGGTGTGGCCGGGATGGCCGTTGATGAACCCGATGCGGCGATGTCCCAAGCTCAGGAGATAGCGGGTCATCTGCCGCGCGGCTTCGAAATCATTGACCGAGACCGCGGAAAAGCCCGGCGCCGGCCGTCCCGCGGTCACCAGTACGGCGGGAATTCCCGCCAGCGCCACGGTCTTCAACACATCTTCGGAATCGCCCAACGGCGCCGGCAGGATCACCCCATCCACCCCGTTTGCGATCAGCCGCTGCAGCGCCTTGCGCTCGCTTTCCAGATTTTGGCATTGCTCCAGCACCAGTTGGCAGCTCGAAAGACTGGCTTGCTCCAGCATGCCCAAAAGCAGTTCGCTGAGATAAGCCGCCGTCGAGCTGGCGTGCAGGATGCCAATATGGATGGAGCCGGCGCTGGCCAGATTGCGGGCGGCCAGGTTCGGAGAAAAACGCAGTGCCTTGATCGAAGCGGCAACCTTGGCGCGAGTTTCCTCGCGCACATTGCTTTCGGAATTGATCACCCGAGACACCGTCATGGGCGAAACCCCGGCATGGCGCGCCACGTCATGAATGGTGACGGGACTGCCGCTGCGGCGGGTGCTCTTTCTTGCCAATTGCCATCTCCCCCATGGCTGTCCTAGCAAAAGCCGGACAAAATGGACATGTGCTCTTTTCGGCACGCGGTCTGGCGCAGGTTGACTTGTCCCGAGCCGCCGGAATATCGCTTTTTCGCGGGCTTTTCAGGATATTGGCATGGCAAGGCACCCTTATGGCACCAGGCGGGACGGCTCGCCGGTCCATGCCTATGGCCTCGAGAGCGGCAAGTTAAGCGCCACCATCCTGGATATGGGCGGCACCATCACCGCCATCCGGGTGCCGGACCGCCAGGGACGGACGCGCAATGTGGTGCTGGGCCTCAAAGATCTGGCGCCTATGAAGCCAGCGGCTGGTGGAATTGCCTGATTGGCCGTTATGCCAACCGCCTGAAGAACGGAATCACGCTGGAGGGACGGCACTATCCGCTGGCGCCGGACGCCAATGGCGTGACCTTGCATGGCGGGCGCGGCCAATCCTGGGGCGCGCGATCCTGGCAAGTGACAGAGGCCAGCGACACGATGCTGGCCTTGCGCCTTGTCAGTCCGGACGGCGACCAGGGCTTTCCAGGCGCCATGACCGTGGACGTGACCTATCGGGTGACGGACGATGCACTACATCTGGACTACGCCGCCACCACCAACGCCACCACGGTGGTCAGTCTCACCAATCATATCTATTTCAACCTGGCGGGGTCGGCACTGCAGCAAAGTCTGCAATTGAACGCCAACGCCATGACGCCCACCGATGCGCACCAGATTCCGACGGGCGCAATTGCGTCGGTGGCGGGCACCGCCTTCGATTTTCGCACGCCCGCCGTCATCGGCGAGAGGGTGGACAGCGCTGAGCCGCAGATGGCGCTGGCAGGCGGCCTGGACCACAATTATGTACTGAACAAATCGGCGCCCGGCGCGCTGGAATGGGCGGCACGGCTGAGCGCTCCTGAGAGCGGCATCATGCTCGAGCTTCTCACCACCGAACCGGGCATGCAGGTCTATTCCACCAACAATGTGAAACCCGGCCAGTTCAATGCGGACGGCACGGAGATTCAAAAGCGCGATGCGGTGGCGCTGGAGACCCAGCATTTTCCTGACAGTCCCAACCACCCCGCTTTTCCTTCGACCTTGCTCAAACCGGGCGAGACTTTCCGGTCCACCACAATCTTCCGCTTTTCGGCAATCTGATCGCTCCCGATCGCCGCGCGCGGCCTGGGGAATGCTGCACCGCACCACTGGTTGCCAACGATTAAGGATAGTTGCGGAAATACTTCGTGGCCTGCGGCAGAATGCGCTAGGCGTGCGCCCTTTTTTAAGCCCAAAGATGTCATAGGAGATATCACAGGAAGTTTCCTTGGCATCGCCGCGGCGCCTCTAGCATCTTTGGCGCATTGATTCCCCTGAACGGCTTTGCAATAGAGAAACAGTCATCGTCTAACGTCATCTTTTTGCGGAACTTTTCGGCGCCCTGGCCGGTCCATATTTGGGAGCACTTATAATGACTGACACCGCTTTTGGCCTTGGCCGGCAAGGCTTTCGCAACTTGAAAGCCGTGGGCTGGAATCTCAGCGTGCCGGCGCTTTACGAAGAATCGATCCGGCGCGGCGAAGGCCAGCTTGCCGCGGCCGGCCCGCTGGTGGTGCGCACCGGCGTGCATACCGGCCGCTCGGCCTCCGACAAGTTCGTCGTGCGCGACAGCCATACCGAAAGCCAGGTGTGGTGGGACAACAACAAGCCGATGACCGAAGCGCATTTCGATGCGCTGTATACAGATATGCTGGCCCATGCCGAAGGCCGCGAATTGTTCGCCAAGGACCTGTTCGGCGGCGCCGACCTCACCCATCGCATCAGCGTGCGGGTGGTGACCGAATATGCCTGGCATTCGCTGTTCGTGCATCAGCTCCTGATCCGTCCCACCACCGAAGAACTCAAGAGCTTTGATCCGGAATTCACCATCATTGACCTGCCCAGCTTCGTCGCCGATCCCAAGAAGCATGGCTGCGCCAGCCAGACGGTGATCGCGGTGAATTTCACCAAAAAGATCGTCCTGATCGGCGGCACGTCCTATGCCGGCGAGATGAAGAAGTCGGTCTTCACCATCATGAATTACCTGCTGCCGGCCAAGCGCGTGATGAGCATGCATTGCTCCGCCAATGTCGGCGCCGACGGCAAGTCGGCGATCTTCTTTGGCCTGTCGGGCACCGGCAAGACCACCCTGTCGGCCGATGCCTCGCGCACCCTGATCGGCGATGACGAGCATGGCTGGAGCGAGAACGGCATCTTCAATATCGAAGGCGGCTGCTATGCCAAGGTGATCAAGCTGAGCCGCGAAGCGGAGCCGGAAATCTTCTCCACCACCGAACGCTTCGGCACTGTGCTGGAAAATGTGGTGATGGATGAGGCGACCCGCGCGCTGGATCTCAATGACGCCAAATATGCCGAGAATACCCGCGCCGCCTACCCGATCGACTATATCCCCAATGCTTCGCTCACCGGCCGCGCCGGTCATCCCAAGAATGTGATCATGCTGACGGCGGACGCCTTTGGCGTCTTGCCGCCCATCGCGCGGCTGACGCCGGGCCAGGCCATGTATCACTTCCTCTCCGGCTTCACCGCCAAAGTGGCCGGGACCGAGAAGGGTCTGGGCAAGGAGCCGCAGCCGACTTTCTCCACCTGCTTCGGCGCGCCCTTCATGCCGCGCCATCCGTCCGAATACGGCAACTTGCTGCGCGCCCTGATCGCCGAACACCAGGCCGATTGCTGGCTGGTCAATACGGGGTGGACGGGCGGCGCCTTCGGCACCGGCTCGCGCATGCCCATCAAGGCGACACGCGCTTTGCTCAATGCCGCGCTGGACGGAAGCCTTGCCAATGTCGAGATGCGGATCGACCCGCATTTCAAATTCCGCGTGCCGGTCAAGGTGCCGGGCGTGGATGCCGCGATCCTCAATCCGCGCGAAACCTGGGCCGACAAGGCCGCCTACGACGCCCAGGCCAAGAAGCTGGTTTCCATGTTCCGGGACAATTTCCGCAAGTTCGAAGCCCATGTGAGCCAAGACGTGCTGCAGGCCGCACCCGAACTTGCGGAAGCCGCCGAGTAAGGCTTCTCCGGTCCCGCAAAAACAGGTTAGCCTCCCATCGCGGGCAGCAGCCCGGTTGGGGGCTCGCTTATTGCGCACACCGCTGAATCGCCAGCAGATTCTGGGCTTCTGGGCCGCCTGGAGCGGCTGGGTGCTCGATGGCATGGATTCTGTCATCTACGCACTGGTCTTGAGCCCGGCGATGAAGGAGTTGCTGCCCAACTCCGGCATCGACCCGACGCCGGCCAACGTGGCGTTTTCCGGTTCGATCCTGTTTGCGTTGTTTTTGCTGGGCTGGGGCTTGTCCTTTGTGTGGGGGCCGATCGCCGACCGGTTCGGCCGCGCTCGGTGCCTTGCCGCCACCATCCTGGTCTTTTCGGTTTTCACCGGCGCGGCCGCCTTTGCCCACACGGTCTGGCAATTGGGGCTGTTCCGTTTTCTGGCGGGCATCGGCATCGGCGGCGAGTGGGCGATGGCCGGCACCTATGTCGCCGAATCCTGGCCGGAAGACCGGCGCAAGGCGGGCGCCGGCTATCTGCAGACCGGCTATTATGCCGGCTTCTTCCTGGCCGCCGCCCTGAACTACACGATAGGCGCGCAGTTCGGCTGGCGCGCCATGTTCCTGTGCGGCGCCGTGCCTATCCTGGTCACCATCTTCACCCTGGCGCGCGTCCGCGAACCATCGCGCTGGACCCACGCCCGTCCCCGATCCAATCCGCTGGCCGCGATATTCTCCGCGCGCTATCTTCGGCGCACCATCGTCAACACCGCGCTGGTGTCGATCGCCATCATCGGTTTGTGGGCGGGAACCGTCTATGAACCGACCGCCATTCTCACCCTGGCAAAGAAGGCCGGCTTCACCGCCTTGCAGGGGACCAAGCTGGCCTCGCTGGGCACCGCCATTCTTTCGGTGGGCACCATCCTGGGATGTCTGCTGTTGCCGGTTCTTGCCGAACGCTTTGGACGCAAGAAAACCCTGGCACTTTATTTTACCGGCATGGCCGGGGCCATCCTGCTGGCCTTTGGCTGGGCGTATAACCTGCCGGCCGGCCTGACGCCGTTTCTCGCCGTGCTGTTCTTCTTGGGGCTTGCCGGCGGCAATTTCGCCATGTTCAGCCTTTGGCTGCCCGAACAATATCCGACCGAAGTGCGGGCCACCGCCTTTGCTTTCTGCACGTCTTTCGGACGCTTCATCGGCGCGGGCGCGAATTTCGCCATCGCCGCGCTGATCCAGCAGACCGGATCGCTGGGCCAGGTGATTTCGCTGACGGCTATTCCTTTTTTGCTTGGCCTGGCGATCATTCCCTTCGCACGGGAAACCAAGGATCAGCCCCTGCCCTAGCAGTAGAGCGCGGCATACTCTTCCCGCAAGGCGCTTTTCTGCACCTTTCCCATCGTATTGCGGGGAAGCTGGTCCACGAATATGACGCGCTTGGGCAGCTTGAAACGCGCCAGCCGGTCGCACAGCAAATCCAGCACGCCGGCTTCGGTCAACTGCGCCCCGTCCTTGAGCACCAGGAAGGCGGTGACGCCTTCGCCAAAATCGTCATGCGGCAAGCCCACCACGGCGGATTCTTCCACCCCCGCAACATCGTCCAACAGGCTTTCAATCTCACGGGGATAGACATTCAACCCGCCGGTGATGATCAAATCCTTGCCCCGTCCGACAATCCTCAGATAGCCGTCGGGACCGATGGTGCCCAGATCGCCGGTGATGAAGAAGCCGTCCTTGCGGAATTCGGCTTTGGTTTTTTCCGGCATCCGCCAATAGCCCTGAAATACGTTCGGTCCCTTGATCTCGATCATGCCGATCTCGCCCTGGGGCAAAGGATTGCCGTCACCATCCGCAATACGCAACTCCACGCCCGGCAGAGGCAACCCCACCGAGCCCGGAATGCGCGCGCCCTGATACGGATTGGATGTGTTCATGTTGGTTTCGGTCATGCCATAGCGTTCCAGGATCGCATGACCGGTGCGCGCCTCCCATTCCCGATGGGTCTCCGGCAGAAGCGGCGCGGAGCCGGAAATGAACAGCCGCATGTGCCCGGTTGTGTCGCGGCCGAGCCGGCCATCCTTGAGCAGGCGGGTATAGAAAGTCGGCACCCCCATCATCACGCTGGCTTGCGGAAGGGCGCGGAAAATCGCGTCAGGGTCGAATTTGGGCAGCAGCAGCATGCTGGCGCCCGACAGAAGCGTCACATTGGTGGCGACGAACAGCCCGTGGATGTGAAAAATCGGCAGGGCATGCAACAGGACATCGTCGGATGAAAATTCCCAGGCTTTCTTAAGGCTCTCGGCATTGGAATGAAGATTACCGTGGCTCAGCATGGCGCCCTTGGAACGCCCGGTGGTGCCAGAGGTGTAGAGGATGGACGCCAGGTCCGACATCCCGATCGGCGCATCGGGAAATTCTGTCGGCGCTGCCTCTGCTTCGGCGATCAGCGATCCGGCGTGTCCGTCATCACTGATGGTGAGAAAGGAAAGCTGCGGCAGCGCGGCCTGGATTTTCTCCCGGTTCTTTTCCGCCGAGACAAACAGGCGCGGCTCGGAATCCTTCACGAAATAGGCGAGTTCGGTCGGCGTGTACCCGGTATTCAGCGGCAGATAGACCGCGCCGGCACGAAGACAGGCCAGATACAGAATCAGCGCGGCCGGGCTTTTTTCCGCCTGCACCGCCACGCGATCACCCGGCCGCACGCCCTGTTTGACCAGCACATGGGCGAAGCGCGCGGCAGTCGCGAAGACCTCACGGAAGCTGAGGGATGCACCATCCGGCGGTCGCAGAAAATGCTTTTCGGGATCGGCCGCGGCCGCCACAAAGCGGGTAAACAGATTGTCGGGCAAAGCCTAACTCCGGGAGGCCTACTGCTCAGCAGGTACAAGCAGCGGCGCACCCTTGTCTACCGTCCAGGTATTGAGCAGCTTCACCGGCTCACCCCCTACCAGCACCGAGCGGTGCACCGCGCCACGCGGCACCATGAAGCTGTCGCCGGGCCCCAAATCGCGCGAAGGCTGGCCTTTCACCTCCAACCGGATATGGCCTTGCAGCACATAGCCGATCTCGGACCCGTTATGGGTGTGGAAAGCATTGCCGCTGCCTGGCGCGATCTCGACCGTGCCGAAAATCGTTTCCTGTGTGGGAGAGGCTGCGACATCGGCCCGTTGCAGGATGGTGCGCTTGGCGGGCGGCTGGGCTGCCGGCTGCGCCTGCGCGCTTGCACATAGAAGGAAAGGAATCAGAAACACTGAAAACATGGTCCGGTAAGGCATTTGCGCTCCTGGTCGTTCTTGTCTTCGAAGCACCATACCGCGTGACCGCAGCCTAGTAACGCGGCAACCGCTGGTGATTTCCGCAGCATCGCGCCCGCCTGCTGTGCAGCGGCAAAGAAAAACGCCACATGCGATCAGAATCCTGTTGCAGCGCAAACTGATCGGGAAAAGTCTCCCTCCCCAGGGCTTTCCCAAGAACAAGCATCTTCGCGCAGGCGCCACAGCAATGGAAAAATTCGGCACGACCCGCCGCCAGCTTCTCACCGCCATCGGCATGGTCGGCGGCACCGCCGCCCTTTATCAGGCCATGACCACCATGGGCCATGCGATGGAGACCCAGTATAAGGGCCCGCCCAATCTCGCGGGCGCGCGGCCGGGCGCCTCGGTGCTGGTGTTGGGCGCCGGCCTTGCCGGCATGGTGGCGGCCTATGAACTCAACAAGGCCGGCTACAAGGTCCGCATCCTGGAATATCAGAACCGCGCCGGCGGGCGGAACTGGTCGCTCTATGGCGGCGACAGCTATACGGAGATGGGCGGCGCTACCCAGAAGGTCCAGTTCGCCTCGGGCCATTATCTCAATCCCGGGCCCTGGCGCATTCCGTATCACCACCGCACCCTGCTGCACTATTGCAAGGCGTTTGGGGTGCAACTCGAGCCCTTCATCCAGTTCAATCACAACTGCTTTGTGCATTCCGCCGACGCCTTTGGCGGCAAACCCGTCCGCTACCGCGAAGCCGCCGCCGACTTTGAAGGCAATGTCGCGGAGTTGCTGGGCAAGGCGATCGACCAGAAAGCGCTGGACAGCGAACTGACCAAGGACGACCGCGAAAAACTGATGGAGGCTTTGCGCGGCTGGGGCATGCTGGACAAGGACATGCGCTACAAGGCCAACCTGCTCACCTCCGAGCATCGCGGTTATGAGCGCCCGCCTGGCGGCGGCGTTAACGGCGAGCCGATTCCGTCACAGCTTTTCTCCTTCCATGACGTGCTGAATTCGCAGGTGTGGAAGAACATGGCCTTCTTCATGAACCATGAGATGCAGACCACCATGTTCCAACCGGTGGGCGGCATGGGCATGATCGGCAAGGCCTTTGCGGGGCAGGTGCAACAGCTCATCACCTTCAATGCCAAAGTGACCCGCATCAACCAGGACAAGACGGGTGTGACGGTCACCTATGCCGATACCGGCAGCGGCGCGGTCAACGAAGCCAAGGCGGATTTCTGCGTCTGCGCCATTCCGCTGGGAGTGTTGAACCAGATTCCCAACAATATGGCGTCGGCCAAGCGGGCGGCGGTGGCGGCGGTGCCCTACAGCAATTCGGTCAAGATCGGGCTGCAGATGGCGCGCCGCTTCTGGGAGACCGACGATTACATCTATGGCGGCCACAGCTTCACCAGCCAGGACATCGCCCTGATCTCCTACCCCAACTATCACTTGTTCGAGGATGGGCCGGGCGTGCTGTTGGGCGCCTTCGCCAGCGGTGCGGGCGCCTATCGCCTGGCGGGCATGACGCCGCAGCAGCGCATCGAAGCAGCACTGGCGCAAGGCTCGGTGTTTCACCCTGGCGTCTATCGCAAGGAATTCCAAACCGGGGCGTCGGTGGCTTGGAGCCGGGTACCTTGGACGCTGGGCTGCTGCGCCCGCTGGAATGAGGAGACCCGCAAGCAACATTACCAGACGCTGGTGGCGGTGGACGATCGCATCGTGCTGGCGGGCGAACATGCCTCTTATGTCGGCTGCTGGATGGAAGGGGCGCTATTATCGTCGCTGGACGCCATCACTCGCCTGCACAAGCGCGCGCTGGAGGCCTGATCCGATGATGCGCCCCATTCGAGCAATGACCATCATTCTGGCGTTGACCGCAACGCCGGCACTGGCACAGGCGCCTTCCGGCGGTGGCGACATCGCCGGCAGCGCCACGGTCAAGGCGGCCGCGCCCGTCACTGGCGAACAGGTCTATACCCAGGTCTGCCAAGCCTGCCATATGGCCGACGCCAAGGGCGGCAGCGGCGCTGCTGTCATTCCGGCGCTGGCCAGCAATCCCAAGCTGGCGACCGCCGGCTATCCCATCAGCCTGATCCTGCGAGGACGTGGCGCAATGCCGCCGCTGGCTGACATGCTGACCCCGGCGCAGATCGCCAATGTGACCGGCTACATCCGCACCCATTTCGGCAACAACTACGCCACGCCGGTGACGGCGGAAGATGTCTTGCGCCTCAGCCCG
>Ga0207711_10005371_pt1 | contig 10850 bp, 13 predicted proteins | sample KBSS34metaG_FD_184401 | JGI IMG/M metagenome (GOLD analysis project Ga0207711, IMG submission 184401) | Switchgrass rhizosphere microbial communities from Kellogg Biological Station, Michigan, USA - KBS S3-4 metaG (SPAdes) (version 2) | ecosystem: Host-associated > Plants > Roots > Rhizosphere...
TTGATGCGCGGCCGTTCGCGGCGTTCGACACCGACAGGTGGCACGGGTTTCGCGCTCGCTTTCGCAATGACGTCGAGTGCTTCGGCGGCGGTCATCGGGGCGGGCTGCACGACCGGAGCGGGAGCGGGTGCAGGTGCAGGCGTGGGTGTTGGAGCGGGGACGACGACAGGGTTGGGCGCGGGTGTGCGCATCTGCGGTGCGGGCCGGGCCGGAGCCGGCTTGTCGCCACCGCCGAACCAGCGTTTGAGTGTGTCCAGCATGCCCATGATTTTGGCCCCCTCAAGCGCCCGATTTGCTGCCGACAGTTTGGCCTGTACGCAGGCCGCTGACAATCGGTTTCGTGACTTTCGTCACATATGATGTCCCCGCGCCGCCTGGGCGCAGAACGGGGCCAACCGATGCGACGCTGGCAGGCTGGGATCGTGTTGCAACTCGCCACCTTGCTGCTTCTCGCGGCCTGTTCAGGCAAGCACGCTTCGCCAGCTGGGAGGGCCGCAGCGGACGCGCGGGTCGTGGTCCTCGGTACCGGCACGCCGAATCCCGACCCGAAGCGTTCAGGTCCTGCAGTCGCGGTGATCGCCCATGGCAAGGTCTATCTGGTCGACGCCGGCGCGGGCGTGGTGCGCCGCGCTGCCGCCGCGCATAACGCGGGCGTGGCCGAGCTCACGATGCCGGCGCTGGACCGCGTCTTCATCACCCACCTGCATTCGGATCACACCCTCGGCCTGCCCGACCTGATGCTGAGCCCGTGGGTGCTCGATCGCAGCAAACCGCTGACCGTGTACGGGCCGCCTGGCATCACGGCAATGGTCGATCACCTGATGCAGGCCTACGGCGCCGACATCGACAACCGCCTGCACGGACTCGAACCGATCAACAAGACCGGCTGGAAGACCAAGGCGATCGAGATCGCGCCCGGCGTGGTCTATCGCGGCGACGGGATGACCGTGACCGCGTTCGCCGTGCAGCACGGCAACTGGGAACACGCCTACGGCTACAGCTTCCAGACCTCGCTACGCCGCATCGTGATTTCCGGCGACACCACGCCAAGCACGGAGATCGTCGCCCAATGCCACGGCTGCGACGTGCTCGTGCACGAGGTCTATTCGACCGAAGGCTTCAAGCGCCGCCCGAAGGACTGGCAGGACTACCACGCGCATTCGCATACCTCGACCGCGCAACTCGCCGCGATCGCATCGCAGGCGCATCCGAAATTGCTGGTCCTGTATCACCAGCTCTATTGGGGGACGACCGATTCCGACCTGCTGCGCGAGATCAGGGCCGCGGGTTACACCGGCCGCGTCGTGTCGGCGCACGACCTTGGGGTGTATTGAGGCTCGAAGCTTCGCCGAGCCTAGCGCAGGCGCGGATTACTGCTTGTTGATCCGATGCATGCGGCGCATGCGATCGCGCACGCCTTCGATCAGTTGCTTGGGGCGGATCGGCTTGAGCATGAAATCGTCGCCGCCGGCGTTGATCGCCTCGAGCCGCGAAACCGGATCGCTTTCGCCGGACAGGAACACGATCGGCAGGCGCGCGAAGACCGGATGTTCGCGGATCAGCATCGTCACCTCCACGCCATTGGCGACCGGCATGTGCAGGTCCATCAGGATCAGGTCCGGATGCAGCAACTCGAGCGATTCGAGCACCTTCATCGGGTTCTGTTCCACATGGGCCTGCATGCCCGCGTTGATGAGCACCGTCTGCACGTAGAACGCGTCCGCGCGATTGTCCTCTACGATCAGCACGCGCATCTTTTCCTTGCCTGCCGATACGTGCAGCGCCTGCAACCGGTCCACGGTGTCGCCGATATCGAATGGTGGAACCAGCAGCAGGTCCACTTCCGCCCGCTGCGCGATCTGTCGCGTTTCCGCGTTGTTCTGAGTGGCCATGGCGACCAGCTGGATGCGCCGCTGCGGACGCGGACGTTGCTGCACCTCGCGGCGGAGCACGTCGATGGCAGCCAGCTCGGACAGGTGCGAAGACCCCACCAGCAGTACGTGCGGCAACAGGCACATCACCAGCTCGGATAATTCCTCGATGGTGTCGAGCGGTTCGACCGCGTAGCCCTGCGACTCCAGGCGCCGTCCCAGCGCGGCTGCGAAACCGTCGCCGTCGCTGAGATGGTAGATGCGGCGCACGCCGGTTTCGTCGGTTCCCGCGGGCTCGTCCTGCTCGTCCTGCTCGACGGGTTCGACGGGCTCGGCCGGCGCAGGCGTCTTGATCGGTTCAACGGGTTCGACCGGCTGGGCCGGCTCAACCGACTCGGCGGGTTCGTTCGTTCCTTGCGTTGCAGTGGAAGCGCTTTCGACGTCCGTCGCCGGTGTCGCCTGGCTGGCCGCGGAACGCGCCTGGGATTCGGCAACAAGTGAATGCGATTCGGCGACCACCGCCGACAGCAGCTCGAACATCTGCGCGGTTTGCTTGGGATCGGGAACGCTTCTTTTCGCGATGTGGTCACCGACACTCTGCGTCAGCTTCACCAGGTTCCGGCGGATCTTGACCAGGTTGTAGCGACCGCTTGTTTCGGCCAGGCGCTGCACGTCGCCGCGGAGCACCATCATGCCGGCAGGATCCCAGCCGACCTTGCCATAGCGTTGGATGCGCTGCTCGAAAGCCTCGATGCGCTTGGGCAGGTAGCGCAGGAACGCCTGACGGTCGTCGTCCTGTCGGTTCGAGATGGGGGTGGTCTCGATCATGGGCATCCTCAAGGCTATTGTCCCCTCTTTTTTTGCCAGCTGGAACAGAAGGGATACTCAGCAGAGAAGCTGGTAACCATCGCGCACTCAATCAACTATAAACAACTTCGCGCCGATCCCAGTGTACGACCGATGCGGCTCGGCGTTGTCCGCGACCTGGTAGCTCATGCCCGCCTTGAGGGTGAAAGTGCGGCCGTCTTCGAGCTCCGTATGCAGCTCGCCTTCGATGCACAGCAGGATGTGGCCCTTGCTGCACCAGTGATCGGCGCGATAGCCCGGCGTGTACTCGACCATGCGCACGCGGGCGGTGCCGAAATGCTGCGTGCGCCAGAACGCGACGCCGGTTTCGCCAGCGTGCTCCGTCGGTTCGATGCGTGACCAGTCGGTGGTACCGAAGGGAATATCGGATAGCTGCACTGGCGATTCCTCAACTTGCCGCAAGCGCGAATTCGGCGGCCTTGCGCGCGTGGATGCCGGTCGTGTCGAACAGCGGAACCGCGGAGTCCTGTTGCCCGACCAGCAGCGAGATCTCCGTACAGCCGAGGATCACGGCTTCCGCTCCGCGTACGACAAGCCCCGCAATGATGCGACGGAATTCGGTGCGCGACTCGGGCCTGATCGTTCCAAGGCAAAGTTCGTCGTAGATCACGCGATGCACGATGTCGCGATCGTCCTGGTCCGGCACCATCACGTCCAGCCCATGGCGTTCGCGCAGGCGGTCCTTGTAGAACGACTGCTCCATCGTGAAGCGCGTGCCGAGCAAGCCGATCTTCGAGAATCCAGCGCGTTTGATTTCCCCGGCGGTCGGATCGGCGATATGGAACAGGGGGATGCGAACCGCCGCTTCGATCGCCGGCGCGACCTTGTGCATCGTGTTCGTGCAGAGCACCAGGAAATCCGCACCCGCCGCTTCGAGCGAACGCGCGGCATCGGCCAACATGATGCCTGATGCATCCCAGTCGCCGGAATGCTGCAGTCGTTCGATCTCGTGGAAGTCGACGCTATACAGGATGAGCTTCGCCGAGTGCAGCCCGCCCAGCCGTTCCTTGATCGTCTCGTTGATCAAGCGGTGAGGGAACGGTCGATTCCCAGCTCATGCCGCCGATCAGGCCGATGGTCTTCAAGCGAATTCCTTGCGGGTTGATTCCAGTGCAGCGGCGCACATCATCGACAGCTACTTGATCTCCGCCGTCAGCTCGACTTCGACAACGAACGCGGGGCTGTACAGCCGCTGCACCTGTACCCAGGTCGCAGCCGGGAAATCCTTGCCGTAATACTCCTTGCGGACGTCCTTGTTCCTGATGAAGGCATCGAGGTCGGTGGTATAGACGTTTTCCTTGACCACGTCGGCGAAGCCGAGGCCATTGGCCTGCAGCGTGCTGCGGAGTTCGTTGTAGGCCGAGCGCATCGCCGCCGGCATCTCGCCCTTGCCCACGCTGCCGGCGATGTGCAGCGTATGCCCGATCCGCACGGCCTGGCAGTAACCGATCCGGGTTTCGATAGCCTCGTCGAGATGGAAGCACTGTTTCGCCATGGGCGCGTGGGTCGTCGCACAAGAGGACACCAGGCAGGTGCATGCGAAGAGGCTGAGCGCTTTCAGCAACGGCATGGTGGCTCTCTTTTCGAAATCGCGCCTGCGAGGAAGCTTGGCGAAGTGGCGAGGTCGCGGATACAGGGCGACGATTGTCGCGCACGCCGCATCTAGACAGCGGCCGGATGGTTTGGTTCCTGGTAGAGGCCGATCACGTTGCCGCCGGGGTCGCGGAACCGCGCGGTGATCTCGGGCGCATCCACGCCGATCGGTTGCACGATCTCGCATCCATGGGCGACGACTGCATCGACCGCAGCGCCGACGCTGTCGACCATGATGTAGAACAACAAGCCGGGCACCGCGGCAGGCGGCCTTCCCAGGACCCACGCGCCGCTCACCTCGCCGGTCGTGTCGTCGAATGCGGTCGCGCCGTCGCCGCGCTGCCTGATGCGCCATCCGAACACGTCCCGATAGAAATCCGCCGAGCGACGGATATCGGTCGCGGGCATTTCGATGTAGCAGATCTTGCCGTTGGTCGGTGTCGGAGGCATGTCGTTCCTTTCGTCGCTGCCAATGCATCACGTTGCTGGAAAGAGTGGCCTAGACATCTTCGTGCCCCTCCAGTTCCGGCTCGGCGTACACCCTGACCTTGTACTTGAGGAGAAGGGCGTCGATGACTCGCTGGACATGCTGTCCAGGCTTGTCCGACTTGACCTGGTGCTTCCTGGAAGAAAACGTGTCGAGCGCGACTTTCTGTTCGCCGTCGAGGATCCAGAACCAGGAGTCGCTTTGGAGGCCCGATTCGACGCGCGCGAAGTGACTGCACAGGAACTCCTTCAACCCGTGATGGAAGTCCCAGTACTCGTCCGGATATTCCATTTCGGCAAAGATCATCGGAGCCTCGAAATTTGCGGCCGCGGGCGTAAAGTCATTTTTTCGCCGGGATCTCGTCGAACATGTAGCGGAAGATCTTCCACGAGCCATCTGCCTGCTTCTTCCATGCAAGCAGGAACTTCCCATGGAAACGGATCGGCTTGCCGTCCCTGGTCAGCTCGCCATCGAAGTCCGCCGTGTCGATCGCGATGTCGCTCACCACGTGGAAGCTGTTCGATTCGAACTTCACCGTGAACGGCACGTAGTGCGGGTTGGCGAAGAGCTTCCTGTAATAGTCGCCGATCGCCGCCTTGCCGATCACCGGTTCCTCCTGCTTCGGCATCAGGACCGCGTTTTCGTCGTAGAGACTGCCGAGCGCCTCGGGATCCTTCCTGCTTGCCGCGGCGATCCATTCCTTGTAGCGATCCTCCACGATCGTCTTGATCCTGGCGTCGTCGTCCTTCGCCAGGACCGGCAGGCAGGCAATCGACATGAGCGCGAGCAAGGCGAGTTTGCGCATGTTCTTCGGACCGTCGGACCCCATCATTCGATTTGGGCACATCGTCAGAGCGCGTTGCCGTATTCCTTGAACCACTTCTCTATGGCCTGGACGAGCGAATCGCCACGAGGGCCGACCAGGTCGTCGACCAGCCAACAGTCGGCGAGAGACTTGCGCTGCAGAAGCAATGTGACGCGCCGCTGCTTGCGATGCTTCTTGTCGAGGATGAAGGTATAGCTCATCGACACGCTGGCCTTCACCCCAGAGTTGCTTGCCGTCGCGAAGGCGACCGGCTTCCCGATCTGACCGTCCTGGGCGTCGGTCCACGGGTCTGCTTCGAGTGCGCAGATCTGGCCCTGGGCGCATTTGTACTCTTTGTCCAACGCATCGAAGAGGCGCGGCGTGATGATCGCCCTGATCTTGGCGGGATCTTCCGAGGAAAACTCGGCATGTCCAGAGTAGAAGGACTTGGCAACGGCGGCCGGATCATCAACCGCACAAGCAGCGTGCGCACGGTGGAATGGCGATAGCGCTATCAAGCAGGACAAGGCTGTAACGGACATGGGTTTCATGATGGGCTCCAACGCTTATGTCTTCGAATTTCCCCGGTGCAGGTATCCAGTGCCCGGCGCGCGGGCCGCAGCGCATGATCGCACCGGAAACTTCCTCCCGCACGGTCCGCTTGCGCCTCGTTAGCCTTCGCCGCTGATCCGTTCCCATGATGCCACCGGGCCCGGCTGTGAGCGAAACAAGGGATGGCATTCGGGCTCACAAAGGCTGCGCCATCGATCGAAAAGCGCGGGACTGCGCATGGACAATTTCTGCAGCAGGTGCGACCACTCGTAGAGGATCTGGCCTGACGGAACAGCGATGGGCTGCACGAGTCGGACCGGCCCCACCTTGCTCCGGGCAAAGTGATACCCGCGCGACACGGACTCCGCATGCACGGCGGCGAGATAGGCGTTGATAGCCAGGCGAGGGCTTGCATGCGCCCTGAAACGCTCGAGCTGAGGATGATGCTTGTAACCCCGCGTCTCGCCCCGCAACACGGCCCGTGCCAGCAGCCCCTCGCGCCACAATGCAACCAATCCCTGGGGATCGAGATATTTCGGGTGCAATGTCCAAAGCCGCATGCTGTGGCGCCTAAGCCGCGTGCGTCAGCATGACGATTTGATTGAATTGTCAGACTTCATCGAGGACCGCCCGCCGGAATTGCTGGAGCTGCGCACTACCTAGTTGTGGCTCAAGCCTGGCAAGCCCCTCAAGCGCTTGAGCAACATCGAAGGGCTGGCCAGCAAGCGCTGACAACGCTTGGTTGTGCAGCGCATACGCGAATTGTGCAGCAACCCCGGCAGGACTTTGATCCCGAGGATCAAGATGGCTGGAAAGAAGCACGCGAAGCTCAAAGACCGCCGCGGCCAGAAGCCGTTTTTCCAAATCAACGTCGTGTTCGCTCATGAGGCCCAACGCCGGAGTCAAGGGGGCGCGCCGGGAGCATTGCTTGAAACCAGCAATCACGCCCGCTCCCGTTGAATGACTTGTCATGCGAATCATGCCGGAGTGAGGATGCAAGGGAGCCGCCGCAGAATCCGCGTCATTTTGCGTCAGACTTCTTCTTGCGAGCGGCGCTCGGCTTGCTAGCGGTTTTTGCTCTCTTCGGCCAGCAAATAGGGCAGGGGCCCGAACCTCTGTACTTATGGCCACGCGAGCAAGTCTTCCAGCCGCCACGATTGGGTCTGTCCATTTTCGAACTCCTATCGCCTGCTGCCTAACGTCGGCTTGATTGATTGAATGGACTCCTCCCGCGTCGCCACACGGCTTCGATGAGCCACACTGAGCTTTGCAGGTTCAGTCAACGGGAGCACGAGAGGAGTCCGCCATGCATGCTACGACTGTCGCCATCGATCTTGCAAAAGACGTGTTCGAATTGGCCTTTGCCGATACCCGCAACCGGGTGCTCGAACGGAAGCGGTTGTCGCGCAAATCCTTCGCGCATTGCCTGGACAATCGGCCGCCGCTGCGCGTGGTGATGGAGGCTTGCGGAAGTGCCCATTACTGGGGTCGTCGCTTTCAGGCGCTTGGTCATGACGTCCGATTGATCGCCGCGCGCGATGTACGCCCGTACGTACGCCGGAACAAGACCGATCGCACCGATGTGGCGGGCATGCTCGAAGCCGACCGCTGTGCGGACATCGCCAGCGTTCCGCTGAAGACACCCGAGCAACAAGGTGTGCAGGCGCTGCACCGGATCCGCGAACAGCTCAAGGCGCAGCGCACGGCCACGATCAATGTGTTGCGTGGGGTGCTGCGCGAATTCGGCGTGGTGATTCCGCTGGGAGCGGCGAAGGTGCGACTGGCCGTGTTATCCGCGCTGGAAGACGGCGACAACGATTTGCCAATGAGCTTGCGCGATGCACTGGCAGCACAGCTCGATCAGGTGCTCGCGCTGGAGGCACAGATGCGACGGATCGAGCACCACCTGGAGGAATTCGCAGCGCGCGATGCCACCACCATGCGTTACCAGGATGTCCCCGGGATTGGCTTGTTGACCGCGACCGCGCTGCGCGCCAGCGTCGGCCCATTGGCTCGCTTTGCGAGCGGACGGCATCTTTCGGCATGGATCGGCATGGTGCCGCGCGAGCATTCCTCCGGCAGCCAGCGCAAGCTCGGTCGCATCAGCAAGCGCGGCGATGGTTACCTGCGGACACTGCTGATCCACGGCGCACGCTCCGTACTGCATGCAGCCGCAGTGCGACGACGCAACGCCCAACCGCTCGATCGACTGCAGGCATGGGCACTGGACGTGCAGCAACGCCAGGGCCACAACAAGGCCGCCGTCGCACTGGCCAACAAGCTCGTGCGTCGGCTGTGGGCGATGGAACATCACGGCAAACGGTTCGATGCCAACCACTGCAGCGTGCGGCCGGAGGTCACGCACTGAGTCGCACGGAAACGATCACATCAACGAGTTGCCTGGACGCTCTTGATCATGGCGAAAGGGTCGGTCCCGAACCGGAACAAGCCGATAACTCTGCTGGCCTGCGAGGCCGTTTCGAACGATTGGCTACCGGTTCGCGGATTCCATGATGGCCAGAGCACACGATGCTCACCCCAAGGCCGAATACACGACTGCAACCGATTCACTTCGCATCGATCAACCAGCAATCAGGCGATTACTTGCAGGAGGAGTCCATACACGCATAGTTAGACCCACGAGGCCGACAGCGTGCCACCACTTTGCTCTTGAAGAAATGTAGCCAGACGGGATGCAAGCTCACTTGAAGTGGCTGAGAGTTTGAGGACGAGCGGAGATTGCGACACCGGGTCTACGTCGATGCGCTCTGCGTAGCCAGGGCGAAGTGTAATTGTGAGCTCTGTCCAAGATGACGAAGTTGGGCAATCGCTATCACCGTCTGTGTCCACGTCGCGACCGGGCCACAGGAACTCAGCTACAAGACCGAAGGCTGGCCTCGGACCGGGTGAGATGAGAAAGATTTGTGCAGACCTGTCCATCGTGGGTCTAACGCCAGAAATAAGCCGCGTGGCGAAGCCACGTCGGCTTGATTGAATTGTTAGGCCTCGCCGGCATCTTGCGTGATGACAAGATTGGGGCGAAGCCGGAGCCGAATGATGTCACGGTCGGAGACGATGATCTCCAAAGTCTCAAAATTTGCGTCCTTGTGGTACCGGACATCTTTGACTGAAAGACCTTTGAAACTGTAGAACTGCGTGTCGTTGTGGGCAACGGACAGCGATAAATCTTTGTAGGCCGGGGCAATGCTGAAAGAAACTTTGTATTGACCAAGATTGAGCTGATAGGAGAAGTCGTTGTACGGCCACGGGATGTTTCGATCTGCCCGTGACGGCTCAACCTCAAAGAAGCTCAATAGATCTAGCTCTTCAACGCTCACGTCGCTCATTGCGAGGCCTAACGCCAGAAATAAGCCGCGTGGCGAAGCCACGTCGGCTTGATTGAATTGTTAGGCCACCGTAGCAGCATTGCTATAGCCACGACACGATTGCCGCACGGAGACGAACCGGCGCAAACAGGGCACCAAGCAGCAATGCCAAGCTTGCAATGAAACAACCATAGAAGACCCACGGGTTTGCAGATGGACGCGCATACGCGAAAAGACCGCCAAGAAGAAACGATGCTGACGCCACAGCAAGGATCAGCCGAGACAACCAATTGATTCGCGGTGGCAGGTGAATCTCTTCCATTGAGGCCTAACGCCAGAAATAAGCCGCGTGGCGAAGCCACGTCGGCTTGATTGAATTGTTAGGCCTACCCACGGCGACGGCCCTGATATGCAGAATATTCCCAACAGATGCCGAGGATTGCCGCTGGCCCGAAAAGACATGCTGCGAGGCCCTTATGCGATTCTTCAGGGGAACTCGCTGCAAGGAACCAAAACGCAGCGCCCGCGATAACCAAACAAAGGCAAACGCGCCAGCAATCGGCAATGCCCAATTTGCTAATCAGATCTAGGATATCCAGCATCCTTCACTTCCTGTGGCTGAGTCTTTAGAGGCCTAACGCCAGAAATAAGCCGCGTGGCGAAGCCACGTCGGCTTGATTGAATTGTTAGGCATCATGCAGCCCATACAAAGTCCCTAGATCGAGCCGATGATGGCCAACGATTGCCCTTCGCACCTTTGACACGACGACAACCAAATAGACATTGCTGATATGTGATGGCACGAGAATGTGCTGGAACAAGCCGTCACCAGATTCGTAGACGTAGCCAACGGTGAGGTCGCATGTGCAAGCGCCAGAGAACGTTTCCTTGAGCGCGCGCTCGGCATAGGGCCAAAGATCGACAATCTCCTCGGCAGTATGCGTGACATCCTGCATCGGCGGCGAGAAAGAAGTCTCGTACTCTTCTCGGGATAGTTCGCGAAGCTCTTGATCCATGAGGCCTAACGCCAGAAATAAGCCGCGTGGCGAAGCCACGTCGGCTTGATTGAATTGTTAGGGCCTACCGGCGGCGGCCCTGATATGCAGCATATTCCCAACAGATGCCTAAGATTGCGGCTGGTCCGAAAATGCAGACGGCGAGGACCTTGTGCGATGTTTCAGGGGAACTAGGTGCAAGGAACCAAAAGGTCGCCCCAGCGATAAGCAAACAAAGGCAAAAGCGCCAGCAGTCGGCAATACCTAAGTCGCTAATCAGATCGACAATGTCCCGCATTCTTTGCTTCCTCTGGCTGAGTCTGCAGTGGCCTAACGCCAGAAATAAGCCGCGTG
>Ga0207711_10005372_pt1 | contig 10848 bp, 10 predicted proteins | sample KBSS34metaG_FD_184401 | JGI IMG/M metagenome (GOLD analysis project Ga0207711, IMG submission 184401) | Switchgrass rhizosphere microbial communities from Kellogg Biological Station, Michigan, USA - KBS S3-4 metaG (SPAdes) (version 2) | ecosystem: Host-associated > Plants > Roots > Rhizosphere...
CCTGGGCATGGCAGCGCTGGCGGCAGTGGCCGGCTTCGTCCTCTATGGACTTGTCGACCATTTCACCTGGGTCAACTATGTCCAACCGGCCCTTGCTGGTGTCGGATTTTCCATGCTCTACGGTGGCCTGACACGCTACCACCGCATTCGCCCGCGGGACTGAACGAAGCTGAACTGAACGGAACGGAACTGAACTGAACTGAACCGACGACTGAAGCCTATCGCGAGCCAGGTGACTCTTCTCGAGTCCCTGGCTCGCTCGCCTTTTTCCTGGCCGGTATCTACGGTATTGCATAGTAAAAATTCGGAACAGACATTAGGCTGGCGCGAGCTGCGCCATGCCGTCCCGTTCGTAATACCACTGATTAACTCCAAACCAAGCCGGGGCAATGCTTTTAGAGCCGGTGAATTAAACGGCGTGACAACAAAATGCCCGCCTTTTGGCGAGAGCTCACTGATAGATCAAGTTATCCATTCACAAAACCAATTCAAGGAGCCTAAAACCAAGTTTTTACCAAATAATCAGCACCACAAAGATTTCACCCTAACAACTCTGTTGTTCCGGCACATTACATGGGCAGGGGAAAGAAGCTGCTCTGCATCTTTCCTCTGACCATTTCACAGCGGCGCGAGCGGCCCTCACGGCAGGCTTCCACGCACTCAATCAAGCTTGACCATTTTGACGGGAACACAATGCAAGCAATTTTTCGACATCTCGGGGCCGCTCTCATCTGCGCGGCAGTTGCTTACCTGGGCGGCGTCAGCGCCGGTCTCTTTGCCGCATCGCTCACGGGAGCAGCGATCTCAATCGTGATCACTGTCTTCGGTGTGGCAGCGACCGACAAAATCAAGCTTCAGCAGGAGAAAGAACGCCAGCAAAGTCAGCAACCGTACTACAACGGCTACAGTCGCTCATACCTGGATCAGTGGCGGCGAGAGCAGCAGGCACACATGCAGCGGCTTCAAGCTCCAGTGGACGCCGCTGCCAAGACTGTGAAACTGCTGAAAATCGCTCTGGTCGGCGCCGTCTGCGGTTTGCCTTCTGTGAAAGAGACCTGGTTCATGGTCCTCGACATGGACTACACCTTCCGCGGCACACCGTGGTGGGCGTTTGTCTTTCATATTGCCGGCGCATTAGCGGCCTGGGCCATTGTCTCGTCCAAGTCCATGCGTCGCATTGTCCTGGGCGAGTGCCAAGACGATGAGTGCCAGCGCATCGCGCACGGGGTGTGTCACATCCTGGCCACAGCCGCCCTCCTCTCGCTGGCCTTCAATGTCACAAGCGTCACCGTGCTCTCCTACTGGTTGGTATTGCCGGCCTTCGTGGCCATGTCTCTCATGATCAGCTACAGTGCCATCGCGGATGGTGCAGTAGCCGGCTACAGTTTCTCCAAGAAGCAGTACATCCGCCTGCGTACACCACGAAAGTCAAAGGAAGTATTGATGCAAGAGGCACGAATGACAGCCATTCGGCGATTCGTCCGCGGCTATCAAGACTGAAACCCAATTTTTTGAACGGAAAGATTATGCAAGGACTTTTTCGCCATCTCGGAGCCGCCTTCATCTGCGCGGCAGTTGCCTACCTCGGCGGCGTCAGCGCCGGCCTTTTTGCTTCGGCAGTTACCGGTGCAGCCATCTCGATCGTGATCACGATTTTCGGCTACGACATGACTGCCACCGGTGCAGCGGCGCGCCGAACCTACAACAACTCCCACTTCAACAGCAGCGGTCAGGCAGATCCACCGGCAAGCGAAGTCAGCGGCACGGTCATGCTGTTGAAGATCGCTCTGGCTTCGGCCATCCTGGGACTGCCCGCCGTCAAAGGCGTGTGGTTCATGATCCTGGACATGAACTACAGCTTCCGCGGCACTCCATGGTGGGCATTTCTGTTCTACATCGTCAGCGCGATCACGGCCTTCGTCATCCTCAGCTCCGCGCCGGTGCGCCGTATCGTTTTTGGCTACTGCCCCAACAACAACTGCGAGGTTTTGTCGCACGCCGCTTGCCACGCCCTGGCACTGGCAGGCTTGCTCTACCTGGCGTTCAACGTCACCGACGCTACGGTCGTCAACTTCACTGTCGCCTCGCTGGGCACGGCGCTGCTCTTCGTAGTGGTCAGTTATGGCGCCCTCAAAGATGCCGTCTCCACCGGCCACTTGATGGTGCGCTCACAGGTGGCCGACTTCAGAAAGCGCTACGGCTTCGACAAAGCCAAAGCCAACTCCTGAGTCCCACACCCTAAACCATCACCGGAAAAATCATGGACCAAAACACCACCCACACTTCCTACTCCGCCGTCCTGCAGAACGCGCGCCACCTGCACGACAGCCAGGACTTCGCCGAAGCCGAAAAGGCCGCCGTCGAAGGCATCGGCCTGATGATGGCGGCCTCGATCAGCGCCAACAACCCCAAGCTGGCCGAAGCCTACCGGCTGCACACCAACATCTGCGCCGAACTGGCGATGGGTGACCTGATGCACTACCGCCAGTGGCAAGAGAAGGCGGCAATTTCGGCGGCTCACCGCGTCGAAGTGCTCGACCTGGGCATGCTCACGGCCGACGTCATCGACGCCAAGCGCATCCTGGCCACCATCCAGTTCGACATCGAAAAGTACGCCGAAGCGCTGGTGGTGCTGGAGTCGACCCGCGGCCAGATCGTCGACTTGCTCGAACGCGAAGAGCCCGGCGTGACCATGGTCGACCTCCTGGTCTGCTGCCACTCCATCGCCGAATGCCTGGTGGCACTTTCGCGTGAGGGCGAAGCCGTGACCCTCCTGGCCGGCACCCTGCACAAGGTGCGGGCAGAACACTACCGTGACTTCGCCGTCATGGAGGTGTTCACCGGCGTCAGCATGCAGCTGACCCAGCTGCTGGCTATGCAAGACGCGCTCTCGACCGCGGTCGAAGCGTAATCTTCGGTCTGGTTGACCAATTGCCCAATTCCCGGGGGACTTCCGTCCCCTGGGGCCCACGGGCAATTTTTTTCGCCCGCACCAACTACGGCATACAGTAATTAATTAAAAACGAAAATGCAGGGAAAACCCTGCACTCTCGAATAGCACCACGGGTGCCACCATGTTGCAAGGATAGCCCCGGGGAGATTGACCTTGGAGATTTGCATCTCCGTCTCGCTCCCCGGGACCCGAACCCTTACACCAAGTTACTTGCCGCCCAGGATGCGCTTGTACACTGCGCGCATACCGTTCCAAACGCTCACCGCAAGGGCGATCGCCGGACCGAAGATGGCACGCAGGAACTTGAACACGATGGTGAACTTGTTCCAGAAAGCGACGTAGACAGCCCAGAGGCCATCGAACACCGTCTTCATGAGCGGAGCCAACCACGGCGTGAGGATGGCGTTGGCCACCGGACGGATGATCAGGTAGATCGCCGGAGCGACCAGACCACCGGCCACGGAAGCCGCAGTCAGGCCGACCACAGCAGCCGTCCACCAGCTACCCCCGGACAGGCCGAGAGCCCAATGACCAGCGCCCATGAGCGCGGCACAGCCCACGCCGAAGCTGAACGTCTCGGCGCCGTAGCGCGAAGACAGCTTGGCCAGGAGCATGTAGACGTTCGTGGCGACGACGGCGATGATTGCCGTATTCACCCAGAAGCTGAAGTGCAGCGCCGGCACGAGCGACATGGCGTCGTTCCAAACGGCAGCACCGATGACGCTCAGCAGGAACAGGTGACCGAACATGCCCGAGTATGGCGTGCTGTCATCGAACGCAGCCTTCTGCAGCTTGCGCACCTGATCCTTGACGGTCTTGTAGACCGCGGTCGCCTTGCCGTTCAGACCCGCCAGAGCAGGACCGACAGCCGGGGCGATCGGCTTGGCGCAGAAACGCAGCGCCAGGTAGGCGAACGGATAGGCCACCAGACCCGTACCGAGGGCCGTGATGATGCCGAAGCCGTAGTGGTAGAAACCATGCGCGGCAAGCGTCGCCGGAGCATAGATGTACGCCAGGATGCCGACCGCGGCGCTCAGGGTGAGGCCGAAAATCGGGCTGACGTGCTTGCTGGTGCCCAGCTCCTTGGCCGTCGAGGCGTAGGAGTAGATGGCCACACCAGCGGTGAGGACGTAGGTGACAACCTCGGGCAGATGCACGGCACCGGCCACCAGGTAAGCAACAACGCCTTCGGCGAGCGCAACCAGGATGTTGGTCAGCTGCGCGAAGAAGAGCGCGTAGGCCGCGTCCTTCTCGTCCTCATAGGCCGACGTGAGCAGGTTCTTCCAGCCCTTGAGCAGCGCGTCCATCAGACCACCCTGGAGCAGGGCGAGGAAGGCCGGCAGCACATAGGCCAGAGCCACAACGAAGACGAGCGCCGCAGCCGGCACCGCCATCGCCAGGGACAGTCCCGAGAAGATCGCCAGCTTGGTGACGGCGAAGAACGTAGCAATGGCGCTGTAAGCAACAGCGGTGGAGTTCTCACGACCTTCCTTGTCACTGCCGTACTCGATGTACTGGCCAATGAAACCGGTCACGAAGACCAGCGAGGTGACGGCCAGAACGGCGGCCACAACCTGCGAAAGGAAGACACCCGTGAACGCCGGAAGCGCACCGAAAACCGGGAGCAGACCGACGACAGCGTGGTAGACGAAGTAGCCGGCGGAGAGGCCAGCACCCAGAGCGCCGAGCATGAGGACCGCGCCGAGGGCCTTGATGCCCCACTTGCGACCGGTCTTGGTCTTGCCTTCCGAAACGGACCAGAGGTGCTCCGAGAAGGGCAGATGACGCACGATGTCGATGGCAGTGGCGCACACCGGACGGACGACGTTTTCAGCAACCTTGCGGTTGACCTTGAAAATCTTGTCGCTCAAGTCCCAGAGGGGCTTGAAGATGACCAGGTAGAGCGACGGCCAAACGATGAACTCAACGAGCAGGAAACCCAACGCACCGGCGAGGGTCCAGAAGGGCCAGCTCCAGTGATAGTGCCAGCCAACGACGTTGGCCGCAGTGAAACCGCCGTAAGCGGCAGCAGGAAGACCGGCAAGACCGGCCAACAGGCCGCGCCAGAAGCTTCCGCCATACGCCTTCTTCGAGAGGAACTTGCCTGCTTCCCAGAAGGGCATGAACAGCAGTGCGGGAACGGCCAGGGCCAATTCCGCGAGGCGCCCAAGAGCGCTGCGATTTTGTGTGTTCGGCATATATTCTCCAGTTGACTTTTGACCGACAACTCGCTTGTGCGAGGTTGTGTCGGCATCCACAATCAGGATGAGCAACCTAAACAGCCTTGACCCCAAACCATCGCCTTTGGAAGGCAGCGCCACATATCAAACCAAAGCCAGCTGACTACCAAACCCCTTGTCGGGTTTAGCGGGCTCGGGTGTTTGAGTGGTGAGGCGCAGGTTTGAGGGGGTTTTGTTTTGATTGCTCGTTAGGGACAAGGGTTGAGGTAGATGTCATGAGGATAGAAAATTGCCTCTGCCCAAAACGACCACTGTTAAGTGCTTCAGTAACAGAGAGTGCTCAAGACAGTAGAAGAGATGCTGAGATTTAGTAAATAAACGAAAGAAACCGGATTAACCTGGTTAGCGCGGCTAATGCAAAGCCCATTTTTGGCTATTTTGTGGCATTGAATACCTTCCAGCCCGACGCGGCCGGCAAAAGAAAAAGAGCCCGCTAAGCGGGCTCTTTTTTAGTACATATTGAAAGCAACTAACCTGCAAAACAGCGGCAAATCGCCGGGCCGTTAAAACAGACTCAGTCTCCTCTAGCCATCAGTTCAGTTTTGTCTTGCTGGGCAAAACCATTTTGCTGATTGGGCTTCCAGCCTACTTCACAAACACCTTTGACGCAGCGTGCTTCGCCGGAGTTTAGTGATTTTGCACCGTCCATTTTGGCCGTCTTAGAACGTCTTTCGGGTGCGCCTTGTCCAAACAGATAATGTCCGAGGGATTCCGGGTTCATGATTGCTCCTACTAGCCTCAAATGAGGGGTCGTGGTTGATACCAATTTTTTACTGAGGTCTTTCGACTTGTGACACCACTTCAAAGAGCAGATAGTAGTGGTGCCTATGTCTGGAATCTTAACAGTGCTACAAAGCATGTGAATACAATATTCATCTTTTATCGGACCCGAATACGACAAATATCCAGGCGAAGATCAGCATCATCACTACAAAACGCCCCAATCGGCAGGCTATTGCTGATAAAATTCTAGTGTTCGGCTAAAAGCATCTGAATAGATATTTTCTATAGGCATTCTGAAGTGTCTCTAAACCACTGTCCACTTTGCGCAAGCATCCTGCATACCATCGACATAGGCGGCAAAGAGCGCCTTGCCTGCCCCGTTTGCGAGTTTGTGCATTGGAATAATCCCAAACCCGTAACCGCCACACTTGTCACCACCGATGATGGCCTCGTACTTGTAAAGCGCAAATTTGAACCCTTTGTTAACGACTGGTGCTTACCTGGTGGTTTTATTGAGGCCAGTGAACATCCGGAAGAATCCGCGGCCCGAGAAGTCCTGGAAGAGACAGGCTTGCACGTTAAGGTGACCAAACTTTTGGGCGCTACTGCCCCCGGCCGTGGTATCAACGTAGTTATTTTGTTTTATCAAGCACATCGTGTCGGTGGCGATCTTATCGCTGGGGATGACGCTTCCGATGTCGGAGCCTTCCGCAAAAACACCCTACCGCCCAATATTTGTTTTGACATGCACCGTCAAATGATTGCCCAGTATTTCAGCGAAAATGGCAATTCGTAAGGCTTTTAGTCCACTGAATCTTTTGTAGATTCATTTGTAGATTCGTTTGTAGATTCATTTGTAGATTCAGCTATAAATTCGGAAGCCGAAGTACCTGGCGGCTCAAGCGCCAACGGTTCAGGCGGATTGATTCTTTCTTTTATTGTCTCGGACAATTCATCGGCCGAATCCATTCCATTTCCCACCAGAAAGCTGCCCTTGTTTGTATGCAGCATGAAACCTTCGGGTAAGAGCGGAAACGGCTCCTTGACCGACGTTATATCGGTCCAAGCCAGCTCGCGGTTAAAAAAGAACGTGCGCAAAACAAGCTCGTTAGATTTCAGTTCAATTGACCTGGGCATAAGTGCCACCACATAAGTGCGCCAGAGCAAAATGGCACTAAAAATGGCGGCAAACACTAAAACAAGAAGCTCATCGGCAGTGCTTATTCCCGAGCTGCCAGAACGATAAAGTGAGACGGCAAAGATCCAAACGACGACGATAAAAACGAGACCGGCAATGGCCTGCCCGAGCTGAAAACCAAGGCCCACGGGATCCATTTTGAATAGCCGTCCGAAGGGCGAACGCTTCCCCTCAAATCCGCCGGGAATGCGCTGGCGAATCGTTTCCACAAGTAGGTCACACTGTTTGAGCCAGATGGGAAAAGTCAGGTCTCCACCGTCATATTCGACGACATATCGAATCCAGTTCCAGTTTGATCGCCGGGTCAAGCCTTTTATTTTGTCCAGAAAACAACTCTGTTTGCCAAACAAACAATGGGTGGTTAGCTCATCTTCGGTAACCGTGACTTTAAAAGTGATAAAGCCGTAAACAGGCATCATGACAAGCCCACATATACCGCAAATGCCCACAATCAGCTTGTATGTGAAAGAAAGAGCGAGCAGCTTGCCAAGCAGCAATAGTACCAAAGGTAGTGCCAAGAGGCCGAGGAAAACCGATGCCTCAGCGCCAAGGCGGGCCGCCACCATAGGTTTCAACAGATATGTTTTGGCGGTGTCTTTCTGAGTCATTGCTCAGATTCTAGTTTAAGTGAGCGAGCTACGCGAGTCCCCGCGCCCGTGGAAATGCATTTAATTAAGAGTTTACAGAAGAGCCAATCCTTGAGCTGAGGTAAGCGAGCCTAATAAGCTCAGGTACTTCTTTCTACAAATCGCTCTTTTTAAGGCAATACTCTTTTCTCAAAAAAAACTCCCCACGGAGATATCTATGAAGACAAATCACTATTTCAGAGTCGAACACGACTCCATGGGTGAGGTCTCGGTACCGAACCATGCCTATTGGGGAGCCAGCACCGCCCGTGCGATCTCCAATTTTCCTGTAAGCAATTTGCGCTTCAGCCGACCGTTCATCCGCGCTCTGGCGCTGATCAAACTGGCGGCCGCAACTGTCAATCGCGACAACGGTAAGCTGCAAGGTGATCTGGCTAAAGCCATCATCCAGGCTGCCGGCGAGGTTGCCGAAGGCAAATTCGATCAGCACTTCGTTGTTGACATTTTCCAGACCGGCTCCGGCACATCCACCAACATGAACGCCAACGAGGTCATCGCTGTGCGCTCACGTGAGCATCTGGGCAAGTCCAAAATCACCGGCATCGGCCTCGTCCACCCCAACGACCACGTCAACTACGGCCAGTCATCCAACGATGTCATCCCCACGGCCATGCACGTCGCCGCCCTGGCCGAACTCAAAGCCAAACTGCTTCCAGCTCTGGACCAACTTTCAGTCAGTCTGGGTAAAAAAGTCCGGCAGTTTCGCCGAGTGATCAAAACCGGCCGCACACACCTTCAGGACGCCACGCCCATCACCCTGGGTCAGGAGTTCAGCGGCTATAAGGCACAGGTTGACGCTGCTCGCAAGGCCATCAAGATCGCCGGCGATCGTCTGAGCTATGTCGCCCTGGGCGGCACCGCTGTTGGCACAGGCATCAACACCGATGCCGGTTTCGCAGCCGATACCTTGGCTGTTCTTTCCCAGCATCTGGGTTTCATTGTCAAAGAATCGCGCAATCACTTCGCCGCTCAAGCCACCATCGATGATGTCGTGGCCGTGAGCGCCACCCTCAAATCCCTGGCCGTGAGCCTGACAAAGATCGGCAACGATCTCAGGTGGATGGCTTCCGGCCCCCGCGCTGGACTGGCCGAACTGGCCCTTCCCGACCTGCAACCCGGCAGTTCAATCATGCCCGGTAAGGTCAATCCGGTGGCCCTGGAGTCTTTGCTCATGGTCTGCGCCCGTGTCGTCGGCAACGACGCCACCATTGCCATGGCCGGAGCTTCAGGCAATTTCGAGCTCAACGTCATGCTTCCGGTAAGCGCACATGCGCTGCTGGAGTCAATTGAGATCCTGGCCTCTTCGGTCAAAAATCTCAGTGAAAAATGTATCGACGGTCTCAGCGCCACCAAGACCGGTCCGGCTCAAGTAGCCCGTTCGCTGGCTCTGTGCACGGCTCTTGCTCCGCATGTCGGCTACGACAAAGCGGCCAAAATAGCCAAGGAAGCACAGGCCACCGGCGACACCATTCTTGCTGTCGCACTGCGTCACACCGATCTGGGTGAAGCCAGGCTCAAAGTCCTGCTCGACCCCTTCGCCATGATCCGTCCCGCGAAAGTCAAAAACAGAAAGTAAAACACCATGACACCATTCATCATCGGTGCGGTTGTCGGCCTCATTGCCGCAGCCGTTCTCACCTTCGCCTACCATCGCATGCGCGGTGTACCTGCGCTGTTGGCCCTGATGGGCACACTGGTCGTAAGCCTTTTGCCCCGTCTCTACTTCGGAATGGGCGCCCTGCAAGGCACGCAGAGCCAGTTCGCCGACTTCGATTACACCAGCGCCTGGATGCTCGTTGTCGCCGTGGGCTTCTTCATCGGTTACGCCTTCCTGGGCCGCTTCCTCAAGGGCAGCGGCAGGTAAGAGACCGAGCCCCCTCCTGTTCAACCGAGTCAACGTAAATTAAACGGAGACATACATGCTCACAACCATGGGTCAGGGTGTTGTTCTCAACGCCCTTCTGCAACAAGGCTTCACCGCCTCCTACAACCACTTCGATATCTGTCGCCTCTTCAAGCGCACCGATTCGGGTGAAATTATCAACGCCGAAGTGACCATGGAAGTGGACTTCGGCAACTACCGAGGAGAAGCCTTTACCTCGAAGCAAGAGGTCGAGCCGGAGAATTTCCCGCGCGTCCTCAGTCATCTGGCCGCCGTGCTGGAAAATTCCGGTTGCAGCATGGTCACCACCCCTGGTGCCAGCGCCGGCAACTGCGTCTTTGCATCGGTGGCCAGCTTCGAGCGCATCGACAGCATCGGCCTGGGCACACTCTCGGGTGGCCCAGCCCCGTCGCACTTCCAGAAGTTCAGCACCAAAGTCAAGGTGCGTCTCTCCCTGCAAAAGGCCTGAAGCCATCTTTCAGCTAGTAAGTGGAGGTACAGACCATGTACCCATCAACCCTAAAACCAGCCTCAGACACGATGTCTGAGGCTCAAGTAGACCAGACCACAGACCAGACCCAACGCCGCCTTGTGATCAAGCACCAGAACCAGTTTCTCTTGCTCGATTTGCAAGGCGGTATGGCGGCTCAAAACGGCGCCGGGCTGGGACTGTACGTGAACGACACGCGCTTCCTCAGCCGCTGGGAAATGACCATCAACGGTGGCCCGCTACATTTCCTCAGCGCCGATGCCGATGAAGGTTTTGCCTGCCGCTTGAATTACAGCAACTCCGCGATGTCCGACATACCTGCCGGCAGCCTGAGCGTCAATCGTGAGATCGTAGTCGACGAAAAGGAAATCGTCAGCGAGATCATCACCCTGCGCAATCACCGGCAAAGTTCGACTGACCTTGTTGTGAAATTGGCTTTTGCAGCCGATTTTGCTGACATGTTCGAAGTGCGCGGCAGCAAGCGTGAGCGGCGCGGCCATCATCTCGCTACGAAACTAACCCGAGGCAAACGTTCTCAAACAGCCACGATAAGCTATGTCGGGCTGGACAACATTGTCCGCCGCAGCCGCGTCGCCTTCAGCCACGGCAATGAAGAAGCTGTCCAACTGTCTCTCTCCAGCAGCGAAGCCGTCTATCGACTGACACTGCCGGCGCTGCAAACGCTCGAGCTCACGGTCTGGTCGTGATGCAGACC
>Ga0207711_10005374_pt1 | contig 10843 bp, 11 predicted proteins | sample KBSS34metaG_FD_184401 | JGI IMG/M metagenome (GOLD analysis project Ga0207711, IMG submission 184401) | Switchgrass rhizosphere microbial communities from Kellogg Biological Station, Michigan, USA - KBS S3-4 metaG (SPAdes) (version 2) | ecosystem: Host-associated > Plants > Roots > Rhizosphere...
ATCGAGCTCGGCTGGCTTCACTCGCCAGCGGATATCTTCCGCCTCCACGGGCATCGTGCTGATCTGCTGGGGCGCGAGGGCTGGAAGGAGAAGTCGGTCGACAATTTGTTCACCGCGATCGAGGCGAAGCGACAGCCCGATGGTCCGCGCTTCCTGTTCGGACTCGGCATCCGCCACGTCGGCATCGTCACTGCCAAGGACCTCCTCAAATGTTTCGGCACGATTGAGGAGCTTCGGCGTGCGGCCCTGTCGGAGGGGGGTGAGGCGGAGCTGTCGTCGGTCCAGGGCGTCGGCCCGGTGGTCGCCGAAGCCTTGGTCGATTTCTTCCATGAGGCGCACAACCGGGAGGTCCTCGACGATCTGCTTTCCGAGATCTCGCCGAAGCCATTCGTCAGCGATGCGAAGCAGACCGAATGGACGGGCAAGACCATCGTCTTCACCGGCAGCCTCGAAACGATGAGCCGGGACGAGGCCAAGGCTCAGGCCGAGCGCCTGGGCGCCCGGGCGGCTGGTTCGGTCAGCGCGAAGACCGACCTTGTCGTCGCTGGGCCTGGCGCGGGCTCAAAGCTCAAGAAAGCCGAAGAACTCGGCATCCGGGTGATAAACGAAGCGGAATGGGCGAAGATCGTCGCGGACGCCTAACAGCTCCCGTCAGGCCGCCACATAGCCTCCGTCGATCATGTAGATCGAACCGTTGCAGTATGACGACGCATCGCTGGCGAGAAAGGCCAGTAAATGCGCAACCTCGTCGTTCTTGCCGTAGCGCCGCATCGGAATGCTGGCTTCAAGGCCGGCCCGTAGCGCCGCTGGATCGTCGGGTCCCAATTGCCGCTCAATTGAGTCGATCATGCGGTTGTCGATGGGCCCGGGCCCGACCGCGTTGACGCGAATGTTGAACGGACCAAGCTCCAGTGCCCCGGTTTTCACGAGGCCGTATACCGCATGCTTGCTGGCGATGTACGGTGCGAGACCGGGAAAACCGACGCATCCGGCGATCGACGACATGGCGACAATCGAGCCTCCGCCACGCGCTTTGAGCGGGGCCACGCAATGCTTCATGGCCATCCACACTCCGGTGACGTTGGTGCGCATCACGTCTTCGAACTCGTCGACGGTTTGGGCCTCGACAGGCTTTACGACGCCTTCCGTTCCAGCGTTGGCAATGAGAATATCGAGACCGCCAAACTGTTCGAGGGTCGCGGCAACCGCTGCAGCAATGCCCGCCTCGTCGGCTGCATCCGAAATGCTTCCGCCCACTTCCCCATGAGGTTCGAGCCGGCCCTTGGTCGCGGCGAGCTTGTCGGCGGAGCGAGCGACCAGCATCACCTTCGCGCCTAGATCCAGGAACAGTTCTGCGGTGGCTTCGCCGATTCCGCCGGTGGCGCCAGTAATGATCGCCACCTTGCCATCGAGCCTCTGTCTGTCGGTCATGCTGCTCATCATATCCCCCGCCTAAGGATCCCAAGCGTTTCGGTTGGCGACTGGGACAGCGCCGCCCTTACCATGCTCAGAGGTGCAGAAGTAACTTTAACCCTGGGCGGGATGAGCGAGCTTGTTCAAGGACCGACCTGCCGGGAATAATCTTCGGCGTCGAAGTTGCCGGAGGATTTCGCGATGAGGCCGGTTTCATCCAGATCCCATTCCTCCCAGCCGCTTACAATCAGCTCGCGACCGGTGGTCGCGTGAGTGCCGGTGAAAGTCCACAAATAGACGGCATGATTGCCCGACGCGCGAACGCCATCGCAGGCCAGGCGCAAGTTCGGCACATCGGCGAAGAAGCCGGCCGTCATGTTCGCGACGCCCTCGGTTCCCCGCCAGGGCTCTCCGCCGTTGATGATGATGACCCCGTCGGGCCTAAAGAACGAAGCGACGGACGTTGGGCGACCGCTGTTCCAGGCATCCGTGTAGTCCGCCGCGAACTTCTGCAGACGATCGGAAGTCATGGCCATGCCGGCGCTCCTGTTCAGGTTGCCGATTGCAGCACGAGGACCGGCCATTCGCCCGCGCCGCAATCGACGAGCCTAAAGCCAAGCTCTTGATAAGCTGCAGCGACAGCCTCGGCCTGGGTATCGAGAAGGCCCGCGAGTAAGACCGTTCCGCCCGGCGCCAGTGCCTTCATGAAATCCCCCGCAAGCTCGATCAGCGGTCCAGCGAGGATGTTCGCGATAATCAGGTCGAATGGCGTCCGCGCAGCGAGCATCGCCGAGTCCATCCCGTCGGCGACCGCCAACAGCAATTCACCTCCGCCATGGCCGACCCTCACTTCGTTGATCGCCGCATTCTCCCGAGCGACGTCGACGGCGATCGGATCGATATCGGTCGCGATGCATTTCGCTTCCGGCCATAAGCTCAGTGCCGCGAACGCGAGTAGGCCCGTCCCGGTGCCGATGTCGGCGATGTTCCGGAACTTTCCGCCGTCGACTTCGAGCCGGTCGAGCGCGGCAAGGCAGCCCGCCGTCGTCGCGTGCTGTCCGGTCCCGAAGGCAAGGCCGGCATCGATCTCGAAATTGATCCGATCCGCATCGGGCGGATAAGTCGGAGTGTGGACCGTGAAGCGGCCCGATCGGATGGGCTGTAAGCCCGCCTGGCTCATCGTCACCCAATCACGGTCGCCGAGCTGTTCGATGCGCGGCGGTCCGGCGCCGAGGCTACTCAGCATGGCGATCTCGTCTCCGCTGGGCTCATCGTCGAAGTATGCGTGAATCAGCCATTCGTCGGGCCGTGTCTCATCGGGCTCGTCTGCAACGAGCACCGGGGCATCGTCTCTTCCGGGGAACAAGTCGTCAGAACCAATGGCCTCGCCCTGGGCGCGGGAGCACGGGATGGTGACGCGCCAACTCACTTCGTCGCTGCTTCCTTCGCGAGCCGGTCATCGAGATCGCGTGACCGGGCGGCGGCGTAGGCCTTGCAGGCATCCGGATCGAAGATCGGCTGCCCGAGCGCCAGGCGATGGGGCATGTCGCTCGCGGAAGGGTGCGGAGTCAGCAGGATCTCGCACGGGCTTGCGGCAATCTTCGCGATCGAGGCGCGGAAGGCTGCGAGATAGGCGGGGTGGTCGCTGAATCGATATGCCGGGGCGCTGACCGGTGACAGGCTGTCCGCATAGACGATTGTCCGGCACACGCCGCCGTCGCAGCTGACCCAGCGCCAGCTCATCGCGCCAGGCGTGTGGCCCGGCGTTGTCATTGCGGTCAGCATGAGGTTGCCGAGGCGTATCTCCTCACCGTTGGCGACGGTGCGCCCCACGTCCGCCGGCGGAAAAGGCTTCGTAATTCCGGATTGTGGATCGTCGGTGGACGGAACTCCGCTCGAAAGAACCTTGGCAGCAGGCGCGGATGTCATGACGGTCGCGCCGCTCAGCCGCTGCAGCTTCGAGATTCCGCCGACATGGTCGTAGTGATCGTGACTGTTGAGGATGATCCGAACATCCTGGACTCGAAAGCCGAGTGACCGAATGTTTGCGGCGATAAGCTCGGCGGCATTCTCGGGGCCTCCGTCGATCAGGATGTCGCCTTGGTCTCCGACGATCAGGATCGACGAAATACCGCAGGTGCCGACCAAATAGGTGTTGGCGTGAATGCGTACCGGCGGCGCCGGCTTGGCCCATCCATCGGGACCGTCGGAATCCTTGCATTCCAGAGACCAACGGGGGCCAGCGCTCTCGATCGGCGCCCTGGGCTGGTCGATATGGCGCGGCGCTGGGCCCAGGGGGATGGAAAGCTGCGAAGCTGCGAGCAGGATCGGCGCGAGTGCGGTGCTACCGAACATAGCTTGCGCCGTTGACGTCGATCACGCTTCCGGTCGCGGAAGCCGGAGCTTCCGTCGCGAGCCAGCGGATCACTTCGGCAACCTCATCCGTCGAAGCCACGCGCCCCAAGGGAATGTCGGCCACGATTTGCGGGCCGCCGCGGCCCTGCAGATATTCCTCCGTCATTTCCGAAGCCGTGAATCCGGGTGCGACCGCGAAGCAGAGGATGCCATCGGCGGCATAGCCGCGCGCGATCGTCCGGGTCATCGCAACCATTCCCGCCTTTGAGGCCGCATAATGCCAATGCTGAGGCGAATCGCCGCGAAATGCAGCGCGGCTCGAAACGTTCACGATGCGGCCCGGGATACCGAGGTCGAGGAAGTGCGAGACTGCAAGCTTGCTGAGATCGGCGGCGGCCTGGAGATTTACCGTCATGGTTCGAGCCCAGGCCTGGTGCCAGTCGTCGTCCGTCGCATTGTCGGCGACTGCCTCGTAGATTCCGGCGTTGTTGACGAGCACGTCGATCTGGCCGTCAAGCTCGGCCAGCGCCGTTTCCCAGATATCGCAAGGCGCGCCCGCATCGGTGAGGTCGCCCGCGACCAGCTCGTCGCTTCCCCTGGTCGAATGCCCGACGACTTGATGGCCTCTGCGCTTCAGAAGCGCGTAGGTCGCTGCGCCAATGCCTCGGCTCGCGCCGGTGATGAGGATGTTCATATCCCCCGCCTACCGCTGCGCGGGCGGCGGGGGAAGAACTCAGGCGGCTATGCCGCTGACGAACGCCTTGGCAGTCGCGTTGAAAGTCGCGATTTGCTCGCTGAAATGGCCGAACCCCTGTTCGACCTGGTCGATATCCTTCGCGACATTTTCGGTATCGGTGCGGATCGCGGCGATCGTCGAGCTCATCGAATCGGCGGCAAGTGCAGTCTCGTCGACGGCGGCGGTGATCATCGTCACTGTCTGAGCCTGGAGCTCCATCGCTTCGCGGATGCGGTCGGCAGAGCTTTGCACTTCCTCGACCGTGTGCTGGATGGAGCCGTTCGCTTCCACCGTTTCACGAGTCGCCTGCTGGATCGCAGTGATCTTGGCGGTGATGTCGTCCGTGGCTCGTGCAGTCTGCGACGCGAGGCTTTTCACCTCCTGCGCAACGACGGCGAAGCCGCGACCGGCGTCGCCGGCCCGCGCCGCCTCGATCGTGGCATTGAGCGCAAGGAGATTGGTCTGGCCCGCAATGTCGCGGATCAGACTAAGGATCGATTCGATTGCTTCCACGTGAGCGGAGAGTGCCTGGCTGACCTTGACGGCCTGGCTGGCCTGGCCGCCCGCCCGCGTTGCGACGCCGGCTGCCACTTCGACTTCGGCGCGAGCATCCTCGATTGCACGGATGAGGCCCGCGGCGGTCTGGGCGGCTTCGCGCATTGCTACAGCGGATTGTTCGGCCGCAGCAGCGACTTCGCTCGTCTTGCCGAGCATGCCCCGAGCAGAGGCGGAAGTTGACCGGGTTCGCTCCGTCAGCGCTTTCGATTGCTCGGTGCTGAGGTGCACCAGCTCGGAAACGCGGCGCTCGAATTGCTCGCTTTCCCGGCCGCGCCCGTCGGCCGCGTCGATCGATTCGAGAAGCGAAACCTGGGCAAGGATGATGTCGGTTTCGAAGGTGCTGAGCCGATTGAATGCAGCGATGACCTGCTCGAGTTTTTCGGAATCGTCGGAAAAACGCTCGATGACGCGCGCGATGATTCGGCCGGCGGCCTGGGTACGCGCGGCGATGTAGGACGGGATCGCGATCTTCTCTGCGTAGATCTGCCGGCCGAAGTCGGCGACGGACTGGATCCATTTCGAATCGACACTGGCGGAATGATTTGCAGCAAGACGCTCGGCACGCTCTTTTCCGAACTGGGCGACGATCTCAGCTGTGATGATGTCGCTGACACTCTCGTGCAGGAGCCTGACATCGCGGTCCAGCGCGCCATCGCCATTATAAGCCGCAAGCCGCGCGCTCACCTGCTCGTCGGTCAGCCACTGTAGCTGTCCAGTCTCGCCACCCATCCGTCCGCTCTCCGTGCTTGAACCTCGATCGTTCGGGGACGCTCTTGCGCCGCGAATGGTTAAGACCCGGTTAGGGTGCAGAATGAAGGACGCGAATCTTGCCTCGCATAAGGCTGCGCCCTAAGCGGTCCGCATCATGGCTTCCGCTAGACCCCGCCCGCTCTCGCCCCATCTCACCATCTGGCGATGGGGCCCTCATATGGCCGTATCGATCCTTCATCGCGCGACCGGCGTCGCTTTGTCCTTCGCGGGCCTTGCGATCCTCACCTGGTGGCTGATGGCGATTGCCGGTGGGACCGACGCCTTTGCGACCTTCACCAAAGCCGCGACACATCCGATCGGGCTGGTCGTGCTCGTCGGCCTGACCTGGAGCTTCTTCCAGCACCTGCTGTCGGGGATCCGGCACCTGGTCATGGATACGGGAGCGGCCTTCGAGCTTCGGCTGAACAAGGTCTTCGCGATCTTGACGATCGTGGGCTCCATTCTTCTGACCGCGTTGCTCTGGTTCTATCTGTTGGGAGTGGCGAAATGAGCCGCGGAACGAGCGCGACGCCGCTTGGGCGTGTTCGCGGACTGGGGTCTGCACATCACGGGGGCGAGCATTGGCTGGGTGAACGGGTGACCAGCATCGCCCTGCTCCTGCTCGGAACCTGGCTTATGGCGTCGCTCCTCCTTCTTCCCAATCTCGACCAGCGCACGCTGATCGAATGGCTGCACGGCGCAAGCGGCGCAGTTCCGATGGCGCTGTTTGTCGTCGTCGGGTTCAAGCATGCGCTCGATGGCGTGAAGGTCGTGGTGGACGATTATGTTCATGAAGAAGGCAGCCGCTTCGCCTGGAACATCCTGCTGTTGTTCCTTGCGGTCGGCGGTGCATCGCTGGCGCTGTTTGCGCTCGCCCGAATTGCGTTCGGAGTAGTGGCGTGAGCGCGTATCAGATCATCGATCACACCTATGACGTGGTCGTTGTCGGTGCCGGCGGGGCCGGTCTTCGGGCGACGATGGGCGCGGCTGAGGCGGGCCTGAAGACCGCATGCGTCACCAAGGTCTTTCCGACCCGCAGCCATACCGTTGCAGCCCAAGGCGGAATTGCGGCCAGCCTCGGCAACATGGGGCCGGATCACTGGACCTGGCACATGTACGACACGGTGAAGGGTTCGGACTGGCTCGGCGACCAGGACGCGATCGAATATCTTTGCCGCGAAGCGCCCGCTGCGGTGATCGAGCTCGAACATATGGGCCTGCCGTTCAGCCGCACGGCGGAGGGCAAGATCTACCAGCGCGCATTCGGCGGAATGACCCAGAATATGGGCGAAGGACCGCCTGCGCAACGCACCTGCGCCGCAGCCGACCGCACCGGCCATGCGATGCTGCACACGCTCTACTCGCAAAGCCTGAAGCACGACGCCGACTTCTTCGTCGAATATTTCGCGATCGACCTGATCATGGAAAACGGCGCCTGCCGGGGTGTCGTTGCGCTGTGCCTGGACGATGGTTCGATCCATCGCTTCCGTTCGCAGGCAGTGGTGCTGGCGACCGGCGGGTACGGGAAGATCTATTATACTGCGACGTCGGCGCACACCTGCACGGGTGACGGCAATGCGATGGTGCTGCGCGCCGGACTGCCGCTGCAGGACATGGAGTTCGTGCAATTCCATCCGACCGGCATTTACGGCGCCGGCGTGCTGATCACCGAAGGTGCACGGGGTGAGGGAGGCTATCTCACCAATGCGAATGGCGAGCGATTCATGGAACGCTACGCGCCGAGCGCGAAGGACCTTGCCAGCCGGGACGTGGTCTCGCGTTCGATGGCGATGGAAATTCGCGAAGGCCGCGGCGTCGGTGAGCACAAGGATCATATTTTCCTTCACCTCGACCATATCGACCCGAAGATCCTGGCCGAGCGGCTGCCGGGCATTACCGAGACTGCCAAGACCTTCTCGGGGGTCGACCTGACGCGCCAGCCGATCCCGGTCGCGCCGACCGTCCACTATTCGATGGGCGGTATTCCGACGAACTATCATGGCGAGGTCGTCACCCTGAAGAACGGCGACCCGGATGCGGTCGTCCCCGGCCTGTTCGCGATCGGCGAAGCGGCCTGCGTCAGCGTGCACGGCGCCAACCGGCTTGGCTCGAACAGCCTCATCGATCTGGTAGTCTTCGGGCGCGCCGCGGGCCTCAGGCTTGCGGAGGTGGTCAAGCCCGGAGCGATCCAGGAAGAACTGCCCAAGGATTCAAGCGAACTGTCGCTCGGCCGGCTCGACAAGTTCCGCCATGCCGAGGGCGGCAGCCCGACCGCCGAAATCCGGCTCGACATGCAGCGCGTCATGCAGGCGGACTGCGCGGTCTTCCGCACGGACCGGACGCTGGCCGAGGGCGTTGCAAAGATCGACAAGGTCTATGCGCGGATGGCGGACGTCAGCGTCGCCGACCGAAGCCTTATCTGGAACAGCGACCTGGTCGAGACGCTCGAGCTCGATAATCTATTGTCGCAGGCAGTGATCACAATGCATTGCGCGGCCAACCGCAAGGAAAGCCGCGGCGCGCACATGCAGGAAGACTATCCCAAGCGCGACGACAAGAACTGGATGAAGCACACCATCGCCTGGTTCGACACGTGGGGCGGCAAGGCGCCTGCAGGCGGCGTCAAGATCGACTACCGCCCGGTGCACGAATTCACGCTCACCAACGACATCCAATACATCAAGCCCAAGGCGCGCGTTTACTGATCCACCGTTCGTCGGCTGGTCGAGTGATCAGGCACGGCTGACGATCCCCGGTCTCCGACTGGTCTGAGCTTGCGTTAAGTCGAGCGGGCAACAGGGGAGATCGGTCGATGCGCTTCATGCTATTGGCGCTTCTGCTCACCGGCGCGTCCGCATCAGCAGAACCGTATCATTTGATTCCGGGACGCGTGCCGCTCGACTGGCAGGGTCCGGACGGCAATACGATCATCCTCGATGCACCGAAGGGCTTGATCGTTTTCGACACCGGGCGATCGCCGATGCACGCGCAGGCCATCCTCGACTATGCGAAGCAGCGCCATCGCCCGATCGCGGCGATTATCAACTCGCATTGGCATCTCGATCACACCACCGGCAATGCCGACATCCGTACGGCCTATCCGCAGGTGAAAGTCTATGCGTCGACTGCCATCGAGGGCGCACTGGTCGGGTTCCTCAACAAGGGGCGCGCGCAGGTCGACAAGATGCTGGCCGATCCGAAGACATCGGACGGACAGAAGGCTCAGCTTCTGCGGGGCCGACATCGCGTCGACCATCCGGACACGCTGCGGCCGACAAATCCCATCGTCAAAACAGCGCGAATGACGATCGCAGGGCGGCCGCTCGACGTGCATCTGGCAAAGTTCGCCGCGACTGAAGGCGACGTCTGGATCTACGATCCCAAATCACGCACCGCGATCGTCGGAGATCTCATCGTCGGGATCGTGCCCTTCATGGACACCGCCTGTCCTGATGGATGGAACAAGTCTCTCGGCGACATCGCCGCAATACCCTTTACGACCCTAATTCCGGGACATGGGCCGATCATGAGCCGGGCGGACTTCAACGGCTGGCGAACAGCCTACGACAATTTCGTCAAATGCGGCCGATCCAGCGCCGACAAGAAGACATGCGTCGACGGTTGGGTTCGGGACGCTGCGAAATTCATCGATGACGAGCATCGCGGTTATGTTCGCGCGGCTGCCGACTATTATCTGACGACGCGCCTGCGTTCCTCGCCCGAGGAACAGCAGTTCTATTGCAAGCCGCTCAAAGCGTCCTGAGCTCGGCAGCGTAACGCGCGGCCTTCTCGGCGTAATGGGCCGCCGAGACGCGAAGCAGCTGTCGCTCGTTTTCGGTCACCTCGCGCGCGACTCGAGCGGGGCTGCCGACAATCAGGCTCCCGGCCGGGAACGTCTTGCCTTCAGTGATCAGGGCGCCGGCGCCGATAATGCACTCCGGCTCGATCACAGCGCCGTTGAGGATGCGGGCTCCCATGCCGACAAGACAATCGTCGGCGACGGTGCAGCCATGGAGGATCGCCTGGTGCCCCACAGTCACCCGAGCGCCGATCGTTAGCGGAAAGCCCACGTCCGAGTGGCAGACCGAACCGTCCTGGATGTTACTGTCTTCGCCAATGATGATCGGCGTATTGTCGGCCCGGATTACCGCGCCGAACCAGACGCTGGCTCGCTCTCCAATGCGAACTTCACCGATGAGGTCGGCTGAGGGAGCTGCCCAGGCACCTGCGGCAAGCTGCGGAACCAAATCGCCCAAGCGGTAAAGCGGCATGGATCGACGCTAGCTCAAGCCCGCACGCGCGTCGATTGGCGGATTGGCTGCTCCCGACTATGATGATGACGCAGGGGGGAGTGCTCCAAATGCGTGCACGAAATGCGTTCGCAGTCGTATCGCTGATCGCGACGCCGGCATTCGCTCAGGATCCTGCGCTTCTCCACGGCGCTCCGTGGCAGGCAGAAATCTATTCCGGCTTTGTCTATTCCGACGAGGAGCGCCACGGTCAGCCCCAATGGGACATGGCTCACCGCTGTGGCGGCTCGTACATCGCGCCGCATTGGGTGCTCACCGCGGCGCACTGCTTTTACAAGAGGAATAGTGAGGAGATCGGTCCGTGGAAGGAAAACCGCTGGCGTGTCCGATTGGGCGCCCGCGACCTCTCGTCCGGTGAGGGCGTCACCTTTCTCATTGACCGAATTATGGTTCATCCCGGCTTCGTCCATGCGACGTTCGCCAATGACGTCGCGCTCGCGCACTTCATCTCCGACGACCAGACCCGCAACGACCATGCCTGGCACGTTGCCAAGATCCCATTGAATGACGGCCAGCCGCTCGGGCTCGGAATACCGGTCTCCGTCAGTGGCTGGGGAAAGACCGGAGAGGGCACGAACGCCCCGACCAACCCCAGGCTGGATTCAATCACGATCCATACGGTCGAGTGCGACTGGGACCCGGTCTACAAGGGCAAGACTGACGGGAACAACCTATGTGCATTCGGGAAGGGCAGGGACGCATGTCAGGGCGACAGCGGTGG
>Ga0207711_10005376_pt1 | contig 10837 bp, 9 predicted proteins | sample KBSS34metaG_FD_184401 | JGI IMG/M metagenome (GOLD analysis project Ga0207711, IMG submission 184401) | Switchgrass rhizosphere microbial communities from Kellogg Biological Station, Michigan, USA - KBS S3-4 metaG (SPAdes) (version 2) | ecosystem: Host-associated > Plants > Roots > Rhizosphere >...
ACACGAAGGTGATCGTCGCGCCGAACTCGCCGAGAGCGCGCGCGAAGCCGAGCACTGCCGCGGCAAGCACGCCGGGCAGGGACAAGGGCAAGGTGATCGTCGCGAACACGCGCCATCGGCCGGCTCCGAGCGTCTGCGCCGCCTGTTCGAGCCGGCGATCGACGGCTTCGATCGACAGCCGGATCGCACGCACCATCAAAGGCAGGGCCATCACGCCGGCGGCGATCGCCGCGCCGGTCCAGCGGAACAGCACGAACGCGCTGAGCGCCCCGAACGGCCCGCGCGGCGCGAACGCGAGCAGCAACACCCAGCCGGTCACGACGGGCGGCACGACCAAAGGCAGATGCACCAGCGCATCGACCAGCAGCCGACCCGGGAAGTTCGCCCGCGCGAGCAGATAGGCGAGCGCGAAGGCAAGCGGCAGCGTCGCCGCCATCGCTGCCCCGCCGACCTGTAGCGACAGCAGCACAACGCCCCAGGTTTCGGGGCCCCAGGTGTCGGCGTTCAAGGCGCGGAAAACCCGAAACGCGCAAAGATCGCGCGACCGGGGCGCGACAGCAGGAAGTGGCGGAAACCCTCGACATCGGGGCTCGACGATGCCTTGAGTTGGGCGAGCGGATAGCGGATCGGCGGATGACTGTCGGCCGGGAAGAGTGCGACCACACGCACCTTGTCCGATACTTTCGCGTCGGTCGCATAGACCACGCCGAGCCGCGCCGCGCCGCGTTCGACCAGCGCAAGCGCGGCACGGACATTCTCGGCGCGCACGACCTTGGCCTGCACCGATTCCCAGGTGCCCAGGCGTTCGAGCGCTGCCTTGCCATAGCGTCCGGCGGGAACGCTGGCGGGATCGGCCATCGCCAGCCGGTCGCTGCCGAGCACGACGTCGAGCCGCACGTTGCGACGGAGAGCGATCTTCACGCCGTCCTCCGCGCGCGCCACCAGCACCATGCGATTGCCGACGAAATCGGCGCGCGTGCCCGGCGCGAGCAGCCCGCGCATCGCGAGATCGTCCATCCATTCTTCGTCGGCCGACACGAACAGGTCGGCCGCAGCGCCCGAGGCGACTTGCCGCGCGAGCGCCGACGACGCGGCGAACGACACCACCGGCCGCGGATGGCCGGCTGCCGCCCAGGCATCGGCCGCCGCGGTCATCGATTCCCGCAGGCTCGCCGCCGCGAGCACCAGTGGCGGCCGCGGCTGCGCCCCCGCTGCAGCCGGCACCAGCTGTGCGAGCAGCGCGCCAAACGCGATCAGCAGTGCGCGCATCATCTGTCCAACCTCACGGCGCCGGACGCGCGGAGCGCGCCGGAGGAACGGCATCGACACTGTTCGACAACACCGGCCCCGCGCGCAGGTCGTCGAACTGCCGGCGGTCGACGTCCTGCACGCATTGCGCCGCAAACTCGTGCAAGGCGCAATCCGCGCGCTGCTCGAGCCACGACTGGTGCTGTTCGAGCAGGAACACGCGATCATAGCCGAGCGCGCGTGCGAGTACCGCGCGGTAGCGCCGGGCGAGCGCGGGGGGCGTATCGGGGGGATCGCCGCACCCTTCATCCAGCGCGGCGAGGTCGCTGCTGCAGCTGCGTGCGGCCGGCACGGGGCGGGCGGTGCGGCCCGCGGGCCTGAGCATCGACGCCGGAACATAGCCCGCCATGCCGTCGTCGCTGCGCACCACCCAGATCCAGTCGGCGCCGTCGGCACCGCGGGTCTCGCCGCGCCCGATCACCGGCATGCGCAGCGAGAGCTGGTCGAGCACGGCGTAATTCTCCCCCGGGCCCCGCCGCAGGTCGACGGTCAGCGCGTCCCCCAGCGGACGGATCAAATAGTCGCGTGGCTCGGCGAAAGCATTGACCAGCGGCTGCGCCGGCACTGTCATCACCGTCATCAGGCCGGCGGCGCGCAACCCGGCATCGGCCACCGGCGAGATGCGCCGCCACAGCTCGTCCGAGGTCAGCGCAAGCAACGCGAACAGCAACAGCACCGGCCAGCCGTGCCACCATTGGAACGCCGGTTTCGGCAACGCCAGGCCCCGCCGCGCCCGAAGCCGGCCGAGCGCGTGTCCGCCGCCACGCATCCCGGACGGCGGGATGCGTGGCGGTGCCACGGTCGCGACGGGGCGGCGACCGGGCCGCCGCGCCGGTTGCCGCGCCGGCGCGTTGCGCGCCGCGGCCTCGACGCGCGCATCATGGCCGCAAAAGCCGCAGCCGGCTCCGAAATGGGCGTGTTCGTGCGGCTTGACGGCGCACGGCGTCAGGCTGTCGACGAGCTGGTCGAGATGATCGCGCCACTCCTGGGCGCTCGGCCGCGTCCCGCCGCGCGCGAAGGCGCGATCGAACAGCACGCGCGTGCTCCGCTTGAACATGCGGTGCACGCTTGCCGTGCTCGGGCCGATCTCGGGATGCGGCTCGAGCCCATAGGGATAGAGCCCACCCTGGATCCGTGCCTGGAGGTCGGTCGCCTGGTTCGAACCCGCCTTCGGACTGCCGGCGAACGGATGCACGCCATTGTCGAGCAGCTGGAAGACGATCACCGCGAGCGCGAACAGATCCTGTTCGAGCCCGAGCTCGGCCGGCTTCCTCTGCCAGCTCTCCGGCGCGATATATTCGTCGCTGACCTGCTCGGCGGGCATGCGGCGATCGGGTCCGGCGATGCTGAAGCCATCGGTATCGACCACCGCCATCCAGCTCACCGCCGGGTAGAAGCGCAGATTCGCTGGCTTCATGTCGATCATATGGTGGCCGGTGCGGTGCAGCTCGACGAACACCGCTGCCAGGTTGCGCGCGACCAGCACGCGATAGCCATAATAGTCGCTGATCTTCTCGGCGCGGCGACTGCTCTTCTGGAGCAGATTCACCAGGCTGGTCGAGCGCGCGAAATCGATCTCGGGCATGACGAAGCCGATGAACTTGCCCGCGCGATCAAAGAGCTTGGCTTCGGGCCAGGCGATCTGCGGATAGCTCTTGTTCTCGTAGGCCAGCGCCGGCAGCTCGGGCGGATTGGCGAGCATCAGCTCGATCTTCGCCTCGTGTTTCCGGCATTCGGCGTCGCCGTGATAAATCTTCGCGGCGAAGCCCCGCATGTCGGGCAGCGCATAGACCTTGCCCGCCGCACCTTCGCCGAGCTGGCGGCCGAGCATCAGCCCCACAGCCTTGGCGTCGCGCCCGAGGAACACCGGGCTCATCGCGCCGCCGCCTGCGCCCAGACCAGCGTCTTGTCGTCGTCAGTGCGCGCGCGCACGGCCTGGCTGTCGAGCGTGGCGCTCAGCGCCTGTTCGCCTTCGTCGCGGCTCGCCTTTGCGAGGAAGCGTCCGATCGGCTCAAAAAACGGCAGGAAGGGGCGGGGCTCGGCGCCGCGCTGCAGCGCGAGATCGGTGACCCCGTCGCTCATCACGAAGATCGTGTCATATTCGGGCCCGATCAGCGCGAAGCGCAGGTGCCGACGCCAATCGGGTTGCGCGAAGAAATAGGTGGTGTCTGCATATTCGCCGTTGCGCGGCGGCGACAGCAGCCAGCGCTCGCCGGCCAGCGCGAGCGCAGCGCCGTCGCCGATATGGAAGAATAGCCCGCCCTTCCCCGGCAGCACCGCCGCGCCGACCAGGGTCGCGTGGAACGCGGAGATCGAAGTGCCATAGTCGCGCGCGCGCTCCTCGGCGCGGCGGCGCGCCTCCGCCACGGCATCGCGCACCGTGCGGCAAGCGCCGGCGACCAGCGCTCGCGTGACCGCGCCGCCGCCACTCATCAGCAGGAACCAGTCGAGCCGATCGACGATCGCTTCGCACAGCAGCGCCGCACCTTCGCCGCCGTGCGCCGCCGAGCCCGCACCGTCGGAAACCACTGCGATCAGCGCGCCATCCGACGTGACATGGACACGGTGTCGATCCTGGCAGGATTCGCCGCTCGCCGCGTGTCGTGGCCCGACCACCGACGTTCCCGCGACGCGCCACGCCGCGCGCATCAGCTGCGGCCGGGAATCACCGCCCAGTCGGTCGGCGCTGCCATCTGGATGCTGTCCGATGGCGCCGACTGCGAGCCGGCACGGGCGCTGCGGCTGAGCCAGAGGAAGAATTCGCGGAACGCCAGGCCCTGGAGCGCGAGCGGCTGGCGCGGGCTGAACCGAGCAAGCTTGGTGAGATTAGCATCGCCGACACCGACGCAGAAAACCGAGACATGGCCTTTTTCCTCGGCCGAGCGGCACTCGTCGGCGGCCGCCTCCCAATCGGGATCGGTCGGCTCGCCGTCGGTAAGGATGAACAGCCACGGCCGGTTATAGGGGATGCCATGGTCGCGGTAGCGAGCCTTCTCGCCCTCGATTTCGTCGAGCGCCCGGCGCACGCCGGCACCGAGCGGCGTGGTGCCATTGGCTTCGATCTCGGGCGCTTCGAACTCGATCGCGTCGGTCCAGTCGGTGACCACTTCGACGTCCTGCGGCGCGCCGATCCGCAGCACCAGGATGCGCACGCGCTGCCGCGCGACGTCGTCGGCCTTGAGATCGGCCTCAAGGTGCTTGAGGCCCTCGTTGAGCGCGCCGATCGCATTGTCCTTGGCCATCGACGTCGAGCCGTCGAGCACGACCACACAGGGCAGCCGCTGGCTGCTGTTCTCGGCAAGCGCCACGTCCGGGATCAGGTTCATGCGTGCCCTTTGGACGAAATCATGGAATCGCCAAGGCTATGAAGCAGATGCCGGGCCCGGGCAAGGCGGCGCTGTGGTCCGGGTGGGAAGCGGGTTGCGGATGCCGGCGTACGTGCAAGCGGGCGGTTTGGACGCTGACACAGCGATGAGCAGCCCTATGCAATGGCGATCGGCAAGTCATGGACATGGGAAATACTGCTATCCTTCAGGCTAGCGCTAGACTAATTAGGTCGAGAGGCGGAGGATGAGTCCTCCGGTGTCCGGCCCAGGCCGGACGATGCCTTGGCCTGTCGGCACGACAATTGGCAGCGATGCACCCCAACTGGCGCGCGACCCGACACGATCCTCGGGCGAGGGACCGGCCATGTCTGACTATGCCTCGGAATTCTCGATCCGGCGGTTGTGGATCATCTTCGGCGTGACCATGGCGGTGATGTTCGGCGCCCTGCTCTATTTCGGCGCCCAGATTTACCACACCAAGCCCCCGCTGCCAGGCGCGGTGCGAACGGTCTCCGGCCAGCTTCTCTTTACTGGTGCGGAAATCCGTGAGGGCCAGGCGGTCTGGCAATCGACCGGCGGGATGCAGCAGGGCTCGATCTGGGGCCATGGCGGTTACGTCGCGCCGGACTGGAGCGCGGACTGGCTGCACCGCGAGGCAGTCGCGCTGCGCGACCATCTGGCCGACAACGGCTTCGACGCGCTCGCCGACCCCGATCAGGCGCGGATCGCCGCCATCCTCAAGCGCGAAATGCGCACCAACGGCTATGATCCGCGAACCTCGGTCCTTACCGTCAGCGACCAGCGGGCGGGCGCCATCGCAGCAACCGCCGCGCATTTCGAGAGCCTGTTCACCAATCGCACGCCCGCCGACCAGCATATGCGCGAACTCTACGCGATGCCGCAAAACGCAGTCCTGACCGCGCGCGAAGCACATTTGCTGACGGCGTTCTTCTTCTGGACGTCCTGGGCCACCGCCGCCGAACGGCCGGGAGAGACCATCAGCTATACCAGCAACTGGCCGCACGAACCCTTGGTAGGCAACGCGCCGACGGGATCGATCTTCTTGTGGACGTTCATTTCGATCTTCGTCCTGCTCGCCGCCACCGGCGGACTGGTCTGGTATTATGCGCGCGAATTCGACGTGTGGCGGCGCGATATCGAGCCCGTCGAAGGCTATGCGACGACCGATCTGTTCGGGAGCGTGACCATCACGCCGTCGATGCGCGCGACCGCCAAATATTTCTTCGTGGTCACGGCGATGATCCTGGCCCAGGTGGGGCTGGGTATCGTCACTGCCCATTATGCGGTCGAGGGCCAGGGCCTCTACGGCCTGCCGATGGCCGAATATTTTCCCTACGCGGTCACCCGGACTTGGCACACCCAGCTCGCAGTACTGTGGATCGCCACCGCATGGCTGGCAACCGGCCTCTATGTCGCGCCGCTGATCGGCGGCCACGAACCGAAATTCCAGCGCTTCGGCGTGAACTTCCTGTTCGTCAGTCTGCTCGTGATCGTCGTCGGATCCTTTGCCGGCGAATGGCTCGCAATCAACCGCCACATAACGGGCGGCACCGTCAATTTCTGGTTCGGCCACCAGGGCTATGAATATCTCGACCTGGGGCGCTTCTGGCAATTCTATCTGTTCATCGGCCTGTTGCTGTGGACCGGCCTGGTGCTGCGCGGCGTCTGGCCCGCGCTGCGGGAGAAAGGCGGCCGTTCGCTGGTCTTCCTGGTCGCGATCGCCGCAATCTCGATCGGCCTCTTGTTCGGGACCGGGCTGTTCTACGGCGAACATGCCCATATCTCCGTCATGGAATATTGGCGTTGGTGGGTCGTTCATCTCTGGGTCGAAGGCATATTCGAGGTATTCGCGACCGCCATCGTCTCCGCCTTGTTCGTGAAGATGGGGCTGGTGCGGATGTCGGTGGCGGCGACCTCGGTGATGCTGGCGACGATCATCTTCCTCGGCGGGGGCGTTCTCGGCACTTTCCACCACCTCTATTTCAGCGGGACGCCGACAGCGGTGATCGCACTGGGCTCGGTATTCTCCGCGCTCGAGGTGGTGCCGCTGATAGTTGTCGGGTTCGAAGCCTATAACCGAGTCAAGTTCGAGCACCGGCACGACTGGCAGGAGGCCTATCGCTGGCCGTTCGCCTTCTTCTCGAGCGTGCTGGTGTGGAATCTGGTCGGTGCCGGGCTGTTCGGCTTCTTCATCAATCCGCCGCTCGCACTCTACTATATGCAAGGACTCAACACGACTGCGACGCACGCCCATGCCGCCTTGTTCGGGGTTTACGGCATGCTCGGCATCGGGCTGACTCTGTTCTGCATGCGCGGCCTCTCCGACCCTGCGCGCTGGAGCAAGCCGCTGCTCAGGACGTCGTTCTGGTGCCTCAATATCGGGCTGGCGATGATGGTGTTCCTGTCGCTTTTTCCGCAAGGGCTGATCCAGGCATATGAAAGCTTCACCCATGACTATGCCTATGCACGCAGCGCCCAGGTGATCCATAGCCCGGCGATGCAGGCACTGGTGTGGCTGCGCGTGCCGGGCGATCTGGTCTTCACCGTCGGCGTGATCGCGTTTGCGATCGTCATGATGCGCGCGCTGTTCGGCCGCGATAGGCGAGGAGATGTCGCCGGCATCCCTGCGCTGGAAACGGAGCCCCTGCGTGCGTGATCGTCGGCCTCGGAGTAGCGCGGCGTGACGACGCGCGCAGAGCGGATGTTCGCGCTTCGCCGCGCGAGAATGGCGGCGTCGCCGCCTTTTCTCCGCGGCGGGTTCCGGCCGTTCTTCTTCCTCGGACCGGCCTGGGCTGTCATTACGCTAGCCTTGTGGCTGATGGCGTCGAACGGCGAGCTCACGCTTCCTTCGGCGTTCGAACCGCTGATCTGGCACCGGCATGAAATGGTGTTCGGCTTCGTCGGCGCCGTCATTGCCGGCTTTCTCTTGACCGCGATCCCGAATTGGACCGGCCGCCTGCCGATCGCCGGTTGGCCCCTCGCCGCGCTGGTCGGCCTATGGGCAGCGGGGCGGCTGGCAGTGCTTTTCTCGGCTTCGACCAGTTGGGCGCCCGCCGCGCTTCTCGATGCCGGCTTCTACGTCGTGCTCGCAGGAGTCGCCGCGCGCGAGGTTCTGGCTTCGAAAAACCGGAACTTGCCGATGGTGGCCATCGTCCTGCTGCTGGGAGTCGCAAACGCAGCCGATCACCTGGCGGCGGCCGGACTCTGGCACGACACCGACATCGGCATGCGCGGGGCGATCGCGCTGATAGTGATGATGATCTCCCTGGTTGGCGGCCGGATCGTCCCTTCGTTCACGCGCAATTGGATGACCAGGCAAGGCCTGACGCGGAGACTGCCGGCGCAGCCGACGCGCTTCGACGTAGCAGTGCTCGCGGCGAGCGCGGCGGCGCTGCTTGCCTGGACCGCCGCGCCGGACTGGATGCCCACCGGCTGGCTGCTGGTCGCCGCCGGATGCGCGCAAGGGCTGAGATTGTCGCGATGGGGCGGCATCAGCACTGCGCGCGATCCGATCGTGCTCATTCTTCATGTCGGATATTTCTGGGTGCCCGCCGGGCTGCTCCTGCTCGGCGCCAGCATATTGGGGACATCGGTCCCCCGCTCGGCGGCGATCCATGCGCTGACCGCCGGTGCCATGTCGACGATGATTCTCGCGGTGATGACCCGGGCGACGCTGGGCCATACCGGCCGCGAACTCGCGGCCGATTCGACGACCACCCTTCTCTACTGCCTGGTCACTTTCGGCGCTGCCCTCCGAGTTGCGGTGGCGCTAGGGTGGTTCGACTATTCGATCGGCCTGGACGTGGCCGGGGTCGCCTGGGCGGGTGCCTTTGTCGTGTTTCTCATCGCCTTCGGCCCGATCCTGTTCAGGCCGCGGCTGGGCGAGGAATAGCCCGGCCGCCGACCAGGTAGCGGATTTGATATTAGGTCGTAAAGTTACAAAGGGTTACGTTTGAACGACTAGCTGGTGCCTCTCATTAAGCCCTTGCTAGTCGCGAGACATACAAGGGCGGCGACAAGGCCGGAAACTGCATAGGGCAAACCGCTTACGAAAAGGTCGAACACATCCGAGACACCTGGAAGATTGGTGGCGACCCAATATGTCAGCGGGAAAGTGAAGCCCATCAGCGCCGCGCTCCAGCCATTCGGCATGCCTAGCGTTTCGAGCGTCAGCCACGCTGGAACGCAAATGGCCGTGAAAAGAACTGCGTAAATCAAGGATAGTGAGAAGGCGACGCTCACCTGCGCCCCAAGCGGGATCAGGCAATTTTGGGTAGCGCAGCCAGCTCGCACACCATCGATGAATGTCCAAGAGGTGACCAGCAATACGGCGGTCACGATGCCTGCTGTCAGGCTTCGCAAGTACAGTGCTACGGGCCGCCCGCTCAGCGTCATATGATACATATAGCACCGGCCATGCTCGCCCCTCCATGACCTTTTTTGAGCCAAAGCCGACCGTCCGCTTTCATATCCGGGCATGTTCTGATTCAGAATTGGCGTGAGCCGATATGACCTGGCTGACTTCGAGTGGCGCGTGATCGAGCCGCTGTTGCACGTCGGATGACGGTCAACGCGGTTGCACCGGGCGCGATCCAGACTGACTTCAGCGGTGGAATGGTTCGCGATAATCCAGATCTCAACCGACAGGTTGCGGCCATGACGGCGCTTGGCCGTGCCGGCGAGCCGGACGACGTGGGGCCGATGATCGCCGCCCTGCTTTCCGACGACAATCGCTGGGTCAACGCCCAGCGGATCGAGGTCTCGGGCGGCATGGCTAGCTAGGACGTCAATGCAAGGAGGGCGAAATGGACATGGATCGCAGGATGTTCACCGGTTCGCTGTTGGTTGGCGCAGCTCTCGCCACAGCTTCCAACGCTGTGGCCCAGAGCGCGAGTCATCCGATGAACGTCGTTCTCGTCCACGGCCTGTTTGCCGACGGATCGAGCTGGTCGGAAGTCATTCCGTTGCTGCAGGCCAAAGGACTGAACGTCACCTCGGTTCAGAATCCTCTGACAACACTCGAGGAAGCCGTCGCTGCCTGTCGCAAGGTTCTCGATCGGCAGGACGGCCCGACGGTGCTGGCAGCCCACTCCTTTTCGGGCATGATCGCGACGGAAGCGGGCGTGCATCCTAACGTCTCGGCGCTCGTCTATGTGGCAGCGCGGGCGCCCGATTCGGGCGAGGACTATGCAGCCCTCGCCGCCCGCTTTCCCGCCCCGCCCGCATCGACCGGAATCATCTACGATGGCGATGAAGGCCGGCTCGTCGAGGACGCATTTCTAAGGGATTTCGCGGGCGATTTGCCGACGGCCAGAGCTCGCGTGCTCCATGCCGTCCAGCAGCCCTTCAAGCGAGCGCTGTTGGCTGGCCGCACTACGCAGGCAGCGTGGCGCTCCAAGCCTAGCTTCTACGCCGTGTCCACCGAAGACCGGACCATCAATCCGGATCTGCAACGCTATATGGCCAAGCGGATGGCAGCGCGGACCATTGAGATTCGGTCGAGCCATGTCTCGCTCATCTCGCATCCGCGCGAAGTCGCAGGGCTCATTCTTGAAGCGTCAGGTCGATGACCGGCCTCGCGGATACTTGACCGCGATCACCAGCGGCAAGACGCGCAGAATGAGCATGAAAACGCGTGGAACCCATGCATCAAATCGCCCGCGTGAATCGACCGCCGACCTGGGCGACAGGTTCGTCCATCGCCGCCAGCGCGGGCGGTGTTCGAGACGGGGGCGATCGTCTTCCACATCGCCGAGCAGCATGCAGGACTGCTGCCAAAGGATCCCGCTACCCGGACACGCGCCATCGCCTAGATGTTCGCCGCGCTCAACGTCGCGCTCCAGAACCGCGTTTCTGATAGACCACACGGGAGCTGGAGACAGGCATGAACGCGACCGCGCTTTGGAAAGCGCTTTATACATCCGGCCATGACGCCGCTTCGCTCGTCGAGACTGGCGGCGGATGGCGGCTGGCGGGGACTGCCGCGTTCGCGAAGGACAGCGTGCCGGCTTCAGTGCGGTACGCGCTCGACCTGGACTCCGACTGGTCGACGCGGCGCGGATCGATCGAAGATTCTTTGGGCGAACCCGGTCGCCGTCGAGATCGAGCGCTCTCGGGATCGATGGATGCTCAATGGCGTGGCGCAGGAAGCTGTCGCGGGCCTCGTCGACCTCGATTTCGGG
>Ga0207711_10005377_pt1 | contig 10836 bp, 11 predicted proteins | sample KBSS34metaG_FD_184401 | JGI IMG/M metagenome (GOLD analysis project Ga0207711, IMG submission 184401) | Switchgrass rhizosphere microbial communities from Kellogg Biological Station, Michigan, USA - KBS S3-4 metaG (SPAdes) (version 2) | ecosystem: Host-associated > Plants > Roots > Rhizosphere...
AACATCAGGCAAGTCGCGCGCGTCGAGGCTCAAATCGTGCAGCGCCGTACCATTCCGAAAGGGGAGAGCTGTGGTTATGGCGCCACGTTCATCGCCGAAGTGGACACCGAGGCCGCGATCCTCAACGTCGGTTATGCCGACGGTTATTTGCGCGGCTTCTCTTCGCATGGCTCGGCATTCGCGGGCGAATATGCGCTGCCGGTGCTGGGCCGCGTGTCGATGGACCTGATCGCGGTCGGGTGTGACGCCGCGCCCAATCTCAAGGGCGGCGACTGGGTCGAGCTCGACTACGACTTGCCTTCGGCTTCGAAGCAGTCGGGCCTCTCCCAGTACGAGCTCTTGACGACGCTCGGCTCGCGCTTCGAGCGGCGCTGGATTTAGCGCGTTCTTCCGGCGGCGGCGTCTTCGGCGCGTAGCGGCAGAGATCGGCCACCGGGCAGCGCCAGCATTCCGGGAGCCTCGCCTTGCACGTGTAGCGGCCGTGAAGGATCAGCCAGTGGTGGGCATCGCGGCGGAACGGTTGGGGAACCATCTTCTCGAGTTTCGCTTCGACCTCGTCGACCGTCTTGCCCGGCGCAAGGCCGGTGCGGTTGCCTACGCGAAACACATGGGTGTCGACGGCGAACGTCTCCTCGCCGAAGGCGGTGTTGAGCACGACATTGGCCGTTTTCCGCCCGACTCCGGGGAGCTCCTGCAGCTGTTCACGAGTGCGTGGCACTTTGCCGCCGTGATTGTCGATCAGCGCCTGGCTTAGCAGGATGACATTCTTGGCCTTAGTGTTGAACAGACCGATGGTCTTGATGGCGTCGCGCAACGCCTCCTCGCCGAAATCCACCATTTGCCGCGGCGTCTTGATGCGTTCGAACAAGGGCCGGGTCGCGATGTTGACGCTGGCATCGGTCGCCTGCGCGGAAAGCACGACGGCCACGAGCAGCTGGTAGGGATTGGAGGATTCGAGCTCGGTCGTCGGCGAGGGATTCGCTTCCGCGAAGCGGCGGAAGAATTCGAAAATCTGTTCGCGGTTCACAGGGCGCCGATCACGTCCCGCATCGAATAGAGTCTAGCCGGCTTATCGACCAGGAAGCGCGCTCCGGCGAGCGCTCCACGCGCGAAGATCATCCGGCTTTCCGCGCGGTGCGACAGGGTGAGGCGCTCGTCCGGTCCGAGGAAATGCACGTCATGGTCGCCGGCGACCGTCCCGCCGCGAAGCGATGCGAAGCCGATTGCGCCCACGGCGCGCTTGAGGCCGATGCCGTCGCGGCCCCGCTCGGCATCCAAGCCGCCGCCGCGCCCGCGCGCCACTGCTTCACCGAGCGCCAGCGCCGTTCCGGACGGAGCATCCGCCTTCATCCGGTGATGGGTTTCGGCAATCTCCACGTCCCAATCGGGGCCGAGGACGCGCGCCGATCGCTCGACGAGTTCGGCCAGCAAGGCGATGCCGAGCGACGTGTTGGCCGCGCAGAGCACGGCAACCTGCTTCGCGGCGTCCGCGATCCGCCGATCCGCCAACTCATCGAGGCCGGTTGTACCAACCAGAATCGGAACATTGGCCGCGACGGCACGGTCGAGGCTGGCCTGAAGTGCCGCCGGCGCGGAGAAATCCACGATGACGTCGCCATGATCCTGATCGAGGTCAAAGGTTGGATCATCGGCTGCGGCCGCAGCGATCGCCTGGCCCATGCGCCCGTTGGGCGCGATGAGGCTGATCCTGATCGGCTGATCGGCGGTCCGCATGTCCGCCGTCATGGCGAAAGGCGGAGCGCCGCGCAATCGCGCGGCGCTCCATGAGCAATCACCGCGACCAGGTCATTTCCTGGAGCAGAACGTCCGAGCCGAGATGACGGTAAGTGGCCCGCTGGCCGCTCCCCGCCAAGTTCTGGCGAGTAGTTTGTTGCAGGAAGGCGTTGGCTTCCTTCTCGCGCTGAATGTCCTCCGCTGGCGTGGTCACATGATCGAAAATCGTAACCAGGTAGAGGTCGGGCTCATCGTGGCGCTTGTTGACGTTCGACAGGATGTAATAGCCCTTGATCCAGCCCTTCGACTTCTGGAATTCCATGCTCTTGCGGTATTGCCCGGCCAGATAGTCCGCATAATCGCCGAAATGGCCGTCATCGATGGTGATCGAGGAGACGTCCCAAAAGTCCCCGCCCCGGATCGGCAGTTCCTGCGCCGCAATTGGTGTCGACAACAGCATGGTTCCCGCGCCGAGCGCGCCAAGCAACAACTTACGCATGTGATGATCTCCGTCTGGCAGGCACGCCCCTGTGCCCGCTTCTTGACGGAACGGCGTCGCCGATGCGGCGAGCGCCTACAGACGGCGTCGTTCCTAACAGCCGTAGAGCATAGAAAGCATAGTTAACGCAAATTAAACACGGAGCCGCTCCCGAAGGGCCAAAGCGGCGGCTGGCGCGCGGACCTTGGCGCCATTGATCATGAAAATGTAGGCGTCGCGGTCGTCATCGCGGACTCTGCGCGCCCGGTCCGCGAAACCATCGAGCGCCTCGTCATTGTAGCCAGTCGGGACATCCTCATTCATCCGCTGCAGTCGGGCGTAAGTGAAGTCAGCCGTGTCCGCATCGATGGTCGGATAATCGTCGGAATCTTCGAGCACGACGGCGACGTTTCGCGCCCTGCAAAGCTCGAAGAACTTCTCATCGTCGAAGCTCTTGTGCCGCGGCTCGATCGCGTGGCGCAGCTTAATCCCGTCGAGGTGTTCCGGAAGCAAGTCGATGAACCCGGCGATGTCGTCGCGATCGAACCGACGATAATGGGTGAACTGCCACAGGATCGGTCCAAGCTTGGGTCCGAGCGCGGCGAAGCCCTGGGCGAAGAAACCGCTCAGTCCCTCGCCGGCCTCGGCCAACTTGGACTTCATCACGCAATAGCGTGAGCCCTTGACCGCGAACTGGAAGCCGTCGGGCGCGACCTTCTCCCAATTCTGCCAGCTCGTCGGCTTCTGGCGACCATAGAAGGTCGCGTTGATCTCGATCGCGCTGAGTGCGTGTGACGCATATTCCAGCTCTTTGGCTTGCGGCAGCTTGTCGGGATAGAAGACGCCGCGCCACGGCGGGTAAGTCCAGCCGCCGATGCCGACACGGATTTGTCCTTCGGTCATGCGACGGCTTTAGTTTGCCCCAGTCCTCTCGGCGAGTCTCAGGCCAGCGCGGGCACCAGAAGAGGATGGGTCGTCCCGTCCTTCGCCGATCACCCTATAAGACAGTCACTTATGCGCGATTCTTGCAAGCAATGAGGTTAGGAAGGGGGCGAATGGCTTCCGAACCATCATCGATCGTGGTCCTGACCGGGGCGGGCATCTCCGCCGAAAGCGGCCTTGCGACTTTTCGCGGTGAGGACGGGCTGTGGGAAGGCCATCGGGTGGAGGACGTCGCAACTCCTGAAGCCTTCGCGCGCGATCCCGCCCTGGTTCACAAATTCTACAATGCCCGCCGTGCGCAGCTCGTCGAAGTCAAACCGAACGCGGCGCATCTGGCGCTGGCGCGTCTGGAGATGGAATGGCCCGGCGAGTTCCTGCTCGTCACCCAGAATGTCGACAATCTGCACGAGCGCGCGGGCTCGACGCGGTTGATTCACATGCATGGCGAAAACAGCAAAGCCTGGTGCCAACGGTGTGATCGCCGCTCGCCTTGGAACGATCCGATGAGCGAGCAGTCGGAATGTCCTCAGTGCGGGGCGTTGGCCGCGCTTCGTCCTGACATCGTCTGGTTTGGCGAAATGCCCTACGACATGGACCGGATCGAGGATGCGTTGCGGTCGTGCGACCTGTTCGTTTCGATCGGGACTTCGGGCGCGGTCTATCCCGCCGCCGGGTTCGTCCAGACGGCGAAATATTGCGGTGCGAGAACGCTTGAAATGAACTTGGAGCCGAGCGTGGGCAGCATCTTCTTCGACGAGAGCCGGATGGGCGCGGCGGGCGAGCTCGTACTGAAGTGGGTCGATGAAGTGCTAGCGCCTCAATCCGCCCACTCCAGCCCAATCTCGCGATAGAGGCCGCGGTCCTCATCCCACTTCGGGTTGACCTTGACGTGCAGGTACAAATGCACCGGTCGGCCGAGATGCGCGATGATTGCCTCGCGCGCGCCCTGGCCGATGCGCTTGAGTCGTGAGCCACCCTTGCCGATGACGATCGCCTTCTGGCTGTCGCGCTCGACCAGGATCTGCTGGCGGATCACGGTTGAGCCGTCGGGCCGGTCTTCCCACGTCTCGGTCTCGACCGCCGTCGCGTAGGGCAGCTCCTGATGCAGTTGGTTGACGATCTGCTCGCGCGTCAGTTCGGCGGCGATCATGCGATCCGTGGCATCGGAGAGCTCGTCCGCGGGATAGAGCCAGGGACCTACGGGCATGGCGCAGGCAAGCGTCGCCTTGAGATCGGGGACGCCGTCGCCTTGTGAGGCGCTGATCATGAACACCTTGTCCGGATTGAGGCGCTCGGCGAGCGACGCCGACAGCGCGAGCAGCTTGGGCTTCTTGACGAGGTCGATCTTGTTGAGCGCAAGAAACAGTGAAGCCTTGCGCGCCTCGAGCCCGGCGACGATCCGCTCGACCTGGGGCTTGAGGCCAGCGGCGGAATCGATGACGAGCATGATCAGGTCGGCGTCCTGGGCGCCCGTCCACGCAGCCGAGACCATCGCCCGGTCGAGCCGCCGCCGCGGCTCGAAGATCCCCGGTGTATCCACCAGCAGGATTTGCGCCTGGCCTTCGACTGCGATGCCCATCAGCCGCGCCCGCGTGGTCTGTGCCTTGTCACTGACGATCGCGACTTTCTGGCCGACCAGCGCATTGACGAGCGTGGATTTGCCGGCGTTGGGCGCGCCGATGACCGCGGCGAAGCCCGCGCGAGTTTTGCCTTCGCTCATTTGAGTTGCGCGAGGAGCGCCTCCGCCGCGGCGGTCTCCGCTTCCTGCTTGCTCGAGCCCTCCGCTGTCGCTTCGCCGAGCTTCGGCACCGACACCTTAATGGTAAAGCGCGGGGCGTGATGCGCGCCAGTGCGCGAGACCAATTCGTACGCGGGCGCGCGGAGCCCGCGCGAGGCCGCCAGCTCCTGCAGCGCTGATTTGGGATGTTCGGGCGCCCGAAGCTGCTCTTCGAGATATGGTCCCCAAGCCTGGATTATGAATTTTTCCGCCGCCGCGAGACCGCCATCGAGCAGCAGCGCGCCGATCAACGATTCAACCACATCGCCGACGACATTTTCACTCTGCGCCGCTTGGTCCTCGCGCGCTTGCTTCCCCAGCCGGACCAGCGCCGGAACGCCCAGGTCGCGGCCAATTTCGGCGCAGGTCTCGCGCGCGACGAGCGCATTGTAGCGGCGCGAAAGATTACCCTCCGGCTCGTTCGGATAGCGTTCGTAAAGCGCGCGGGCGATGACCATCCCGAGCACGCGGTCGCCAAGAAACTCCAGACGTTCATAATTCTCGCCGCCGGTGCTCGCATGCGTGAGTGCTAGCTCGAACAGACGCATAGTGGCCGGCTTGTGCCCGATCGTATCGCGCATGAATTTGGTCGCGTCGCCGCTCATTCAGCATCCCCTGTATAGCCGTTGCCGATGCGGCTCCCACGAAGCGCGGTGAACCAGGTCCACGGCTTCCAGTAAGACGCGCTTCCGTCCGTCGACCAGAAAGTAACGGCGGCGCGGCCGATGAGATTTTCGAGCGGTACCATGTCGATCCCGCCTTCGGCCGCGCCAAACCGGCTGTCGAGGCTGTCGTCGCGATTATCGCCCATCAGGAAGATGCGGCCGGCCGGAACCTTGACCGGTCCGAAGTCGTCGGCGGCCCCGTTATCGACCTGGTCGATGACGGTGTAGCTCGGCCCGCCGGGAAGGGTCTCGCGATAGGCCGGGAACATACAAGACGCCCGCGTTCCGACCTTAGCCACAAAAGGCGTTGCCGGAGGCACGGCCTTGCACGGGCTATTGGCGCTGATCGGCAGGGCATAAGGCGGCAACGCTTTTCGCGCCACGCGGCGCCCGTTGAGGATCAGCGTACCGTCGCGAATTTGCACTATATCGCCCGGCAGGCCGATCACCCGCTTGATGAGGTCCGCATCTTCGCTTGGGTGGCGGAAGACGACGACCTCGCCGCGATTGGGCAGGCGACCGAACAAGCGCCCGTCGAACGAGGGAAACCCGAACGGAAAGCTGTAGCGTGAGTAGCCGTACGGCCATTTGATGACCGCGAGATAGTCGCCAATATAAAGCGTCGGCTGCATCGAACCCGAGGGAATGCTGAAGGGGGCGACGATGAAGCTCCGCAGCGCCCATGCCAGAACCGCCAAGGTCAGGACGAAGCGGGCGAGGCTCCAGGCGTCTTCCTTGGGCTTGTCTTCGGGTGCGGCGTCGCGACGTCCGTCTCGGGGAAATGGCCAGCGCATTCGGCGCCGCTTGTTTCCGCGCCGGCGAGGAAGGTCAAGCCGGGGTGGCTTTTGGCAGAGCGCCGATTATGAGGCTCGGTCGATGACGGCCGGACAGCAGACGATCGAGGTCAAGCGACTGGACGAGCTGTTCGCGTCCGAACCGGATCGCCTGTCGCGGCTGACCTTCGAGGCTGCCGGCATCTTCTTCGACTGGTCGAAGACTCATCTCGACGGGGATGCAATCGACGCGTTCAAGGCGCGCGCCGAAAAGGCGGACTTCATCGCCGCGCGCGGCGCCTTGTTCGGCGGTGACATCGTCAATTCGAGCGAGAACCGATCGGCAACCCATGTCGCTGAGCGCGGAAACGGATCGCCGGACCACGTGGCGCTCGCGATCGCGCGGCGCCAGCGCGTGCGTGCTATGGTCGACGCGGTCGAAGCCGGCGCGTTCGGGCCGGTCACGGGCGTATTGCACATCGGCATCGGCGGCTCGGCGCTCGGGCCGGCATTGCTCGTCGATGCGCTGGGTCGGCGGTCCGCGAAACTCGATGTGCGCTTCCTGTCCAACATCGACGGCGCGGCCTTCGATGCGGCCGTCAAATCGCTGGACCCGGCAACGACGCTGGTCGTCATCGCATCGAAGACCTTCACCACGCTCGAGACGCTGGCGAACATGGAAGCAGCGCTCGACTGGCTGCGCGGCGCGGGCATTGCTGATCCGCAAGGGCGACTGATCGCCGTGACCGCCAAGCCGGAAGCGGCACTCGCCACCGGGATTGACGAGACGCGCATTCTTCCGTTCGGCGACGGTATCGGCGGTCGATATTCGCTGTGGAGCGCGGTTGGAGTCAGCGCCGCCCTCGCGCTCGGCTGGGATGCATTCGAGGAGCTGATCGAGGGCGCGGCCGAGATGGACCGCCATTTCCGTTTCTCCGAGCCGACGGCGAACGTCCCGCTCATCGCTGCCTTTGCCGACCGGCTCTATGCCGAGCAACTCGGCTGCCAGACACGGGGCGTTTTCGCCTATGACGAGCGGCTGCGCATGCTGACGCCATATCTTCAGCAGCTCGAGATGGAATCGAACGGCAAGTCGGTGACGCGCGAAGGGAAGCCGGTCAGCGGCCGGACCGCGCCGGTGACGTGGGGCGGGACGGGCACGGACGCTCAACACGCGGTGTTTCAGCTTCTGCACCAGGGCACGGACCTTGTGCCAGTCGAGTTCGTCGCGGTTCGCGAGGGCGACGACGGACAGATTCCTGAGCATCACCGGCTGTTGCTTCTCAATGCCTTCGCGCAAGGCGCTGCGCTGATGCAGGGTCGCTCGAGCGATGACCCGCAGCGTGCCTATCCGGGCAATCGGCCGAGCACGACGATCCTGCTCCAGCGGCTCGATGCGCGTTCGCTTGGCGCGTTGATCGCCTTCTACGAGCATCGAACCTTCGCCAATGCGGTGCTGATGGGCGTCAACCCGTTCGATCAGTTTGGCGTGGAGTTGGGCAAGGAAATTGCCCGGCGCATGGCCGAAGGCGAGGAAGATGAGCATCTCGATCCGTCGACCCGTGCCCTGATCGAAAGAGCGGGAATCTGATGGCTGATTTCGACCTGTTCGTAATTGGCGCCGGTTCGGGCGGCGTCCGTGCCGCCCGCGTTGCGGCCGCCTATGGCGCGCGCGTGGCGATTGCCGAGGAGCACAAGATCGGGGGAACCTGCGTGATCCGCGGCTGCGTGCCCAAGAAGCTGCTCGTCTACGGCGCGCATTTCGCGGAGGATCTCAATGACGCGGCAATGTTCGGCTGGGACATCCCGAAGAAGCGGTTCGACTGGCCGGTGCTGCGCGACAATGTGTTGGCTGAAGTTGGCCGGCTCGAGGGCGCCTACACCGAGACTTTGACCAGCCATGACGTCGTCATCTTCCATGACCGGGCGGTGCTGACTGGCGCGAACTCCCTCGAAGTCGGCGGAAAGGCCTTCAAAGCCGATAAGATCCTGATCGCCACGGGGGCGCGGCCGCTGATGCCGCAAATCGAGGGTGTCGAGCATGCGATCAGCTCGAACGAAGTGTTTCATCTCGAAGAGCTGCCCAAGCGCATCATGATCGCCGGCGGCGGTTATATCGCGAATGAATTTGCTGGAATTTTCAATGAGTTCGGCACCAACGTTACGCTGGTCAACCGGAGCGACGTGATCCTGCGCCATTACGACCAGCAGCTCGTCGACCGCCTGATCCAGATCTCGCTTCGCAAGGGCATCGACTTTAAATTCAACGCGACCATCGACCGGATTGAACGGCGAGGAGACGGAAAGCTTCTTGTCGCGATGACCGGATGCGACGACATGGAGGTCGACCAGCTATTGTTCGCAGTTGGACGCCGGCCCAACATAGAAAATCTCGGGCTCGAGGTCGCGGGCGTCGGGCTCGGCGACAAGGGCCAGATCAAGGTCGACGAGGATAGCCGCACCTCGGCTCCCTCGATCTTCGCGGTGGGCGATGTGACCGACCGCGTTCAACTGACGCCGGTCGCGATCCGCGAGGGGCAGGCCTTCGCCGACACTTTCTTCGGCAGCAAGCCGACGCGGCTCGACTATGGTTGCATTCCGTCGGCGGTGTTCAGCCATCCGCCGCTTGCTGGCGTGGGCCTGACCGAGGGCGAGGCGCGCAATCGCCTTGGCTCCGTCAAGGTCTTCGCTTCAGACTTCCGCTCGATGAAGAACGTTCTCGCCGGCCGCAACGAGCGATCACTCTACAAGCTGGTCGTCGACGGCGCGACGGACGAGATCGTCGGCCTGCACATGATCGGTCCGGACGCGCCGGAAATCCTCCAGGCCGCGGCCGTCGCTGTGAAGGCCAAGCTCAAAAAGGCCGATTTCGACGCCACGGTCGCGCTCCACCCGACCATGGCGGAAGAACTGGTGTTGATGCGGTGACGAAGGCCGAGCTCGACGCGCGCTGCCTGGAAAGCTTCGAGCGGCAGGGGATGATGCAGTTGATCGGGGCCAAGCTCATCGAAGCCGCCGACGGTCGCGCGGTGATCGAAGTTCCTTATCGCAGCGATCTCACGCAGCAGAACGGCTATTTTCACGGTGGGGTGGTTGCGGCAATCGCCGATACGGCGTCCGGATACGCGGCCTACACGACCATGCCCGCCGACGCTTCAGTCCTGACGGTCGAGTTCAAGATCAACCTGGTGAACCCCGCCACGGGCGATCGGCTGCGCGCCGAGGCGAAGGTCAGGAAGTCGGGGCGCACGCTCGTCATCGTAGCCGCCACAGTCTCGGCGATTTGCGGCGAGAAAGTGGTGATCTGCGCCGAGATGCTCGGCACGTTCATCGTCCTGCGCCATACCAGCGACGTCGAGCCCCGCGCGGGGGACTAGGTTGCAGCTCTGGACGCCGCTAACCCGCCTCTCTAGGCGAGGTCATCGGACAGCGGTGGGAATTTGATGGAATTCGACGCGATCGTCATCGGCGCCGGCCATAACGGCCTGACCTGCGCTTATTACCTGGCAAAAAAGGGCTTGAAGGTCGCGGTCCTCGAGGCCGCCGGGAATGTCGGCGGGGCCGCTGTAACCGACGAATTTCTGCCGGGCTTCCGCAACTCCGCGGCGAGCTACACCGTCAGCCTTCTCAACCCCAAGGTCATCCGCGAGATGCAGCTTGAGCGGCACGGGCTGAAAGTCGTGTTGAGGAAGACCGACAATTTCCTGCCCGGAGATGGCGACTATCTGCTTGCGGGGCGCGGCGGGCTAACGCGCAAGGAGATCGCCCGCCACGTGAAGAGCGACGGCGACGCTTACGATCGCTACCTCGCAGAGCTCGAAACCGTCGTTCGGTTACTTAAGAAATGGCTGCTGCGCGCGCCGCCGAATGTCGGGCGAAAGGTCAGCGCGCTGCCCAAGATCCTCAGCCTGGGCAAGGACATGGCGGGGCTGTCGCTCGCTGAAACGCGGGTGGTCCACGATTTCGCGGTGCGCAGCGCCTCGGAAATCCTCGATCGCCACTTCAAGGGCGATCTTACCAAGGCACTGTTCGGGTTCGATGGGGTGGTCGGCAACTTCGCTTCGCCGCAGTCGCCCGGTACGGCCTACGTCTTGCTGCATCATCTGTTCGGCGAAGCGGCCGGAGTACCGGGGGCCTGGGGCCATGCGATCGGCGGCATGGGTTCGATCACTCAGGCCATGGCCCGGGCTTGCCGCGAGGCGGGTGTCGACATTGTGCTCAATACGCCGGTCGAGGAACTGATCGTCGCCGATGGGCGCGCTGCGGGCGCGGTCGCCGACGGCCGCGCGTGGCGCGCCAAGAATGTGATTGCCGGCGTCAATCCGAAGCTCCTCTTCGATCGGCTGGTGCCGCGCGGCGCGGTCGATGAGGATGTCGCCAGCCGGATGCACGGGTGGAAATGCGAAAGCGCGACGTTCCGCATGAACGTCGCTCTGTCGGAGCTGCCCAAGTTCACGGTGTTGCCCA
>Ga0207711_10005380_pt1 | contig 10834 bp, 14 predicted proteins | sample KBSS34metaG_FD_184401 | JGI IMG/M metagenome (GOLD analysis project Ga0207711, IMG submission 184401) | Switchgrass rhizosphere microbial communities from Kellogg Biological Station, Michigan, USA - KBS S3-4 metaG (SPAdes) (version 2) | ecosystem: Host-associated > Plants > Roots > Rhizosphere...
GTAAACTCTGTTAAAGGTAGTTGTCTCAGTAACAAACAATCTATCCGAATGAATCGTACCAGTTAAAAGGTCACCACCAATAGGAGCCGGCCCGTTAATAAGACTCCAAGCATTCGCACCGCCTACAGTGCTGACGTCATTAAGTAAAACCTTGGCGATCTTACCCACACCTGCTGTAGCAGACTGTAAGCCGAAGTACAGGTATCCCTTGTAATAGACACCGAACCACGCGTTCTTATACCCCGCTGTTACGGGGCTTACTTTGGCGACCCAGTTACCGGTAGATGCCTCGACTGTACGTGTGTGTAATTGTATACCGTCATTAGCGGCCTTATACATAATCCACACCATGTACCCCGGCGTCATCACTCCACCTACATAGGAGAGGGTCGTAGGCCATTCGGATGCGATGGTGTGAAATAAGGGCGGACGCGACTGTAACTTACCATTAACATCAATATCGATATTAACGGCATAGGCCAACTCGTCATCGGCTAAATCTGTCCAACTGTCACGGAAGTTAATCCCGCCGTGAAATGGACCTAATTGTACAGTCCTTCGACGCTTCTCAATCTTCATTAAATAACTACCCCGGCAATCTGTTGCGCGCCTACAGGGCTAGATAAACTGGCTGTATTGGCAGTGCTAGATGCTAACTGCCGTGTCATCTCGCGGGCTTGGGCAAACTGTAAGAGTTCCTTTGCGATAGCCTCTTGTATCTCAGGATTTGGTACATGCTTCTGTACTGCTTCGATTACACGTAGAAGCAGCATGTTAACATCTACACCCGTATTACCGTCTCGGGACGGTACGTAACGTCCGGTGAGTTCGTTGAAATATTTAATCGCACTAACGTCACCAACCCTAACGCGCTCAACAAGCGCGAGATGCGCTTCATGCTGATTGTCTCCGAGGTAGTGCTCCGCTCTAGTTTGAATGTAATGCTTATATACTGGGTCACGTAACCATCCCTGATACTGTAGGGTACTGACGCCAAAGTCTTTCAGTTTGTTCTTTTGACTACGGTTGTCCCGCAAATCTAAAAGTGCATTAGCAACACCGAGTTGTAGTTCTGTTAAAGATTTAGAATTAGATTTATTATTGCTCCCTGGGGGTCCAGAAAGTTCGGCCAAACCTCTGAGACTAATACCGCGACTAAGAACAGCATCCCTGAAGTCAGCACTACTAAAATGCTTCCAAAGAACGTCTGCATTAAGCCCGAGACTGTTTGCATAGTCTTTCGTAGGGATAGTTCCATGTTCATACCAATACTGTTCGAGAAAATTAATAAAGTCGGATTGCTGGTATGTCAATGCCATTACCGAACCTGCTCCCTCACTGACCGCTTGTACTCTATAAAAGCAGAGTCGAAAGCCGCAATAGTTTCGGCTGAGTAACCTGAATCAAGTAAAGCATCTTTCAGGACTCCTGGCAAGGATTGCATTAGATTATTTTCATGTATCAGTCTATGTATTAAGCCTTGGTGTACACAGTACAGTTTGCAGATTCTAGTTGTCGGAATGTTACTTAGCGCACAGACGAACATGAACGGGTTAACGGGATTGGAGCCGCCTACAGGGTATCTGTCATTTACAGGGAATGTTAGGACACCGTAGTTAGAACGCCTCTGTGCGTACTGGAACGCTTTGTAGTCTCTGATTAAGTTATTGTAATCAACTGCGTCTTCCCATTCGTTACGGTACAGTAGGTAGTAGTCCAGTAATGTGTCGCTCGGTCGTTCGTATTGTGCAGCCTCGTTAGAGATAACAAGCTGCTTGCTGACTCCCGCTTCTCGGGCAACCCGTACAAGCGTCCAATGCATGTGCTCGCGGATTGCTCGGAGGGGGTTGACTTCCTCCATGAGACAAGAGTAGCATGTGGTTATAGAGACTGTCAAGGCCAATCTGTGAGAGGTTCTAATGGCTGACAAAAATAAAAGCGATAAAGGCAAACCGATCGATTGGACAGGTTGGAGTGGTGATAAAGACAGAATGAGTATTAGCGATCTTCCTACAGAGGAGAAGTCCCGCCTACAGCGCCGGGATATAATGGTCGATCCGAAAATATGGTCGGCTATGGTAGAGTTAGCAGGCCGGCTGAATAAAGATGTAGATATGTACCTGTCAGAGTTAATACAAAATGAACTAAGACGAGTTGGAGTAACATGGTGGGAGGACAGGAACAGTAAAGTGATGAGGGGCATTTTGGAAGAATAAGAAATGGTTTACTAACGAGAGCGGGTACAAATCTAAGGAATGGTTTACTAAGCGATAGCGGGGAAAATCTTACACAAGTACCGTTAAGAAATCGCAAGCGATTTCCTGTTTTTCTCTTGCGACATGCTTCGCATGTGCAAGGCCAACAGACACACACCCTTTAGCCCGCTGACGCGGACTAAAGAACACCCGACATACGTGCTTCGCTACGTATGACGTGTGTATCACTCGCGCTGTTAGCCGACCGACATATGTCTATTATCCCATCCCTCTAAGGCTGCGAACGTGGTCGTAAGTGGGCGGAACGTAGTGCATGCTAGGGACGTGACTTGTACAGGATGGGCTACTTCGTAGACCCATCCTTTTGTACAAGATCACGTTATCATTCTGCATGCTCAAGCAACTCTCTTCAGAAATCTCGTGCTACATCTACACGGCCTCTGACCTGCACTTTTGTACCTGACCATCTCCCAATGTCTTGCAAGTGTACAATCTACATCTGTTCTCAAGTGCAAGAAGGTGATTGTCCATCCTATACTTGATCTTGTACCCTCACATACACAAGCGTCTGTACCGCTCTGACCTGCACTTTCTCTGGTTTCAAGTATCTCGTCGTCTCTCAACCATCTCGGTTTTACGCATTGTACATCATGTGCAACGCCGTAACTACGGTTCGTGCAACTCTAGCATTAGACTTAAGCAAGGTCCTGTTCGCTTAGCCTTACACCGGGAGGGTTTAGACTCTCGGACAGAACGTAACACTTCGAGAGCAACACGTTAGTTCACGGCCGGTTGCTAGAGCAACACGTTAGTTCAAGAGCGCCGCAGCGCACAGCCGCACACTCACTCCACAATCCAATGCGGATCGCGTGTTAATGCGCTCGTCCCTCACGCAAAACTAACACGCGCGCATAGGATTGCTGGCTCGCTGGCTCCGCAGGTAATTTCGCCTCCGGCGACGCGCATCGGTGACTCCGCGAAGGATTGTCACGAGCATCGCGGAGGATCAAGGCAAGGGCGCTACTAAGTGCCGCGAGTAATCTTACCTGTTGGACACAAGAACAAAAGCGTGTCCAACATCTAAGATTCCTCACGTCGCACTTAGCGCGTGCTTCGCATGGAACTTACAATTCTCAACTGTTGGTCGCGCGAAAAGCGTGCGCGTCCAACATTTGACAATGGTAAGTCCCACCCTTGACTTGATCGACCGCGATACGTGGCTTCTTGTCGCGCGGAGGCACCAACGCTCTTCGCCGTAGTCAAAATACAGGAGGCTCGTCGTGAAGGTCACAATCAGGGACGCGGACCAGGTTACGGTTCAGCCCATCGTTACTCTGGAGTTTGAGGCTAAGGTTAATGCCTCGATCATCGTCAAGGCGAACGGCGACGTGGACGTTGCTTACCTGCCGGTAGTTGACCCCTGGTCGCGCAGCCAGTGCGAGCCTTGGGAGACGTCGAATCACTACGGCGAGCCCCCGTTCTAACCCACTTGGCTAACGGTGGGGGGTAACTCCCCCACCGTTGGCTGTTCATCCCAAGTTTGGATACTGTAGGTCCTTATCCCCAACGTAGTGAAAGGAACTCGATCAACATGACGCTTACCATCACCGCTCCGTGGGTGGACGGTAACCCCAAGGCGAAAGGCTGGTACGGTACGCAACGTGAGTGGGCCGCAGGAGTTGCGGTCAGTGACTTCAGTGGTCCCGGTGCTAGTAGCGACGACCTCATGTACGACTCGTCGCTTAGGGACGAGGACGATGACACGAACTCGATGGGTAACACCATCGAGCGCTGGGCTCGGGAAGAACGCGCGGCTAAGTACGCAGCGTATGACTCCGGCTCGGGTACTGAGCAACTCGACAGCGTGTGGGTTGACGACATGTTGATGAACGTTGTCAACCTGATCGACGACCGCATCACCCGTTACTACCACGCGAAGTTGCTGAACGTCTACTTCGACAAGAAGCGCGGTAAGTTGGCGACAGGCAGCGTCCGTTTCACCGTAAGTCCCGCTGGAAAGCCCGCGTTCTACTGCGTGCGGCAGGGCTGTCGTTGTCAGCACGCTTACGAGGGCTTCGCTGGTACAGCGCTCGACTTCTTGTGGCTGGCTTACGTACACGGCCTCAACCACGGCGCTGCGTTCGGTCGCCCTTACGGCGAGCGCGTGCTCAACGACCCGTACCTTCCCGCTTAGGTCTAAGCCCGGCTGGCTCTCTGTAGGAGGGTCAGCCGGGCGCCTAGTCTAAACCTCGTCCGTCCAACTTAAGGAGTTTGTTATGTCCAGCACGTACCTCGCAACTCTCACGGCTGACCTCTACGGTAAGTGTCGCCGTATCGCACCACGCAGCATGCCAAGTACCGCTGGTCAGATGCGTTTGCACCGTAGGTTGCAGACTCGCATCTGGTAACTGCAAGTCGGCCACTCACCGTGAGTACAAACCGGTGGGTGGCCGGCCTCAGTTAGTATCTTCCCGTTACTACACATTGGAGCAAGGGCGAGGATGGAAACAAGCGCCCAACCTCACTACTACAAAAGGAAACAAACGTAATGTATGAGAAAATGACACTGTTTGAAGTCTACGTACTACGTAAGTTCATCACTAGTCCGCCTACAGATGAGACGGCCTACAGAGATAAGCAGACGTATCAATATGTCAAGGACCTCATGCCATACGGTCTGTTTATTGGTGCGGTCGTGGCTAGGATACATATGTACGGTTGTATCACAACCAAAGATACAGATAAAGCCAACAGAGTTCATATCGAACTGCACGATGAACTCATCCAATCTAAGGGGATATAATGGCTAAGGTAGTGAACAGACGTACAGCCAGCGGACAGTACGCTTACATCGGTAGGCCAAGCATCTTTGGCAACCCATTCACTATGCGTAATTACACCGATGATGAGCGGGCGCGAGTCATCGCTAAGTTCGAGGACTATTTCTACAACCGACTGGAAACAGACCCGGCGTTCAAAGAAGCAGTAATGCAACTCAAAGGCCACGACCTCGGTTGCTATTGCGCGCCTAAGCCTTGTCATGGAGACATCATCCTCAACTACTTGGAGAGACACTAATGGCAAGTGAGCCATTCAAGTTCGCTGTTCAGATAGTCAACGTAGTCAACTATCACTTTCCCAACGGTAGTATCGTTCAGGATAGTGATGGTCAGGTAGTTATCTACACTGGCTACTACGTTGCTCCTGTCAACGCCAACATCATTGTGCCTGGAAATAAGCAGGACGTTAAGGACGTACTTAAAGACGCTGACAGAGAAGAAGAAACAGAAGCGGCTCTACAGCATCTCCATAATCTACTCAAGTATGAGTACTGAGGTATTAGGATACTGATGACAGATTCTAACCAGACAGAAGGTCACGCTAAATCCTCACGACGTGCTAGGCGCACAATAAAGAAGCAGAGACACAAGCCGTCACCCGTTGTAAGGATTGCTCCCGATCCTAGGGCATGGGAACTTGCACTAGAACTCGCGGATGGAAATGTCAAGCGTCTCAAGACTACAAGTGATGGTTCAGTAATCGTCTACAATAATCCAATCAGATAGGTCAGTACAGATGGTAAGCAAGCAAACAGCAAGAGAGCGCTTTGCATCAGAACGTCGTAAGATTGCACTCAAGACGTTCAACAAGCCAGCATCTATTGATGACCTAGCAGGTGATCTAGGAGTCGCTTATCACACAGCAAGACGTGTAGTTGAAGAGTTGACAGAGTTAGGCACCATCAAGCCTACAGGACAGGTAAGAGATCGTAAGGTACTGTTCATAAGCGCTACAAAGGAAGAGACTCTACCCGCAATATACAATCAGTACGGAGATACATACTTCGATCTGATTACTTATCTCAAGGGTATGCATGAGGCTGACTTCCCTGCAACTTCAAGTGAGATTGCTGCTCGTAACTTCCTCACTACAACAGTAACTCTGATGCATTATGCAGCAGTTGCTAAGGAACACGGTAATGTGTCTAATGAAGACCTTGACACACTGCATGGAAATCTGCTAGACTCCATCACACTGCTCAAGAGTACAGCAAACATGCTACAGCAGATCGCTGAGTATGATATCTTCTGGACCTCAGAAGGGCTTAAGAAGATAGCACACAATAATGCATTCGATGATCTATCCATAGAAAGCATCTACGCCGCATACCTCAAAAGTACACAACTCACAGAAAGTTAATCACATGACTGCTCGTAGCAACAACGGTAAGTTCGCTAAGACCAAGTTCACTGTTCTAGTGACTGGCTCACGTAACTTCGACGACATTAGCAAGGTGCGTAATGCTCTTGTCGAGGTAAGGGATTTCGCCCGTTCGCTTGACCTGAATGAGAGTCAGATTGACCTCGTTCACGGTAACGCTCAGGGTGCCGATCGTACCGCAGCGACAATTGCTGCGATGCTAGGCTTCAATGTTATCAGTATTCCTGCTGACTGGAAGAAGCATCAGTACAAGGTAACTCAGGTAACTCTTGAAGACGGCTCGCCCGGTGGTCAGACGCACACACAGACTTGCAAGTGCGATATCAACACCGCATCCTACTGTAAGATGGCTGGTATCGTCCGCAACATTAGAATGCTGGATGATTGGAAGCCTGATATGGTTATTGCGTTCAACCGCGATAACTCCAGCGGCACCATGCACACGGTATCTGAGGCTCGTAAGCGTGGGCTGATCCTCTCTGTCGTACCTTATGCTGACAATACAGCGCAGGCAGCGGTAGTGACTCCGACGTCCAACGAGCAGCAGACGGTTGTTAATAGCACGGATGCATCGGACAATCTAATCAACGATGATCCGTTCGCTGTTCACCGTTCTCAGATGTAATAGACCCCTACAGGGTGGCTACACACTTAGCAGTACGCATCGCTTATGTCGAGAGCGCTCTAAGGGTAAGGCCACCCTGTAGGCTGTACCTTGTTACATCGAATGGAAGGAACGCTAATGCGTTATACTACAGTCCTGAATGGTGGACGAAAGTAACTGTCTCGGACAGGGATGGTTGACTTGCGTCTGCTCTAAAAGGGCTGTGCCAAAGGCGCTTTATGAAGTCAAACTGAAATCAGAAGTAGTCATATCTTCCAAATGTTTGAACTGTGGGCATGAGGAAACAAAAGATGTTTTGTTCTAGTTTCCGCTTGACTTTGTAGTCAACCACCTGTAATCTAGGGGAGTCGCACAGACCTCCACAACGAAAGGTAATACCTAATGTCAGAAGCAACCGCAGCACCAAGTAAGCCCCTTGATGAGTTTGGTCAGGACGCTAAGAAGCGCCTTATCAGCAGCATCGAGAAGTATAACGGACTGGCTGGACAACTCAAGGCTGTAGACGGCGATCCTCAGTTGCTCCTTGAGACGCTTAGGGACACGGACGATAACCCCGAGGTCGCTAAGTTGCGTCAGCAGATCGAGCAGTTGGACGATAAGCGCGAGCAGTTGTTCAATAAGCGTGACGAGATTCTCAAGCCCAAGGTTGAGCAGATGCGTAATGACGCGGCTGCTTCTAGTGAGGGCATCCGTAACGAGGCTGACTCGCTGGCTAAGACCATCAAGGCTGCTACCACGTACATTAAGGAACTGTACGGGGACGAGCACCTTAAGGACCTGCCTGACGTTGCCTCACGTAAGAACCGTGCGACTCCTAACGCCAGTGGTGAGGGTGCCGGTAAGCGTATCAAGGGCTTTGACTGGAAGGTCAATGGCGTGCTTGCTACGTCACGCGATGCACAGGGTGTCGAGCGTAGTAACACTGCTGCGGCTGCTAAGGCTGTTGGTGTTGACACTAGCGTCCTACAGGATAAGTTCTTTGCCATTGCAGGCAAGGACAGTAAGGCTTACCCCGCGCAGGTGGAGTTTGAGGTTATCACTGGCGAGGGTGACCAGCAGAAGACGTTTAGCGTTGTTGCTTCTCGGCTGACTAAGGACGAGACGCCGCAGAATAAGCAGGAGACGACTGGTGCAGATGCTCCTGCTACCGCTCAGCCTGCTCAGCCTGCTAACAGTGAGCAGACCGTTCAGCCCACTGTCTAAGCAGTCAGTGTAAGTAGGCTAGGTAGTAATAGACCCCCAGCCTGGGAACACCCGTTCATCCCCGTTACGGTGAGTTCCCAGGCTGGGCTTATCATCCTGTGACTCGCATCTACACAGGAGTTGATAAGAGTGATGCGCGGCGACTAGGCGTCGTTAGGCAGAGGTCCGACCACAGCATTAGTTTGGTACGGTTGCTGCTAAGAAATTAAGCCTAGTGCGGCTGGAAGACAAAACTGATGAGGTCCATCGTAAGTAGGGTGGGTAGCCAAAACTCATGAGTCTTCCAGCGTTGTGCCCATAGGCGATACAACATTAGGTGCAGGATTGCAACTGTTTACTAATGCTCTGTGGCTGAGAGAGTCGCTAGCAACAGGAACAAGCCATAAGTTCGTTTACCGGCGAACACAAGGAGCCGCCCCCGGTAAGGGGAAAGGATTAAGGGCTCGCCTGGTGCGGGAGAGGGGTAGACACCTAAGTTCTACCCCTCTCCTTATTATCCCTACTATTCCTGCCATTTCACAGAGTGGAAACTACAAACATGCCAAATGAAAATGAAAATAATGATAATAGTGTTGAAAATCTTACCGCTAGGCTAGAGCAATTGCTCGCCAGCGTTGAGGGATTTACTGCTGCCATTCAGCCGTTTATAGAGCGACAAGAAGCCATTAAGAAAGAGAAGTCCGCTAAGTACGAAGAGTACTTGGCATTTGCTCAGGAACTTAATGCTGAGAACCTCAAAATCGAAGAAGAGATGTTTGAGGCTCGTAAGGCTATCCAGCGTGCTAAGCAAGATGCGCTCTCAATGGAGCGACAGATTGCTCAGGAGCAGGCTAGGCTCGCTGCTATTAAGGCAGCAGAGGAAGCCGAGGCTAAGTACAAGGCTATTGCTGACTCTTGGGACAAGGCCACTATGGCTGCGCCTTGGCGTGAGTGGCTTAAGGATCATCAGGTTGATGGTGCTCGTAAGATTACAGGAGCACAGCGTATTATCTGTGCCGATGGTATGGGCCTTGGTAAGACAGCCCAGGCTATTGCTGCGCTAGATATGATTCGTGCTGCTACTACTAACGCTCGGATGGATAATCCTTGGACAAGTCTTAACACTAAGGGTGCTAATCCCAACGTGTACAGACCTTGTGGACTCAAGGTTATCTACTTCTGCCCTGCTACAATGCTACGAAATGTCGAGCGTGAGATTCGACGTTGGGCTCCGCATCGTAGTGTTGTGATCCTTGGTAAGCAGAGTAAGGTTGCCAGAGAGTTTTTGCTTGATGGACTAATGAATCTCGATCAGTACGTAGTCATTGTCAACTACGAGGCTTGGCGTAAGCAGTTGGTTCTGCTAGACAAGTTGATCGGACTTGGCTTCGATACTGCAATTGTTGATGAGGCTCACAACATCAAGGATCGCAAGTCTGTAGGATATAAGGGCATCCAGCGTGTGCTCAAGGAGTCCAACGGTCACGATGGTATTGAGTTTGTCCTGCCTATGACGGGTACACCAATCCTGAATAAGCCGCAGGAATTGTTCTCGTTGCTAACTCTTGTAGACTCGTATCACTTCTACGACGAAAAGTTCTTCCTACAGGATTACTGCCAGCAGAACCTTTACACTGGCAAGTGGGAGTTTAAGACTGGTGGCTTGGATTCGCTAGCCAAGCGTATCAGTAATATCTACTTCCGGCGTACTAAGGATCAGGCTGGAATTAAACTGCCACCTAAGACTATCATCGTTCACGATGTTAATATCGATGAGGAACTCTACCCCAATCAGGCTCGCGCTCGTACTGAGATGCGTACCTGGGGCAGCATCATCATTGATAAGGAGAAGGGTAAGGCAATCTCGGCAGCAGCCATGATTGCTATTTATACCCGTCTTAGGCAGATTGAAACGTGGCCTGCTGGAATCGAGATTAAGGACCCCTTCACTAAGGAGGTCATTCTTAAACTCGACGTTGAGGAAAGTCAGAAGATTGACTACATTCTTGAACGGCTTAAGTTCGACAACGAGACTAAGCAGTATGCTGAGCCTGAAGGTATCATCACGGAGTGGTGGGATGAAGAGCGTACTGTAATCTTCTCACAGTTCAAGGCTCCGCTGCATGAACTTAAGAATCGTATCGAGGCATCTGGTAAGAAGGCTGTTGTCCTTGATGGTGACACGCCGACTCATCTGCGTGATGAAATTATGATGAACTTCGACACATCAGTTGGAGAAGTTCCTAAGTGGGACGTTGTTCTCTGTAACTACAAGGTCGGCGGTGTTGGTGTCACTATGACAGCAGCAACGCAAATGATTATCCTAGATGAAGAGTGGAATCCCGGTAAGCGCGACCAAGCGTATGACCGTATCCACCGTATCGGACAGGATAAGCCTGTCACTATCCATGTACTGCGTTCTCGTAAGGAGAATGCAGACGGCAAGGGTAATGACGGTGGCATTGATTCTTGGCTCGCCGCTATCATTGAGCACAAGGAATCAGTCGTCGATGGATTTAATAGCGCTACTGATCTTGTATCTGAGGGTGTAGCCGCCTTTAAGAGTGGGCTTATCTAATGGCAAGCACCA
>Ga0207711_10005387_pt1 | contig 10824 bp, 4 predicted proteins | sample KBSS34metaG_FD_184401 | JGI IMG/M metagenome (GOLD analysis project Ga0207711, IMG submission 184401) | Switchgrass rhizosphere microbial communities from Kellogg Biological Station, Michigan, USA - KBS S3-4 metaG (SPAdes) (version 2) | ecosystem: Host-associated > Plants > Roots > Rhizosphere >...
TGACGGGTGATCATTAGCGTAAGAGACGTAGAGCAGACCTACTTCACGCATCAACACGCCCATCGACCAACCGTCACTGACGATGTGATGCATGGTTAACAGCAGGATGTGTTCACGCTCACCGGTTTTTAAGAGGGTGGCGCGCAATAGTGGACCAGCAGCCAGGTCGAATGGACGCTTCGCCTCCTCGGTAATCAACCGCTGCACTTCCGATTCTTTCTCGTCCTCGGGCAAGTTCGTGACGTGGATGAGTGGGATACGCAGTTGCGGAGTCTCCGCGGTATTTTGAGCTGGTCGCCCCTCAACAGTGGTGAAGGTGGAGCGCAGCACTTCGTGACGCCGCATGATTTCCGTGATCGCTTTTTCCAAAGCTTCGACGTTCAGCAGGCCCGTCAGGTAAACGACCGCCGGTATATTGTAGAAAGGATTACCCGGCTCCAATTGATCCAGGAACCACAGGCGTTGCTGTGCGAACGAAAGCGGTAAATGTTTCTGCTCACGCCGGACACGCGTGATAGGCGACAACGCCAGCGGCTGCGCTCCACCCAGCACGGCGTCAATCTTCTCTGCCAGTGCCGCGACCGTGGATGCTTCGAACAAGCTGCGCAGTGGCAGTTCGACGCCGAAAGTCTTACGGAGCTGAGAAATGACGCGCGCTGCCCGTAGCGAGTGGCCACCTAACTTGAAGAAGTCGGAATAGATACCGACCTGAGGTAGATCAAGCACTTCGGCCCAGATCGCTGCCACTGTGGCTTCAGTTTCATTGCGAGGCGCGACAAAACTCTTTGCTGTCACAGTGCTGCCGACATCAAGCCGGGCGAGTTCTCGCCGATCTACTTTGCCATTCAGCGTGAGCGGCATCTCCGGCAGCAAGACGAAGGCTGACGGAATCATAAACGCCGGAAGCTTCTCTTCGAGGTAACTGCGCAGGTGCGGGACTAGCCGTGACGAAAACTCACCCTGAAGCGGATTATTGATGTAGCTGGTCCATGGCTTAAGTTCGACTGATTCTGGGTGGAATTGCGAAGTCAGTTCAGTTTGCTGTTCTGAGGTTTCCGCCATCTGCTCAACAGCATCGCCTGGCGCGACCACATAAGCGATTAGCTCATTTTCACCAGCCTGTTCGCGAGCGATGACCACAGCTTCAGTAACAGAAGGATGTTGTGACAGCACCGTTTCGATCTCACCAGTCTCGATGCGATACCCACGGATCTTCACTTGATGGTCCACCCGCCCCAGATACTCGATGTTCCCATCCGGCAAATAACGCGCTAAGTCTGCAGTCCGGTACAGCCGCCCGCCGCCCTTCCCCCCAAACGGATCCGGAATGAACTTCTCCGCCGTCAATGCCGGCCGTCCCAGGTACCCGCGCGCCAGCCCCTCGCCCCCCAGATACAACTCCGCCATGATCCCCACCGGCACCGGCTGTAACTGCTGGTCTAACAGGTACACCTGGGAACACGCCACCGGCCGCCCAATCGGCACTCGCCCGTTGTTTTCTTTGCCAATCAGCGCATAGGTCGAGTAAGTGGTGTCTTCCGTTGGTCCATACAGATTCCACACTTGCGTCGCCCTGCTGTGCTCGTAGATCTGCTGCACCAGTTCCGCCTTCAAAGCTTCGCCTGCGAGATTCACCGTCTGCACTGTCTCCGGCACCCCGTCGCTTCTGACCAATTCCGCCATCGCCGAGGGCACCGTATTGATCAGGCTTACCTCATCGCGGGCGGTCAGTTGCGGTAACTCAAGTGCGTTGCGCGCCAGGATAACCTTGCCCCCCACAGTGAGTGGCAGAAAGATCTCGAACACCGACAGGTCGAAACAGATCGAGGTCGAGGCGAGGACTCCACGCAGTTGTTCGGCGCTGAATACTCCCTGCGCCCAGCACAACATCGTGGCCGCGCTCCGGTGAGTGATCGCTACTCCTTTCGGCGTGCCGGTTGAACCAGAGGTATAGATCACGTAGGCCAGGTTCTCAGCCACCACCGCCGTTTGCGGTTTACTAACCTGTGCTGTGCGCAGTTGCGCACTGTCCTGGTCCAGGCAGATCAGATGAGCGTCAGGGGCGGGCAGCAGGCTGCTCAAGCGCTGCTCAGTCAGAAGCACCCCGACCTGTGCATCCGCCAACATGAAGCGTAGTCGCTCCGCCGGGTATTGCGGATCCAGCGGCACGTACGCTCCCCCGGCCTTCAACACTCCCAACAGCGCTACCATCATCGTCACTGAGCGCTCCAACAGAATCCCTACTCGCGCTTCTGGTCCAATGCCAGCCGCCTGCAGTCGTTGCGCGAGGGCGTTGGCGCGCTCATTCAACTCGCGATAGGAGACCTTCTCCTCCTCGAAGACCACTGCCACCTGCTCCGGTGTGCGCCCCACCTGCTCCTCGAAGAGCTGATGAATGCAGACGTCTTGTGGAAACTCCGCAGCCGTGTCGTTGAAGTCGATCAGCAGTTGTTGGCGCTCAGACTCAGGGAGCAGCGGCAGGTCAAACAGTCGTCGTTGCGGGTCGGAAACAATAGCTTCAAGTAAGGTTCGGTAATGCGTCGTCATCCGACTAATGGTCGTTTCGTCGAAGAGGTCAGTACTATATTCCCACCCACCAACGAGCCCGCTCGCGGATTCCTCCATGTACAAGGTCAAGTCAAACTTGGACGTTCCGCTATCACCCCTTGCTAACTTCAACGACAACCCCGGCAATTCCACCTTGCTCAGCGAAGCATTCTGCAATACAAACATCACCTGGAAGAGCGGCGAGCGGCTCATTTCGCGTTCCAGTTGAAACTCGTCAACCAGTTTCTCGAAAGGTATGTCCTGGTGAGCGTATGCTCCCAGCGTCACTTCCCGCATCTGCCGCACCAATTCCAGAAAACTCATTTCAGGAGCTAATCGAGCACGCAGCACGAGGGTGTTGACGAAGAACCCGATCAAACTTTCGATCTCGCTCCGGTTGCGATTGGCGATGGGTGTACCGACTAAAATGTCGTCCTGCTCGGTATAGCGACTAAGTAACATTACGAACGCTGATAACAGCACCATGAACAGGGTCACGCCTTCGCGCCGGCTGAGGCTGTTAAGTTCCTGCGTTAAGCCGTCCGGCAGTTCGAATTTCAGATAGGCGCCCCGGTAAGTCTGCACTGGTGGTCTTGGTCTATCGGTAGGCAGTTCGAGAACGGTGGGCGCGCCTGCTAACTGCTGTCTCCAGTAGGCCAACTGCTTTTGCAGCACCTCGCCCTGCATCCAGTGCTGCTGCCAATCTGCAAAGTCTGCGTACTGAATGGCCAATTCCGGCAACGGCGACGGGCGACCATTAGCGTAAGAGACGTAGAGCAGCCCTACTTCACGCATCAACACGCCCATCGACCAACCGTCACTGACGATATGATGCACGGTCAACAGCAGGACATATTCACGCTCACCGGTTTTTAAGAGGGTGGCGCGCAACAGTGGACCAGCAGCCAGGTCGAATGGACGCTTCGCCTCCTCGGTAATCAACCGCTGCACTTCCGATTCTTTCTCGTCCTCGAGCAAGTTCGCGACCTGGATGAGTGGGATACGCAGTTGCAGAGTCTCTGCGGTATTTTGAACTGGTTGCCCATCCACAGTGGTGAAGGTGGACCGCAGCACTTCGTGACGACGCATGATTTCGGTGATCGCTTTTTCCAAAGCTTCAACGTTCAGCAGGCCCGTCAGGTAAACGACCGCCGATATATTGTAGAAAGGATTACCCGGCTCCAGTTGATCCAGGAACCACAGGCGCTGCTGTGCGAACGAAAGCGGCAGTTCGCCATTACGCGATACTGACTGCACCTTTGAAGAGATTAACGGCTGCATGATCTCGGTCTTAACGTCGATGTTCTTCATTGATATTTCGGCCTTGTACGAAGGCTCAACTTGTTTTAGTCGAGGTGCGCTGCTTGTTCAGTTCTTGCTAAGTGAGAGAGTCGCGCGCTTGTGCCAGGATGGCGCCTGCCGTGGGAGGGGCCGGCGTTCTGCCTTCCGATTGCGATGGAGATCTGCGAATCAGCCGCCTCTACGCTCTGCGCGGAAGCGGCTCGGGGGAATTCGGAAGAGTTAATTCAACAAGTTCACATCTCTTAAAAGGTGAAGCGAAGCTGAAAGTCTATGCGCCGCGGAGAAAACGCGCTGGCGTTAGGCAAGCCGAAGAGAGATGAACTGAGGTTGCCAATTACGGGTCCGCTGTTCGTGTGATTGAGTAAGTTCTGAATCTGGGTGGTCAACGTCAGGTTGTAACGTTTCGGGTCTGCCGGCTTAGCCCCTTCGCCAAAGTTGATGGTCTTCGAGGCGCGCACGTTAACGTAAAACAAGGTCGAACCCTTACCAAAGTATGGCGGAATGATCGGCTGACCCGGGTCGGGATTAGTGTCAAACGCTCCAAAACGGGTGACGATGACACCAGGCTTGGTGAGGTCGGTGGCAAACGCCGGGCGGTCTGTAAAAACCGCGTCGCCATTAATATCACGTCCGATCGTAATGTTGAACTTATTGGCCGAGGCCATACGGACGAGGCTATTGAAGGTCAATCCCCATGGCCCGACGTAGTTTATTCCCAGGTTACCGTTGGTCCTGATGTCGAAGGAGACAGCGCCATAGTCGGCTCTCACGTCATACGAATTGGCTGGAAAGCTGAAGGGGTTCTCGTTATCACTTCTCTCCTTGCTCCAAACGAAACGCCCGAACATTGAAATCTTCTTGTGAGGATTGCTGGTAGCAGTGATCAGCAGCGTGGGCTTATTAGAAATACCCGTGCTTACAAACTCAAAGATGTTACCGAGATCAGGAAACGGGTGAGCGCCGCTTCCGGGGATAAGCGGATTGAAAGTACCCGGCAAAGGCGCGTTAACGTTAAGTGCGCGCGGATAGGCTCGATCAGCTCGGTAGATGATGTTGGCGCTGACCTTTGTCTTGTAGGGCAACTCCCGCTCGATGCTGAATGCGGCCCTGAACGTCCAGGGCATTTTCGGTTGGTCAACTACACGCCAAATGGTTTGCTTCTGATCAGCAGTCGCTAATTGTTCAACGGTGGGCACGTTCGGGAAAAAGCTGGGATCTCTCACGATGAATTGCTGTTGATTGACACCGTTGTAGCGGAGGTCCATTAGTCGCAGGCCTTCCCAGACCCTTGCGAAAAAGATTCCGGCTCCACCGCGGATAACGGTCTTTGGTTGTTTGCCCTTGTTATCCCACGGCGACCAGGCGAAAGAAACTCGCGGGCCAAGGTTGAAGTTATCGGCGATGTTGGTTTGGTACTCGTAGCGTAAGCCTGCTGAGAGTGTGAAGTTCGGCCGCATCTTCCAATCATCAAGAACGAAAACCCCGAAGTCCCACTGCGTGACCTGCTGTTCGGGCTGGCCGCCGGCCAGCGTGAACTGCGCCGGCCTGGCGCCGGGCACACCAAGCTCCACTCTGCGAAACTGTTCGAGCGAGTTAAAAACGAACGTGCCGGCGAAGTTCGTGGTGGCGATGTCGTTGAGATGCACGCGACGCAGACGTCCGCCCCACTTCCACGTGTGGTTGCCACTTACCCGCGTCATCACGTCGAATAGTTCGTGCCGTATCGTCTCGGTAGAGTTCAAACCGAACGGTGCACCGCCGCCGATGAATGCTTCCTGCACGTTAATCGTCGGCTGCGTGGCATCACCCGTCTGAGTGGTTATATTGCGGCTGTATTGGAGTCGCAACTCATTCAGAGTCGTCGGGCTCAACACAGCAGTCTCTGTAAGTTGAACGACATGCTCACGACTCAGCGTGTCGAAACCGGTCGAGGGCAGCGCGAACCCACCAATCCCGACATTGTCAAAATCGGTAGTCAGATAGTTGTAACGCGCGGTCAGCGTGTTGTTTGGGTTAATCAGATAATCGAATCGCCCCGATAAACTTGTGCGTCGCTGTGGGGTAACTACCGTCTCGTTAAAAGGGACGATCTCCAGTGAGTCGTTGAGAACAGTAGCATTCACGATAGCGTTCTCGAAGATCCGGCGTTGTTCGAAGTCAAAAAAGAAAGCGGCTTTGTTACGGACAACCGGCCCGCTCAGGCTGGCTCCATAGAGGCGCGCCTGATAGGGAGCACGAGTAGTAGCGAAAGGATTTCGCCCGTTCAGGCTCTCATCGTTGAAGTTGAAAAAGCCATTGCCGTGAAAATTATCCGAGCCGGGCTTGGTAAAAATCTCCACCCTGCCGATGCCGAAGTTTTCCTGCTCCGCGGTAAACGGATTCGCATTGATCCGAATCTCTCGAATCGAGTTTTTGGGTGGGATTCGCACGTTACTAAAACCGTCGACAATCATTTGCGTGTTAGGTCCCTCGGCTGCGGCGAGCGCCTGGAGATCAGCCGCCAGCTGATCCGGGTCGTCAGCCAATATGTTGAGGTCTGCGCCCTTCAGTACCGTGGCACTAGCGTTATCGTCCGGATTCGTTGTCACTCGCCTATTTTCGGATACGACGTCTACTCGCTCGTTCTGACCGGCGACTGTCAGCTTTATTTCGGGCATCGCGTTCGACCCGGCAACGACGTTTATCTCCTTATTCTCATAAGGAGCGAAATTCGCAGCATTGACACTTACGGTGTACAACCCTGGTCTCAGATCGGGAACGACAAAGATGCCCGCGCTGTTAGTTATCACAGCCTTTTCCTTGCCGCTCGCCTCTTTGACAGTCACTGCTGCGCCAACAATCAACCCGCCCAACTCATCCACGACACGACCTTGCAACGTCGCCTGAACTTGTTGACCTGAAGCGGTTGGGATATGAAAAGGAATGATTAATACAAGCAGAAGGCCTTGAATGATTTTGCTCTTCATGAGCTTCCCTTTCCTTGCCTGAGGTTTTGAGGACCTTAAAGTGTTCGCAAGCTAAGCCAAAGCCGGCCGGGGTCTCTTATGGTAGAGCGCCCGCGGGCAGACCGAGGCCAAGATTTAACTGAGGCCGTGTCGATTGCTTCTCACGCCATTTTAAAAAGTCTCCCACGCCGGCAGCAATCATCACGGCACTGACGCGAGTGGGGTCGGCTCCCACCATACTTGAAACCAGAATCGAATCACCGGGCTTCAGTTCTGCAACCGTAATCGTCGGCAGGCGGTCAATCATGCTCTGAACGTCGCCGCCGCCTTTCTCCGCCCCGGACGCCGCGCTGGCCGGGTCACGCTGCAGCAGTTTCACTAACTCCGGTGTGAAACGACGGATTACAGAATCTTTGCTGACGATGACCTTCAACGGCTTTCGAGTTGCGACGTCGTCAATCGTTATCTCACCGCTATTCGCGTCAAGACTAACGATAGGACCACCGCTGGTGCGCACCCTCCCCGAGATGATCTCCTCGGCTTGATAGCGTGCACCATCGGTACTCTTTTCGCCGAGCACACGAATCTGATCGCCGGCCTTTAATTCATCAAATGAACTTTGGACCAGGTTGCTGAACTTGCCTGAATCAGGCGAGTAGCGCCGGAAACGAACGTTGCCCTGCGTTGCAATGACCACAGACTGGTCGCCGGCGGTAGTGCGTGAAACCATCGTGATCTCTTTGGTCTGAGGATTGACTCCCTTGACCACGCCCGAGATACCGCGACGCAGCCACTCCGCCCTATCATGTTCGCTTTTCTTTGTGAGCTCAGCCTTGGAAATCACGACCAACGCCCGGGCCAGGAAGACCTTTGTCTGATCATCAGTCGCACCGCGCGCCAGCACGCGATCGCCGACACTGATGTCCGCGAGCGTGATCTCTTCCGCTTTGTCCAGGCTTTTTTCACCTGGCGGCACGCGGCGGAAAATGGCCTTTTCGTCAATTTTGATCGGCAGCTTTTTACTCGCCGTGCTCAAGGTCATTTGCCGGGTGGAGGAATCGATTTCGACCACCTCGCCGAGCACGCGATCGAGAGTGCCTCCCGGGTTCGTTGTCTGCGCCGAAGTTGCAGGCGTCTGCCCGGCGCAGGGTGCGATCGGGCTAAGCACAGTGAAGAGTGCACAAATTAATAAATATTTGACCATCAGGATTACCTCAAACTTTGTTGGGAGGGTAAGAGGAATTTTGCCAACTTTTTAAGGTCCAAAGATCGGTTGAGCGGCGAGTGAAACTATAACACGATTGAGCCTCGTATTGATCACACACCTGGGGTAGTGCCCTATTTTTTCTTCTGCGCTCTCTGCGTACCCTGCGTTGAATTCATATGTAAACAAAAAAACGCGGAGAGCGCAGAGGTAGGCAGAGAACGCAGAGAACAGTTTCAATTTAGGGCACCACTCACGCCTGCCGCTGCCGCCATTTTTTTCCTCAAGCTAAGCGGCCTCATGTCAGTCCATACCTCTTTTATGTAAGCCAAACACTCGGCTTTGCTTCCTGTCTTGCCCACATCATTCCAGCCAAGCGCGTTCTCGCGGTCGGCAGGCCAGATGGAGTATTGTTCTTCATGATTAACAACGACCTTATAGATAGTGTCGTCTTCTCGCTCTTCAACGCTCATTGTTTCTCCTTTGTGTTGAGTTATCTTTTCGGCCTACGCCAGCTTCGTAAGCTCGAACAATTGATCCGGAACGCTGTGTAATTCGCTGGTGCGATTATCGAATTCCACCATGCCATAGTTCAATTTAACGATGCGATCAGCAATGTGGTAATACGCCTCATCATGACTGATTACCACAATGGTCTTATTTCGCCTTTTCAATTCGGGAAGCAACTGGTGATAGAAAATCTTTTTGAATACCGGGTCCTGATCTGATGCCCATTCGTCGAAGACGTAGATAGGCCGGTCTTCGAGGTAAGCAGTCAGCAAAGCCAGACGCTTACGTTGCCCCTGCGAAAGGCTTGTAGTGGAGAGGGCACCGTTCTCTACCGTGACTTTATGATTAAGGTGCAGTTGTTGCAGGTAGTCCTGAGCTCTGGTGTCAGTCGCTCTGCTCTCGAGCCCGAGAAGAGTTTCAAACAAATAAAAATCAGAGAACACTACCGAGAAGTTTTGACGATAATCATCCCTTGTCTCGTTAGTAACGAGGTCCTTGTCGAGGCGAATCTCCCCAGACTCAGGAATGTAGAGCCCGGTTAGGAGTTTCGCAAATGTAGTTTTACCGCTCCCATTGCCGCCAGTGACGAACACCAGTTCACCGCGCTCAAAGCTCAGATCTATAGGACCCAGAACGAAGGTGTCGTCTTCAGACTCCCGGTAATACGTGTGGGTGATGCCGCTCAACTCTAGAGTCTGCCATTTATTTTCCTCTTCTCTTTGGGGCCTCGCATAGGCGCTATCCACGTTAGTTGGCAGCAACAACCCAAGCTCCTCAATCTTTTGAACGGCGATCTTGGCGCGCCCTAAAATCGGGACCGAGTTTAAGATGACCTCCACTGGAGTCATTAAATAGAGGAGGATGAGGGTGTAACTCATGCGGGTTTGTAAACTGACGGCGCTGAATCCGGGGACGACGAAAAGCAGTAGCCCGATAAACACGAAGATCAAAACTTGTCCCCAGCTTCTTGCCCCGTTGTAGATTGCGCTTGCATAGATGCTGTGTCGTCGCAATGCCTGGGCATTGACGCTGAGCACAGTGGAAAGAAACGCTTCACGCCGCGCGCGATGCAGTTTGAGTTCCTTCGTGCCTTCGGTCAGTGCCCGGAAATCCTTGAAGAGCAGATCCCAGCTCTCACGAACCTTTTTGAAGTAATACTGCGCCCTCGTCATAGCGAACTGGTAACTGACTACTGCCAGAATCATAAAGCCGAACACGCCGAGCAGCATCCACTCTGAGAGCCAACCCAGGTAGAAGAGGCAACCTATGACTATGGCGCCGTGCATACAGAGAAGCGGCAGTGTAGTCAGGGCGCCTGAGATGGTCGCGATGTCTTCCGTCAAAGCTACGAGAAGACGATGCGGGCCCACCTCTTCGAGCCGTCGCAACGGAGCGTCAAGAATCTGCCGGCTTAATCGTAAGCGCTGGTCGAATAGCGCACCCGAAGACAGTTGAACCTGGAGCACTTCTGAGATGAATCTGACGACCGGCAGGGCAACACAGAACCCAATGAAACTCCAGAGCATGCCCCGTGTTGCCTGCGCCCCATGCAAATTGGAGTTGATGAGGGCGAGCATAGCGGTATTAATCAGACCGCTGGCGATACCGCATACCATGACGATAACCAGAGTCGGGCGTGAGTGTGGAATTTCTCGCGAAGATTTCAGTAAGAAAAGTATAAGTTTCACTACAACCTCGCCTTGCCGACCTTAGAAATTAACTTGTCAAGTTGCTGCTGATTAAAAGTCAGCGTCGGAAAATCGGATGGCGTGAAGCCCTTGGTTTCAGGTAGCCGGCAATGCTCGATTATTGCCTTCAGCGATTCGATGTAATCGCCGGCCACGCGCTGAATCGTTTCGTGATGATGTACGTGGGGGTTGTATTTCCAGGACATACCTAACTTCCCACCTCGCACACTGCCAACAACAGTCAATTTGTGAGAGCGCTGATTTCCTCCGTAGATTCTTTCCCCGGGGGATTCTGCCGCAGGGGCAAATGGTCCATCTTCCTCCAACACACGATCAAGTTGGCCCAGATAGTTGAACAGTACCTCTCCGCCGCTCATCGCTACCCCATCATTGCGATAGCGCAACAGCCCGTAGCCCAATCCTCCGCCAGGCACCCGGCGCAACTGTTCCTTGACTTCCTTCAACGCTTCCCCGGCCTCGTTCCACTTCGCCTCCAGCACCACTGGATACAGGCTCGTGAACCAACCTACCGCGCCTCTCACTTCCGCTCCCACACCCTCTGCGATCTCTTCACGCCCGTGTCCTTCCAACTCCACCACCACCTGTCGCCGTCCACTCCACTTGCTCA
>Ga0207711_10005389_pt1 | contig 10822 bp, 11 predicted proteins | sample KBSS34metaG_FD_184401 | JGI IMG/M metagenome (GOLD analysis project Ga0207711, IMG submission 184401) | Switchgrass rhizosphere microbial communities from Kellogg Biological Station, Michigan, USA - KBS S3-4 metaG (SPAdes) (version 2) | ecosystem: Host-associated > Plants > Roots > Rhizosphere...
ACCCGACTTCCACGACCCCGGTTGCTTCGTCGCGCGGCTTCCGTAAGCACAAGCGGCATGACCCTATTCGGAATCGACCGGCTGCTGAGCGAGCCGGAGTTGCGCCAGTCGCTCGACGGGCAACGCGTCGCGCTGCTTGCCCATCCCGCGTCGGTGACGCGCGACCTGACCCATAGTCTCGATGCGCTGGTCGCAGCCGGCGTTAACGTCACCGCGGCGTTCGGCCCGCAGCACGGTCTGCGCGGCGACAAGCAGGATAATATGGTCGAGTCCGACGACTTTACCGACCCCGTCCACCAGATCCCGGTGTTCAGCTTGTACGGCGAGGTCCGCCGCCCGACCGGCCAGTCGCTGGGCACGTTCGACACGATCCTGATCGACCTGCAGGACCTCGGCTGCCGCATCTACACCTTCATCACGACCCTGCTTTACGTGCTCGAGGCCGCGGCCGAGAGCGGCAAGTCGGTGTGGGTGCTCGACCGGCCCGACCCCGCGGGTCGGCCGATCGAGGGGCTGACGCTGCACCCAGGCTGGGAAAGCTTCGTCGGTGCCGGGCCGATCCCGATGCGCCACGGCCTGACGCTGGGCGAACTTGGGCAATGGTTCGTCGATCACTTCAAGCTCGACGTCGATTACCGCGTGATTGCGATGCAGGGCTGGCAGCCGGACGCGGCGCCGGGCTTCGGCTGGCCCGAGGATCGGGTGTGGATCAACCCGAGCCCCAATGCCGCCAACCTCAACATGGCGCGGGCCTATGCCGGCACCGTGATGCTCGAAGGGACGACCTTGAGCGAGGGCAGGGGGACCACTCGCCCGCTCGAACTGTTCGGTGCACCCGACCTCGAGCCGGGCAAGATCATCGCCGAAATGGCGGCCCTCGCTCCGAATTGGCTGGCCGGGTGCAAGCTGCGCGACGTCACCTTCCAGCCGACCTTCCACAAGCATGTCGGCGAGATGTGCCGCGGGGTGTTCATCCACGCCGAAGGGCCGTTCTACGACCACGCCGCGTTCAAGCCGTGGCGGCTGCAGGCGCTGGCGTTCAAGGCGATTCGCCGCCTCTCTCCGGACTACGATTTGTGGCGCGACTTTCCCTACGAATATGAGTTCGGCAAGCTCGCGATCGACGTCATCAACGGCTCGCCGTTATTGCGCGAATGGGTCGACGACCCGGAGGCCGTGCCGGCCGACCTCGATGCGCTGACCGTACCCGACGAGCTCGCCTGGGACGACGTGCGAAAACCTTATCTGACCTACTGATCGACAACGTCTAACCCGAGCCAGTCAGCCATCAGCCGAAGTTCGGCATCTAGTCGTTGAGCAGCGTCCGGCGGCGCATCGGGTTCCCACGTCACCTGGCGGACCATTAGCCGTGAGCGCTGGCGGTCAGCCTTGAGGTCGACGCGCGCAACCAGCCGCTCGTCGAGCAGGAACGGCAGCACGTAATAGCCGTGCACGCGCTTGTCCGCGGGCACGTAGATTTCGATGCGGTAGCGGAAATCGAACAGGCGCTCGGTACGGGCGCGCTCCCACACCAACGGATCGAACGGAGCGAGCAAACCCTGGCCCCGGATGCGCCGCGGCATCCTGGCGTCGCGGTGGACGTAGGCCGGCTGCTTCCATCGTTCGACCGCGACGGGGATCAGCACATTCTCTTCGACCAGCTCGGCGATGGCGGTGCGCGCGGATGCGGGGTCGAGGCGGAAATAGTCGCGCAGGTCGGTCGCGGTGGCGACGCCAAGCGTTCGCGCCGAGCGCTCAACCAGCTCGCGCTTGGCCTCGACGGGTAGGGGCGTCGGAAGTGCCAGGACCGCCGGCGGCAGTACACGTTCGGGCAAGTCATAGACCCGCTCGAAGCTCGCGCGCCGAGTGGCGGTGGTGATCAGTCCGGCCCAGAACAGCCATTCGAGCGTCGCCTTGGTCTCGCCCCAGCCCCACCAGCCGCCCGCGCCCTTGCCATGCTCGAAGTCGGAGGCGGCGAGGGGCCCCTCGGCGCGGATCCGCTCGAGCACGGCGTCGGCTTCGTGGCGCCGCTCGCCGGCAAAAGCGCGCAGCCGCTGCCAACCGATCTCGCCGCGCTCGGCCGCGTTCATCCGCCAGCGCAGCAGCGGGTGGAAGTCGAGCGGTAACAACGACGCCTCGTGCGCCCAATATTCGAACATCGTCCGCTTTGATTTCGGTCCCCACGCCGCCCGGTCGAGCAGGCCACGGTCGTAAGCGCCGAGCCGCGAAAACGCCGGCAGGTAATGGGCCCGCACCAATACGTTGACGCTATCGATCTGGTGCAGCGAAAGGCCTTCGATCGTGCGGCGCAAATGCCCGGCGTTGACCGTCGTCGGGCGCGGCGCCCCGAAGCTCTGCGCTGCCAGCGCGATCCGCCGCGCCAGCTTCAACGATACTTCTTCCGGCGCTCCCATGGCGCTGCCCTAGCGGCGCGGGTCCACATAGTTAACGAAGAAGTAGGACGTTCCTGCGTATCTCGGCTCTCGAATAAGAGTTCGGGAGCGGGGCTTTCATGGCCACTTTGGGTATCGAGGAAGTCACCGAGAACGCGATCCGCGCGGTGGCGCGCGATTGCGGCTCATTGTCGATGGAGTGCAGTGACGTCGCCGGCTACGTGTCCGGCGTTGCCGACCGCATCGGCGCGCATCTAAAGATGCTCGACGGCCTTGAGGAAGTCACGACGCGCCTGCTCGGCGACCAGGCTCGGGTCAGCGATTCGACCGACGAGGCCCGGCTGCTGTCCGAACAGGCCAAAGCCAAGCTCGATGCGGGCCGCGCCGCAATCGAGGGCACGATCGACGGATTCAAGGGCCTCACCGAGCTCGTCGTCCAGCTCGGCGAGCGGATGGCCGGGTTCGCCTCGGCAATGAATCAGGTTCAGACCGTATCCTCGACCATCGAAACCATCGCCCGCAAGACCAACATGCTCGCCTTGAACGCGACCATCGAAGCGGCCCGCGCCGGCGATGCCGGACGCAGTTTCGCGGTGGTTGCGGCCGAAGTGAAGAAACTGGCGCACGATACGCGTGCCGCCACTAGCCAGATCGCCTCGACCATTGGCGAGCTGACGCGCGAGGCCGGTGCCGTGACGACCGAGATCAAGACCGGTGTCGAGCGCAGTCGCGCCGCCCAGTCGGGCTTCGGCGCGATCAGCGATACCGTCCGCGAAGTCAGCGAGATCGTCGGCATGGTCGATCGCCAGACCGAGGGCATCGCCCATTCGACCAGCATGATCCAGACCAGCGTCGACCGGGTGAAGGCCGGGCTTACCGATTTCGCCGGGGATGCGCGGGCCAATGGCAGCGAGCTGCTCTCGGCCCAGAAGCGCCTGGCGCATCTCGAAATGCTGTCCAACACGATGCTCGACACGCTGGCCAACTCCGGCGCCGAGATCGACGACACGCCGTTCATTCTCAAAGCCCAGGAAGCCGCGCGCCAGATCATGGTCGCGATCGAGCGGGCCATCGACGAGGGCGAGATCAGTTTCGAGGACGTGTTCGACGCCGACTACAAGGTCGTCGAAGGCACCAACCCGGTGCAGTACGACGTCCGCTTCAACGGCGCCGCCGACAAGCACGTCCGCCCGATTCTCGATCGCAACAAGGCGGGCGACAACCGGATCATCGGTTCGGCGATCGGCGACATGAACGGCTATCTGCCGACTCATTTGTCGGAGCGCAGTCATCCGCAGGGACCAGACCCGGTGTGGAATGACGAACATTGCCGCAACAAGCGGATCCTGATCGACGACGCGACCCGCAACGCCCTCGCCAGCGAGCGGCCGGCGACGCTCGCAACCTACCGGATGGAGCTTGGCGACAAGTTCATCCCGGTGAAGAATGTCTTCGTGCCCTTGTGGTTCAAGGGCCGTCGCTGGGGGAATTTCGAACTCGCCTATCGCGACGACTGATCAAGGCTCAACCTGGGGGAGCGAAGTCGCCGTCCGCACGCGAGTGCGGGCGGCGATTTTTTGGTGGCAGGGGTTAGTAGTCGGTGCGGGCGGCGGCGCGGGCTTCGAGCAGGTCGAACAGGCCGCGGTGCTGGAGCAGGAGTTGCTCACCGCCGAATGCCAGCGCGCGATCGCTTGCCGGATTGTCGGACGAAAGGTTGATGACCTCGAGGATCGAGGCTTCATCGGGCAGCGATGGCGCCGGGCATTGCAGTCCGGCGCGTGCCGCCGCGCGGTCGAGCAGGCGGCGGATCGGCCACCAGTCGCCGATCAGCGCGGTTGCCGCACCGAGCGAGCAGCCCTTGCGCTCGGATCGGGCGAGGATCTCCAGGGCATGGCGCGTGGCGACCAGGCTGGCTTCGGTTTCGGCTGCTCCGGGCGTGCTGGGCAGGGGCCCGACGGCAGACGTCAGGCGAACGACATAGAGCCGCTCGCGCTCGAACGCTTCGGATGCCCGGGATAGCCACGATTGCGCCGGTCCTGCCGGGCAATGTTGGAGGGCGAGTTCGATCAGGCCGGGATAACGGCCGTGCAGGCCGCACAGGAGATGAACGGCGTCGGACAGGTCGCGCCCGGCGTCCCGTCCCGAGGCCTCAAGCAAAGAGGTGAGGTACGGATGTCGCGCGCATCCCTCGCCTGCGACCCGCGCAAGCTGGACTTCGGCAACGCTGACCGATTTTTGGCCGACGGACCGATTGATCGCCATTCCTATCCCCTCGTCTGAAGTGCTTCAGGCGAAGCCTATCGAGGTCCGTCCTAACGCAAGGGCGTAAAGACGAGGTTTATTTCGGGGTAAGAAAGCAGTGACTGAGTTTATGCCGGAAAACGGGGCGATTCGAGCATCCCCATTTCTGTGCACAGATTCGTCCACAGCTAAATGTGATTTGCAGCGAATTATTTGAAATTAGGACTCGACAGGCCCGCCGCCGCCGCTATCAATGGGGACGTGCTTCGGGACTTCGGTTCCAAAGCATGGGGAACCCCGCCGGGTCAAACCGGTGGGGTTTACCCGTTTCTGGGCCTTGAGAATTTGATTTTCGGCCCGTCCTACCAGCCCAACAGCATCGGATAATTCGAAGGAGTGCGGCGCGCGACGACTTGCCGCGCGCCGGCCGGGGATGGTTATGCCGCGATCTGGAGCTGCTCGCGGGCGACCTGGTTGCTGTCGTTGTCGGAGATCGACGGGGCGTTCGCCGGCAAGGTCTTGGGCCGTGGGAAGAGCAAGCGCGAGGCGAGCACGAACACACCGAGCGCCAGATAGGCGCTAATCGCGTAAAGGGGGCTCCACAGCACGCTGGCGGCCAGCGGGACCCGCAGGAAGATCGGGTTGAAGCCGAAATCCTCGCCAATGCCTTCGCAGACGCCGAAAATGGTGTGCTGGCGCAGGGGGAGGGCGACGTAGGGTTCCGCGGCTGGGGCATGCTGCACTGACATTGTTCACTCCATTGGCAAGTCTGATGCCCAATACAGAGCAAGAGCCGTGCCAAACTAATAAAATCCAAGATATCAGATGGTTGCGCTCGAGTCAGATCGACCGGTTCGCAATCCGCGCCATCCTGGGGACCCGACAGTTGGGAATTCTCACCGCACCCTGCAAGGATCCATGCTGCGGCGCAACATTCGGGTCGTCGTGCGGATGAGTTGCCTTGGCGCGATTGCTGGAAAGCGCCTAGCTGAGGTCGCCGATCCCGTCGCAGGACAGATCAAACGCGGCGAGCCCGGATTCGAGGACGGACGCCAGCATGGGCATATCCAGCAATTCCTTGATCGCGTCCTCGGTCCCGTCGGCAACGAGCGCCTGCGCTTCTTCGATCGCCTCGTCCCAGTCGGCGGCTTCATAGGTGCCCGCGCCGACCCAGCAGAACCCAACCACTTCGGCGAGTTGATCTTCGCCCAGGTCCTCGAACGCGGCGGTCAATTCCTCTTCGACGCTGTCGTTGATGGTGTCGTCGAGGACCGACAATGTGCCTTCTGACTCGTCATCGACATTTTCGGCGGCTTCATTGCCGTCATAGTCGGTTGGCGTCTGGGCCTCGTATTCGCGGGCCCGAAGGATAATCCGGCAGAGTGTGTCGAGCGGTGTCAGGGGGTCCATGCGTTCCTCAATCCTGTCCCGCTCAACGAGATCGGACGTGAGCGGTTCCTCTGCGTTGACCGGTCTCGGCCGCGCACTTATATCGCGCGCCACCGGCGCCGGATACAGGCGCTTCCCAAGTCAATGGGGCGGAGTAGCTCAGCTGGTTAGAGCAGCGGAATCATAATCCGCGTGTCGGGGGTTCAAGTCCCTCCTCCGCTACCACTTTGACATTGGGTGCCAAGGACCAGGAACGGCCTTGGCCGCGCATCGGCCACGACTGTACGCGCTTGAGCAGGCTCATGGCCATCACGGCCGCGAACATCATCAGCAAGGGCCGAGCCGCGGCAGTGTATCTCGCCTCGAGGTGCAAGGGCACGTGCACGGCGAAGGGATAGAATAGAAGAATTGCGAGCGATCTCGGCAAGCGGACGGGCAATCTCCCGACCAGCGTCAGCACCCCGCCGGAAATTCCAAATATGCAGACGGCCGCGGCGGCCAGCAGCAGCACGAATTTCGCGACGACCGGAATGCCTGGATATTCGGAGGTGTTCCACAAGAACCACAGGTTTTTCACGATGTGGCGGGCGTACAGCGTGGGCTCCTGCCGGACATGGTCGACGGCGGCCTTGCCGAACACCAGGTTGGTGCGGATGCGCGTGCGATTGTCGGGGTAGTTGACGGGGTTGGCGGGCGAAGTCAGCTCAGGCGCGCCAAAGCTCGTGTTGAGCCGCCGGATCTCGTCGACATAGCCGGATTTGACGAGCGGAGGCGTGATTCTACCGCTGTAGAATGCGGTCAGTGTCTCGTTGGACAGGCGCTCCTGCCAGTAAGCGCTGTACAGGCTGTTGCCGGCGGCCGCGGCCATCGGCGCCGGGAAGAGCTTATTGAAGTTGGCGCGATTCCACAGCGCATAGGGCGCCAGGGTAAGCCCGGCGACTGCCAGCATCAGGCCGGCACTGACCAGAACATTTACCTTGCCGCCGCGTGGCATGCGGACGGCGCGCCAGGCGAGAACGGCTGCACCGACAAGCGGAATCAACAGGAGGTCGGAGCGGAGCAGGCCAAGAAGTCCGCCAAGGAGGCCGCCGAGCACCGCGGCGCCATAGCTTGTCTCCTGGCGAGCCAGGATAAGAGCGAATGCGGTGTAACACAGCATCACCCACGGTTCCGTCATGAAACCGGACGAATAAATTGCTCCGAACGGATAGGCCGCGGCGATGAGCAGGAAGAGGTTTGATGGCAGCGAAAGGCGCGCCAGAAAACGCTCGATCAGGAAGAGGCTCAGAAGGTAGCTGCCGAGTTGAACGACGATCACGGCGCCGCCGCTCAACTTCAACACGTGCATCAGGAACCAGAGGATCAGCGGGTAACCGGGCGGGCGAAGCGCGTCGGGCTCGATCCTTCCTTGCAGGATCTCCCCGTAAAAGCCCTGTTGGAGATTGGCCGCGAGCTTGAGATAGCTAGGCGAGTCGCCTGCGAGCCATGGATAGAGCTTGAACGCGACCGCGGCGCACTGCGCGACGATCAGCAGCCACAACGCGATCCTAGTGGTTTGCGAATTTAGTGCCCGGTCAACGCCGGCAAAGTCAGTGCTCATGGGTCAAGTCGTACAGGCAGAGCAATGCTCCGCCCATACCCTTGCGACACGACATCCAGGACTTGTGGAAGAGGGCGATCAACGGCGCGTACCGCGCCTCATACGCCGCCTTCGACTAGTTGGGGCTGACCGGCGGAGTCGGGATGGTGATGTGCCCGTGATGCTTCTCGATCAGAGCGATATAGATCGCCATTCCGAGTACGCCGAGCAACACCGCGATGACCGGCAGGGGAAGCGGATTCGGACGGTAACCGGTATCTTCGGCCGGCTGCGCCGCCGCAGCAGCCGCCGCCACGGTCGCGGCACTTGGAGCCGCAGCTGCAACGCCGGTGCTCGCCAAGGCGGTCGCGCCGGCTGGCGTCATCTGGCTCAAGGCCGTCCAGGCGTCCTGGGGTTGCGCCGCCACCGGAGCCGCCAAGGTCGAGGCAGCGGCCACAGTTGGGCTGAAGATGAGCGCGATCGCGACGCTAGTTGCCGCGAGCTTGTGTCGGATTGGACGCATTACAGGAACTCCCTCTTTGACCAGAGTCTAAACACGGTTAGCAGCAGAGGTGAACCGCAGGCATCGTGAATCAAGCACAGTTTGGCGCAAGATCAGTAATTTACCGGTAAATCACTTCCGGTACTGCTGCAGCGCTTGTTCCAGGTCCTCGATCAGGTCATCGACGTCCTCAAGGCCAATGTGCAGGCGCACGAGGTTTGGCGCGGGCGCCTGTGACACAGTCCGTGTCGGTTCGACTGGAATGGCCAGGCTTTCGTACCCGCCCCAGCTGTAACCGATCCCGAACAACGCCAGGTCATCGACGAATGCGGCGCGGGCCGCTGCGTTTGCGTCTTTGAGCTCGAACGAAAACAAACCCGATGACCCCTTGAAGTCGCGCGCCCAAAGTTCGTGGCCGGGGCATTCAACGAAGGCCGGATGGAGAACCCGCCCAACGTCGGGTTGGCCCTTGAGCCATTTCGCAACCTTGAGCGCACTCGCTTCATGCTGCCTGAGGCGCACAGCCATGGTTCTGAGGCCGCGCGAGCCGAGCCAGGCATCGTCGGGCGAAACGCAATGCCCGAGGTCCCAGCTCAAGCGCTGGATGCGGTCAAAATGCGCGGCGGTGGCGGTGACCGCGCCCAGCATGACATCGGCATGTCCGCCGACGTATTTGGTCGCGGCGAGGATCGAGATGTCGACTCCGGCGGCGATTGCCGGAAACAACAACGGGGTCGCCCAGGTGTTGTCGATCAGGGTCGGGATTCCGCGGTCGCGCGCAACCGCGCAGATCGCCGGAACGTCCTGCACCTCCATAGTCAGCGATCCCGGGCTTTCGAGCATGATTGCGCGAGTTTTGTCCCCGATCAGCTCGGCGATGCCGGCACCGATCAACGGGTCGTAATAACGCGTCGCAACGCCGAATTGCTGGAGGAAGCCGTCGCAGAAATGCCGCGTCGGTCCATAGATATTGTCGGGGACGAGCAGGTCGTCGCCTGGCTGGAGCAGGCTCAGCAGAGTGCTCGTCAGGGCAGCGAGTCCGGATGAATAGAGCGCGGTCCCCGCGGCGCCCGACTCCAGCTCTGTCAGCGCTTCGGCCAGCGCCCAATGCGTCGCGGTCCCTTGCAGCCCATAACTATAGACACCGAGTGCAGCCCGGCTCCGTTTCATGTCGGCGACGTCGTCGAACAGGACCGTCGACGTGCGTTCGACTGGCACGTTGACGAGCTTGCCCCGCCACTCCTTGCGGCGCCCGCCATCGACCAGCTGGGTATCTGGCCGGATCTCTTTTTTGCTCATGGCCGCCTGCTTAATGCAGCGCGGCGCTTCGACACAAACCCGGGCTTCAGCTGGCCTTACGGCTGCCGAGCAGTCCGATCAGGCCGAGGAGGCCGAGCACGCCCCACGGAAATGATCTTGGCTTCGGCTGCGCCGGCGCCTCCGCCGGCGGCGGAGCCGCGGTCGTGTCCGCCGGGGCGGCCGCGGTCGTGGCGTTGGCGTCGGGTGCAGCGGTGACCGCGGCATTAGAGGCAACGTCGTTGGCGGTGGTTGCGGCGGTCGTGTTGGTTGCTGCTGCCGTATTGTCTTGCGCGACTGCCGGCGATGCCGCGAGCAACGCGATCGCCACCGAAAGATAAATTTTCATCTGCGTCTCCTGTTCTTCCCGCTTATTCGAGCGGCGCAGGGTGATAGCTGTCGTCCCCATGGCGCCGGCGAAAGCCGAGCAGGCCAAGCAGGCCCAACAGGCCAATCGAATTCCACAAAATGTCGTTTGTGCCCTGGTCCACGAGACGGCTCTCCGTCTCGGTGCGAACCCCACCGCGATCGTTGTCCTGGGCCGAGGCGGGACCGATCGCCGCGGTCATGAGGAGCAGCGCGATCATCATGCGCATTGGCATGGCGTCCTCCTTCCCCTTTACGTCCACCTGGCAACGCAATTGCCAGGGTGGGCGGCTTCTACAGCAAAGAATGGAGTCCGGCAAAAAGCAAACGCCCGGATCGGCTAGCGATCCGGGCGCCTTGCGTGACGATTGCTCGTCAGCCCCCTTGGACGTCCTTGCGGCGAGCCTCCCCAGTCGCTCGACCGCTCCCGAACTCTACGACCCAGGGCCTGTCGTTCGGATGAGCGCGGACGCTATGCTCGCTTGGCACCGCTGTCACCCTCGTTAATGGGCCCAAGCGTTTTTTGTCACAGGCCTGTGTCGATGCGGCCACATGGCCCCGGACGGCCCGCCGGTTGCCAGTCGTGAGCAAGGGCCGCTAGAGCCCGCCACCATGCGCTGGTCTCGTGCCTTTCTGCCGGTTCTCAAGGAGAGCCCGTCCGACGCCCAGATCGTCAGCCACAAGCTGATGCTCCGGGCTGGTCTCGTGCGCCAGACGGCGGCGGGGATCTATGCCTGGCTGCCGCTTGGTTTCCGGGTGCTCCAGAAGATCGAGCAGATCGTCCGCGAGGAGCAGGATCGCGCGGGCGCGCTCGAGATGCTGATGCCGACGCTCCAATCGGCCGACCTGTGGCGCGAGAGCGGGCGTTATGACGCCTACGGGCCTGAAATGCTGCGGATCAAGGATCGCCACGACCGCGACATGCTCTATGGCCCGACCAACGAGGAAATGCTGACGTCGATCGTCCGCGATGAGATGAATAGCTACCGCGACCTGCCGCGCACGCTCTATCACATCCAGTGGAAATTCCGCGACGAGGTCCGGCCCCGCTTCGGT
>Ga0207711_10005395_pt1 | contig 10812 bp, 11 predicted proteins | sample KBSS34metaG_FD_184401 | JGI IMG/M metagenome (GOLD analysis project Ga0207711, IMG submission 184401) | Switchgrass rhizosphere microbial communities from Kellogg Biological Station, Michigan, USA - KBS S3-4 metaG (SPAdes) (version 2) | ecosystem: Host-associated > Plants > Roots > Rhizosphere...
ACGCACCGAGCAGTTCCATCAGGCATGTCAGTTCCTCGAACGGCTGCGCGAACGCGGGCATGAAGTGCTCGGCGTTCCGGGCAACCACGATGTCCCGCTCTATGACGTGCTGCGCCGCTTCCTTTCGCCGGTGGCACGGTATCGGCGGTTCGTCGACGAGAGCCTGTGCCCGGTCATCGAGCTGCCCGGAGTTGCAGTCGTTGGCATCAACACCGCGCGGTCGCTGACCTTCAAGGATGGGCGCATCAGCCGCGATCAGATCGCATTCATCCGCGAAACCTTCGCGCGGACGTCACGCGATGCGATGCGAGTGCTGGTTACGCACCATCCCTTGTTTGCCGTCCCGGTTGGCGAGCAAGTCGAGCGCGCGGTGGGCCGGCACGAGCTGGCGCTCGATGCGATCGAGGATGCCGGCGTGGATCTGTTGCTGGCCGGCCATGCGCACCATGCCTCGGCGCACAGCGCGAGCGATCTTGTGACGCGCGCAGGCGGCGCGTTGGTCATCCAGGCGGGGACCGCCACGTCGACGCGTGTCCGCGAGCAAAACCAAAGCTTCAACGTCATCGACTTCGACGAGCGCGACGTGACCCTGACCGTCGAATGCTGGTCCGGCACAGCATTCGAGCCGATGGATGCCAGGCGCTACGAAAATGCCGATGGACGCTGGCGCGTATTGCAAGCAAGCGAGCCGGCGCACTAGGAGCGGCGCATGGCGCTGCCCGATGGTTTCGATCTCGAAGAATTCATCGACCGGGTGCTCGCCGAAGACCTCGGCGCGGGCGGCGACGTGACTTCGGCCAGCACGATCCCGACCGACGCCCGCTTCACTGCGGAGATGAACTGCCGCGAGCCGATCGCGGTCGCCGGCCTGGACATTGCCGCCGCCTTCTTTCGTGCGCTCGACGCCAATGTCTCGATCGAGCGGGCGGTCGAGGATGGCGATCGCGCCGAAGCGGGTACGGTGCTGATGCGGCTCAACGGCAAGGCACAGTCGATGCTGACGGCGGAGCGCTCGGCATTGAATACGCTCCAGCACCTGTCGGGTATTGCGACGCTCGCGCGCCGCTACGTCGATGCGATCGCCGGGACGGGGGCGATCCTGCTCGATACGCGTAAGACGATTCCCGGGCTTCGCATCCTCGAAAAATATGCCGCGCGAATGGGCGGCGCGCACAATCACCGCATGCGCCTCGACGATGGCGTGCTGATCAAGGACAACCATGTCGCAGTCTGTGATGGCGTGGCCGAGGCGGTTCGACGCGCGAAGGCCGCGAACACGGGACTGCAGGTGCAGGTGGAGGTCGATCAAATCGAACAGATCGAGCCCGCGCTCGCAGCAGGCGCCGACCGGTTATTGCTCGACAACATGCCACCTCTCGTTCTTCGCGATGCCGTCTCGCTGGTTGGCGGCAGGGTGCCGGTGGAGGCGTCCGGCGGCGTCAATCTGGATACAATCCGCGCAATCGCGGAAACCGGTGTTGATTTCATCTCGGTTGGGCGGATCACTCAATCGGCACCCGCCGTCGATATCGGCCTCGATTACTCATTCTAGCTCCGCAACAATTACGTATTGAGTTAACGACTTACGAGGCGCAGCAGCGGGTCGACTCGGTCGTTCCCCTTGACCGAGGCGTTTGATCGAGGAGTTTTTCGATGAACAAGTTGGTTGGATTATCGCTTGGACTGGCGGCGCTCGCACTTCCCGCGCTCGCCGACGCCCGTGGCGGCTGGCACGGAGGCAGCAGCGGTTCCCATGGAGGCTGGCACAGCAGCGGCGATTGGCACGGCGGCGGTCACGGCAGCGGCGGCTACCATGGCGGTTATTATGATCATGGCCATCATGGTCATGGCTATGGTTCGGTCATTTCCGTTGGATTGGGCTATCCGGCCTACGGCTATGGTTACGGCTACGGATACCCCGGATACGGGTATGGTTCCGGCTATTCGAGCTATGGCTATGGCTATCCACCGTACGGCTACGGCTACAATTATGGCTATCCCGGCTACGGATATGGGTACGCCTACCCGGGTTATGGGTACGCCTACCCGGGTTACGGTTCCGCGGGGTACGGCTATCCGGGGTACGGCTATCCCGGTTACGGTTACGGCTATCCGGGTTACGGCTCGGGTTACGGATATGGCTCAGGCTACGGATATCCTGGTTACGGCTATGGCTACGGCTATAACTGCGGCAATCCCGCCGCGGGCGCGGCGATCGGCGGAGTAGCCGGCGCTGCGCTCGGCGGGGTGATCGCCGGCACCGACGGCCATCACAACAACACTGGCGCAGGTGTCGCAGTCGGTGGCGCGCTCGGCGCGGTGCTTGGAGGCGTGGCGGGAGCGGCCCACTGTTAGAATCGTGAGACAGCGGGGCCTGGGGAACCAACCCGGCCCCGCTCACTTTTTTCGCGCATTGGCGCCGAATGATGCCTATATGACGCGCCAGCGGCGTTGGTGCGCCCGGGAGACGACGCTTGTTCAAGGGCCTGAAGCCCATCCTGTACGCCGGCAAGGAAGTCTGGCCGCTGGTCGAGGGCGGCAAGGGCGTATCGGCGACGAACCACGCAAGCTCGGGCGCCTGGGCCGCCGCTGGCGGTATCGGTACGGTCAGCGCGGTCAATGCCGACAGCTATGACGCCGAGGGCCGCATCGTCCCCCAGGTCTATGAGGCCCTCACTCGCCGCGACCGGCACGAAGAGCTGATCAAATATGCGATCGACGGCGCCGTCGCGCAGGTCCACCGGGCTTATGAAATTGCTGGCGGCAAGGGCGCGATCAACATCAACGTCTTGTGGGAGATGGGCGGCGCGCAACGCGTGCTCCATGGTGTGCTTGAGCGTACCAAGGGGCTGGTGAGCGGTGTTACCTGCGGCGCGGGCATGCCCTACAAGCTGAGCGAAATCGCCGCCTCTTACGGTGTCAATTATCTGCCGATCATCAGCTCGGCGCGTGCCTTCAGCGCGCTTTGGAAGCGCGCTTATCACAAGGCGGCCGAGTGGCTCGCCGCGGTGGTTTACGAGGACCCGTGGCTGGCGGGCGGGCATAACGGCCTTTCGAACGCCGAGGACCCGCGCAAGCCGCAGGACCCTTATCCGCGTGTCGCTGCCCTGCGCCAGACAATGCGCGAGAACGGCATCGCCGACAGCGTGCCGATCGTCATGGCCGGCGGCGTGTGGCGGCTCGACGAGTGGGACAATTGGATCGACAACCCCGAGTTGGGCCAGATCGTCTTCCAGTTTGGAACTCGGCCGCTGTTGACCCAGGAAAGCCCGATCCCGCCCGAGTGGAAGGCACGGCTGATGAACCTGGAGGAAGGCGACGTGCTGCTGCACCGCTTCTCGCCGACCGGCTTCTATTCCTCGGCGGTGCGCAATCCGTTCCTGCGCAATCTGGAAGCGCGCAGCGAGCGTCAGATCGCCTACACCAAGGACCCGATCGGCGATCACCATTTCCAGCTCGACGTCGGCATTGGCACCAAAAAGAATTACTGGGTCACCAAGGGTGACTTGCAGCATGCCCGCGAATGGTATGCGCGCGGGTTCACCAACGCGATGAAATCACCCGACGATACCTTGATCTTCGTGACACCCGAGGAAGAGAAGCAGATCCGCAAGGATCAGGCGGAATGCATGGGCTGCCTATCGCAATGCGCATTCTCGTCATGGGCGGACAATGAGAAGAATTCGACCGGGCGGCTCGCCGATCCGCGCAGTTTCTGCATCCAGAAGACGCTGCAGGACATCGCCCACGGCGCGCCGGTCGAGCAGAACTTGATGTTTGCCGGACACGCGGCGTTCCGGTTCAAGAGCGACCCATTCTATTCCAACGGCTTCGTCCCGACGGTGAAGCAGCTGGTCGATCGGATTCTGACCGGCGCGTGATGTTTGCGAGGGGATTGTTCAGCGCGTTCCTTATCCTTGCCGTCGCGGTGCCGGCAGCTGCGCAGGAAAAAAAGCCGCCCTATTGGGCTTCGATTGCCAGCGGCCAGGCGATGACCCGAACCGGTCCGGCGAAGAACTATCCGGGCATCTGGCTCTATCAACGCCACGACCTGCCCGTTCGCGTTATCAAGAAATATGAGAACTGGCGTCTGATCCAGGATCCGGACGGAACGCAGGGTTGGATGCTGGTGACGCTGCTGAGCGACCGGCGCACCGCTATCGTCAAACAGGGTGAGCCACGGCCGGTTCGGGTCCAGCCCAGCGAGGGCGCGAAGGTCCATTATCTCGCCGAGCAGGGAGTCGTCGGTCGCATCGATAAATGCAGGTCCGGCTGGTGCCGCATCGAAATCGGCAAGCGGGACGGGTATATCCGCACGACCGACGTTTGGGGCATAAGTCAGAACGAGGTGCTGGACTGAATCAGGAGGGGCGTCATGAAGGCAATTGCAGCAGCGTTGTGGATCTTCACCGGAAGCGCCGCGGCGGCAGCGCCACCTGAATTTTTCCCGGCCCCAGCGCTGCAGGGCAAGCCGGCTCCCTTCTCGGAAGCGGTCCGCGCTGGCGACATATTGTTCCTGTCGGGTCAGATCGGAATTGGTTCTGACGGCAAGCTGCCGGAAAGCTTCGACGGCCAGGCGAAGCAGACGATGGAAAATATAGGCGGTGTGCTGAAGTCGCGTGGCCTTGGCTGGGGCGACGTGTTCAAGTGCACCGTGTTCATCGCCGACATGAAGAACTGGCCCGCGTTCAATGCGGTCTACGTACCCTATTTCGCCCTCGGGAAGCTGCCGGCGCGCAGCGCTGTGGGGGTTAATGGGCTCGCGCTCGGCGCTCAGCTCGAGCTCGAGTGCATGGCTTATGCGGGGAAGAAGTAGGTCTTCTAATTTGGCGTCGGCTGTGATGCCGGACGAAATTCCTCGGCCAGTTCGTGTTGTTCGGGTGTCAGCAACGCGTCGATCTCCTTTCGCGTGGCCAGCCGGACTTCATTCCGTTCGGCCACGAACTGGTCGCGGGAAAGCGACGGTGGCGCAGTTAGCAGTGCGGCCTCGATACGATCATGTTCGCGGTCAAGGATCGCTCTTACCTTGGTCGCTTGCGCAGAGGTCAGATCGAGATGCGATGTGATCATCAACACGCGGTGATCGATTCCCGTCTCGCCGGGATCGTGCGCGAGCATGTCTTGCCGCCAGTTCGGACCCGTCGGAACCTGGAAAGCGGCAGCATGCGCCTGCCGGCCGGGACCCTCAAATGCAAAGGTGGCCACGCCGGCCAGCATCGAAATCATTATGGCGGTGATCGGTTTCATGGGGCATCTCCGTGGACGACTCGGAACGCACAGGCGCGGCCCCCGGGCGCGCGACATGTCTCTCGCGCGGCGAAGCTTAACCCCAGATTTGCGGATGATGAATTCGCACCCCTTGAAGCCGGGTGGCGCGGCGTTTTGGCCTAGTTGATCAGTTCCACCGCCACGGCTGTGGCTTCGCCGCCGCCAATGCATAGGCTCGCGACGCCGCGCTTGAGGCCGCGATCCTGCAGCGCTGCGATCAACGTCGTCGTGATCCGCGCGCCGCTGGCGCCGATCGGGTGACCCAACGCGGTCGCGCCGCCATTCACGTTGATCTTCTCGCGCGGTATGCCGATGTCGCGCATCGCGATCATGGCGACGCAGGCGAACGCCTCGTTGACCTCGAACAGGTCGACGTCGCCGACGCTCCAGCCGGCCTTGTCGAGCACCTTCTGGATGGCGGGCACCGGCGCGGAGGTGAACTTCTCCGGCTCCTGGGCATGAGCGGCGTGAGCGACGATACGGGCGATAGGCGCCTTGCCGAGCTTGTCGGCGACGCTCTGCCGGGTCAGCACCAACGCGGCGGCGCCGTCGCTGATCGAGGAGCTGGTCGCCGCGGTGATCGTACCATCCTTGGCAAATGCAGCCCTGAGCTGCGGAATCTTTTCCGGATCGCCCTTGCCCGGCTGCTCATCGACGTCGACCGTGACTTCGCCCTTGCGGGTCACGACCGTGACCGGGGTGATCTCCTTGGCGAACTTGCCCTGGCTGATCGCCTCATTGGCGCGGCGCAGGCTCTCGATCGCATATTCGTCCTGGTCCGCCCTCGTGAACTGATATTCGCGCGCCGCGTCCTCGGCGAACGTGCCCATCGCCCGGCCGGCATCATAGGCGTCCTCGAGCCCATCGAGCATCATATGGTCGTAGACCGTGTCATGGCCGATGCGAGCACCAGCACGGTGCTTCTTGAGCAGGAATGGCGCGTTGGTCATGCTCTCCATGCCGCCCGCGACGATCACGTCTGCTGATCCGGCGGCGAGCATGTCGTGGGCGAACATCGCCGCTTGCATGCCCGATCCGCAGACCTTGTTGATGGTCACCGCTTCCGCCGAGCGCGGCAGGCCCGCGCCGATCGCCGCCTGGCGCGCGGGGGCCTGGCCGAGACCGGCTGACAGCACGTTACCCATGAACACCTTGTCCACCTGCTCGCCGCTGATCCCGGCGCGCTCGACCGCCGCCTTGACCGCCGTTGCCCCGAGCTCCGTGGCGCTCAAGCCGGAGAGGGCGCCCTGGAAGCTGCCCATTGGGGTGCGGGCGTATGACAGGATGACGATTGGGTCGGATGACGTGGTCATAGTTGCTCCTCTGTGCCGTCACCGCGAGGAGCCAAGGCAATGGCAATCCAGTTCGGAATGCTTCGCTCCGCTCGCAATGACGAGATGTTGCGGCGCACATAGTGCTGCTGGTCGCTATCTTCAAATTCGACGCGCGCGCGTTTGCAAACAACCATCGCCCTGTTAGCTTCGCTCCCGAAATGACGCGGCTGCCGACCCTGCTGCTGATCGCTTCCGCCGGCCTGTTCGGCCTGTCCGTCGCGGGCGCGCAGACACCGCCTCAGGCGCAGCCGCCTTTTGCCGTGCCGCCGTACAAGAACCTCAAGGTGTTCCCGCAGGACATTACGCGGGCCGAGTTGCTGTCGAATATGAAGTTCTTCGCCCAGTCGCTGGGCGTGCGGTGCACCCATTGCCATGTCGGCGAGGAAGGAAAGCCACTGTCGACTTTCGACTTCGCGTCCGACGCGAAGGATAAGAAGCTGGTCGCGCGCAAGATGCTGGCGATGGTCCACCGCATCAACGCGCAGGATTTCGACGTGACCGACTTCAGCAAGGTCAAGGTGACTTGCTTCACCTGCCATCGCGGATCGACCAAGCCGCTGACCGCGCCGCCGCCCGAGCCTGGCGCCGCTTCAGCACCGCCGGCCAAGGCCGAGCACGGCTGAACTCCGTACTCTTTCCCAATCGCCGGGGTTCCTGCTAGCGCCCGCCGCTGGAGGAATTGCCATGTCCGACACCGGCCTCGACTTCGATCTCGGCGAGATGGCCGACACGATCCGCGAGACGACGCATCGGTTCGCCAGCGACAGGATCGCGCCGATCGCCGCGGAGATCGACGCGAAGGACGAATTCCCGCAGCATCTGTGGCCGCAAATGGGCGAACTCGGTCTGCACGGAATCACGGTTGAGGAGGAATGGGGTGGCCTTGGTCTCGGTTATCTCGAGCATGTCGTGGCGCAAGAGGAAGTGGCGCGCGCATCGGCTTCCGTGGGCCTGAGCTACGGCGCGCACTCGAACCTGTGCGTCAACCAGATTCGCCGCTGGGCTAATGACGAGCAGAAGCGCAAATATCTGCCCAAGCTGATCAGCGGCGAACATGTCGGCGCGCTGGCTATGAGTGAAGCCGGAGCGGGCAGCGACGTCGTCGGGATGAAGCTCAAGGCGGAGAAGTCGGGCAACGGTTATCGGCTCAACGGCACCAAGTTCTGGATCACCAATGGCAGCCACGCCGACACCTTGGTCGTCTACGCCAAGACCGGCGAGGGTAGCCGCGGCATCACCGCTTTCATGATCGAAAAGGACATGGAGGGGTTCTCGGTCGGCCAGAAGGTCGACAAGCTCGGGATTCGGGGCTCGCCCACTGCCGAACTGGTGTTCGACGATTGCTTTGTGCCGCCGGAGAACATCCTCGGCGAGGAGAACAAGGGCGTCGAAGTGCTGATGAGCGGCCTCGATTACGAGCGTACCGTGCTCGCGGGTCTACAAATCGGGATCATGCAGGCCTGCCTCGACACTGTTTTGCCCTACGTCCGCGAACGCAAGCAGTTCGGCAAGCCGATCGGCAGCTTCCAGCTGATGCAGGCCAAGATCGCCGACATGTATGTCGCTCTCAATTCGGCCCGGGCCTATGTCTATTCCGTGGCCAAGGCGTGCGACGCGGGAAAGACCACGCGCCATGACGCCGCCGGGGCGATCCTGCTCGCCTCGGAAAATGCGGTGAAAGTTGCCAACGAAGCGATCCAGGCTCTGGGCGGTGCGGGCTACACCAAGGACTGGCCAGTCGAGCGCTATTATCGCGACGCCAAATTGCTCGACATCGGCGCGGGTACCAACGAGATTCGGCGCATGCTAATTGGGCGGGAGCTGATCGGAGTCTAGCGGCCCGCGATCACCCAGATTCCCAAGGCGATCAGCGCTATTCCCGCTATTCGCCCGATCAATTCGCCTTTCGGCGTCAGTTTTTCGATGCCGACGATCAGGGCCAGTGCGGCGATCCATGCGAAATTCATGACGCCGCCGACGAACAGCAGGGCCATCAGCAGCCAGCAGCAGCCGACACAATAAGCGCCATGAAGGATGCCGAGGCGGATCGTGCCGAGCGTACCGGGGCGCCAATGGCGGCTGATGAATTGCGCCGGCGCCCGGCACTGGCGAAGGCAGGCGGACTTGACCGGCGAGAGTTGGTACGATCCGGCCGCGGCGAGCAGGATTCCTTGTGCCACGCGGTTTTCGAGCGTCATCGAGACGCCGGTCAACAGTAGCTGAGCTGATGCGGCCGCCAACGAGAAGAGCAGCCAGACGGCGAGATATCCGGCGAGAAATATCCAGCTCTGCGCGATTTCGGCATCGTCTCCGCGCATCCGGCGGACGTGACCGTAGAGCAGGATCGCGGGTGCGGCTGACGGCAGCATCATCGCGAACATCATCAGCCACCACATGAGGGCGACCGCGACAAATGGCGGGGGCACGGCCGCGCCGCTGCTACCACTCATTTCCATCCCGGGGGCGCCGGTGGCCAGGAACCACCAACTGAGCGCGACGAGCAGCGCGATGCCGGTGGCGACGACCGCGCGCTCGTGGCGCAGGATTCGGCTGGTCAGGTCAGGCGCGGACGACACCGTGTGTCGAAAGATGGATGTGGGCGAACTGCGCGTACTTGCTGTCAATCTCGATAGCCATCGGTCCGCCAATCGTTCGGCTCGATGCGCTGCCGATTTCCGCGACCTCATATTCGAATCCGTTCGGCAGCCGGATCTGGGCCCGGGATTCGGCGCCTGTGACGGGGTTACGGATCGGCTCGCCCGTCATTTCGACATAGCCGGGAACGGAGAGGCGGCCGCGGCGGCCATCGACGTCGACCTCGAAGTCCATCTTCGCGAATACCGGCGCGTGCATCGTTTCGATGGTGCCGGCGAACACCGCGAATACTGTCGCGAACGGGTCGGTATCCTGCCCGGTCATGATCTTGAGCAGCGCCTCGCGCTGCTGGTCGTTGGCCCGCTCATCGACAAAAGCGAGCGCTTCGCCATGTCCCAAGTGGATTGGCCCCGGCCATTTGAACAGGGCGCCGATCCGCAGCCCGTCGAGGCGCGTGTCGCCATGATGGCCTTCGTCGATTTGCATTCCGACAACGGCGTGGCAGTGCCCCTTGTCGGGAAGCGCATTGAACTGGCAGTTGCAGCCATATTCGCAGGTGCAATTGACCAACTCGCGCGCCTTCATTTCCCAATAGGTCACGTTCGACCTCCCAGCTTCAGGAGCTGCCGCAATATCATGTGGCAACCAAGCAGTGTAGCCGGGACTAGCCCCAGACCTTCACGCGCTTGTCGGGGGCCAGATAGAGCTTCTGCCCCGGTTGGACGTTGAAGGCCGGGTACCACGCATCGATGTTGCGCACGGTCAAATTCCGGAAGCTGTCGGGCGCGTGGCCGTCGGTTGCAACGCGTTGCCGCAGGGATTCCTCGCGTATCTTCATCAGCCAGGATTGGGCGTAGGCGATGAAGAAGCGCTGGTCGCCCGTCATCCCATGGAGCACCGGAGCCGGCTTTCCATTGAGCGAGGCTTTGTATGCATCATAGGCAGCGGCGAGTCCGGCGACGTCGGCGATATTCTCGCCCAGCGTTAGCTTGCCGTTGAGATGAAGGCCCGGAAGCGCTTCATAGGCGTCATATTGCTTCGCCAGGGCCTCGCCCGCTTGCTCGAAATGCTTGAAATCTTCCGGCGTCCACCAGTTGCGAAGCCGCCCGGTCGAATCGAACAGGGCTCCGTTGTTGTCGAAGCTGTGGCTGATCTCATGGCCGATGGTCGCGCCGATCCCGCCATAATTACAAGCGGCGTCGGCATTCGGGTCGAAGTAGGGCTTGACCAGAATTGCGGCCGGGAAATTGAGCGCGTTCTGCACCGGCAGGTTGACCGCGTTGACCAGTTGCGGAGGCATCCACCATTCGGCCCGGTCGAGCGGCTTGCCGATCTTCGAAAGCTGATGCCTGTATTCGAGCAGCGAGACCGCCTTCTGGTTAGCGTAGGGATCGGTCGGGCTGATCGTCAGCGACGAATAGTCCCGCCACGAGTCCGGATAACCGACGCCGACGACGATCGTTTCGACCTTCTTCAGCGCCTCCTGCTCGGTCGAAGGCGCCATCCAGGCGATGGTTTGGACGCGCTTGGCGAACGCCGCCTTGATCCGGTCTACCATCCCCTGGACTTCGGCCTTTGCCGAGGCGGGGAAATATTTGTCGATGTAAGCCTTGCC
>Ga0207711_10005401_pt1 | contig 10804 bp, 9 predicted proteins | sample KBSS34metaG_FD_184401 | JGI IMG/M metagenome (GOLD analysis project Ga0207711, IMG submission 184401) | Switchgrass rhizosphere microbial communities from Kellogg Biological Station, Michigan, USA - KBS S3-4 metaG (SPAdes) (version 2) | ecosystem: Host-associated > Plants > Roots > Rhizosphere >...
AAGGGGCACGGTCTCAGCATTTTTCTCATCGAACACGACATCAGCCTGATCGAGCAGGTCTCCGACACCATCACGGTGCTGAACTTCGGCAAGAAGATCGCGGAGGGCGAGCCGGGCTACGTGCTGCGTCATCCGGATGTCGTCGCCGCCTATCTCGGGGAGACCACTCATGCCGCTGCTTGAACTGCGTAACGTCGAAAGCCACTACGGGCACGTGCAGGCGCTGAGCAACCTGTCGCTGCACGTGGAGCAGGGCGAGATCGTCACGCTTCTCGGCGCAAACGGTGCTGGCAAGAGCACGACGCTGCGCAACATCTCGGGCCTCGTCGCGCCCACGCGCGGCGAAATCCTGTTCGAGGGCAAGCCGATCAACCGGATATCGCCGGAAAAGATCGTGCGTCTCGGCCTCGCACACGTGCCCGAGGGGCGCCGCGTGTTTCCCGGCCTGACGGTGCGGGAGAACATCATGATCGGCGCATCGTCGCGCGGCCATCTCGGACGGCGGCAGCTCGACACTGAAGTCGAGGAGATGTTCGCGATCTTTCCCGACCTCAAGCGGCTGTCCGGTGCCCTCGGCTGGAGTCTCTCCGGCGGCCAGCAGCAGATGCTCGCTGTGGCCCGCGGGCTCATGTCGAAGCCGAAGGTCCTCCTGCTCGACGAGCCTTCGCTCGGGCTCGCCCCCATCATCGTTCAGCAGCTCTTCGCGACGATCCGGACGATCCGCTCGCATGGCACCACGGTTCTGCTCGTGGAGCAGAACGCGAACATGGCCCTGTCGGTGGCCGATCGCGGCTACGTGCTTTCCACCGGCCGCGTGATCGTGGAAGGCACGCCCGACAAGCTGCTCAACAACGAAGAGGTTCGCGCCGCTTATCTGGGCGGCGGCGCGCATGCAGTGGCGGGTTGAGCGAGGCGCTCGATCGTCGTCACGCATCCGGATTTCGAATACACAGGAGAGTTCAAAGATGGAAAAGATTGCAATCATCGGCGCGGGGCTCATCGGCTGCGCCTGGGCTTCGGTGTTCGCGCGCGCGGGTCATGCCGTCGCGCTCTACGACATCAACGCGGACGCGCTCGCCGGAGCGCGCGACGCCATCGAGGCCGGACTCGTCAAGCTGCACGGCCTCGGCCTCATCACCGAGCAGCCGGACACGGTGCTCGGCCGCGTGAGCGTCACGTCCTCGCTGGAAGAGGCGATGCTCGGCGCCGACCTCGTGCAGGAGAACGTGCGCGAGACCGTCGATGCGAAGAAGGAGATCTACGCGCTGCTCGACAGGCTCGCCGGACCGGACACCTTGCTGGCGAGCTCGACCTCGGGCATTCCGGCATCGAGCTTTACGGCGGATCTCGCGGGGCGGCATCGCTGCTTCGTCGGGCATCCCATCAATCCGCCGTCGGTGGTGCCGCTCGTCGAACTCGTGCCCGCGCCCTGGACCGATCCCGCCGTGATCGAGCGCGCACGCGCCATCTACGCGCGCGCGGGACAGGTGCCGATCGTCGTGCAGCGCGAGATTCAGGGCTTCATCGTCAATCGCCTCCAGGGTGCGCTCCTTGCCGAAGCGTTCCGGCTCGTCGAGGACGGCTACGTCAGCAGCGGCGACATCGACAAGGCTGTCAAGGATGGTCTCGGCCTGCGCTGGGCGTTCATGGGGCCGATGGAGACCATCGATCTGAATGCGCCGGGCGGCATTCGCGACTATTGCGGCCGCTACGGCCCGCTCTACCTCGACATTGCCAAGCAGGCCACGCCGCGCGAATGGAACGACGCGCTGATCGGCAAGCTGGAACAGGAGCGCCTCGCGGAACTGCCGGCGCAGCAGCGTCCCGCGCGTCAGGCGTGGCGCGATCAACGCCTGATGCAACTCGTCGCGCACAAGCGCGACGCTTCGAGTGAGTGATGCGCGGCGCTGCCGCACGCCCGCATCCTCATCCAAAAATGCCTGGAGACACGCAATGAAAACAAGATTGTCATGGATGTTCAAGTCCGCAACGGCCGCTGCCGCGGTTGCGCTCAGCGTTGCATCGCTCAGCACGCAGGCGGCCGATACGATCAAGATCGGAATGATGACGGAGAGCACCGGGCCGAGTTCCGAAGCCGGCATCTATCAGGCCAACGGGGCGAAGCTCGCGCTCGACGAAATCAACCAGTCCGGCGGTGTGCTCGGCCGTCAGTTCGAGTTGCGCAATGAAGACAATCAGAGCACCAATCCGGGTTCGGTGCTCGCGATATCGAAGCTCACGAGCGGCGCGGACCTGACCGCGCTCATCGCGACCGTGCGCAGCACGCAGATTCAGGCCATCTCGCCGACGGTCATGCGTGCGCGCCTGCCGATTCTCGTCGGCGGCACGGACGTGGGGCTCACGCACGCGAACAATCCGTGGATTTTCCGCGCACGCCCGAACGACGGATACTCGGCGCGCGTCATTGCCGACTACGGCCTGAACACGCTGAAGCTGAAGAAGTGGGCGATCATCCATTCGACCGACGCCTTCGGCAACGGCGGCAAGAACAGCCTGACAGAGTCGCTCAAGGCAGCCGGCGTCACGCCGGTGCTGGTGCAGGGCTTCACGAGCAACTCGCAGGACTTCACGCCGATCGTGCTCGCGATCAAGAACTCGGGCGCGGACATCGTCTCTACCTACATCGCGAATTCGACGGACGTTGCCATCTTCGCCAAGCAGTTGCGCCAGCTCGGGGTCAAGGCGGCGTGGGTCGGCTCGCCGTCGGTCTCGACCGATACCGCGATGAAGCTGGCCGGTGACGCGCTGCACGGCTCGTACTCGATCGCCGATTTCTCGCCGGGTTCGAGCGCACAGGCACAGGCCTACGCCGACAAGTATCGCGCGGCCTACAAGGTCGATCCCGACTTCTATTCGGCATGGGCGTACGACTCGGTGAAACTGCTCGCGCTCGCGATCAAGAACGCGAACAGCACGAAGCCCGACGACATCGCCAAGGCGCTGCATGCGATCAAGGACTACAAGGGCGTGGAAGGCGCCTACACATTCGATGCGAACGGCGACGGACTGCACGGGTACAACATCGTCAGGAACGACGGCGGCAAGATCGTGTTCGTCAAGCACATCGACTTCGGAACTCAGTGAGCGCGCCGCGTGATCGCGGGGCGCTTCGCGCGCCGGACGGTCACGCCGAACCTGCAAGGCTGAAGGAAGCTCGCGGCAGTGCAATGCTGCCGCGCGCCGTGTCAGCGCGTCGGGCGCCTTCGCTATCGTGTCCCGCTCAATTCCTCATCGGGAAGACGCATCGGCATACCCGCGAAACAGCGCGCACAGCCTGAACGCTTCCATCGAAAGCGGAATCTGCTTGACGTTGCAATACCGGGTCGTTAGCTTGAGCAACTCCTTGATGTCGCGCCCGCTCGCCTTCGGATACGCCACGGTCAGCGCGTCGATCAAATCGCCGCTGAGATCCGCGCCGAACTGGTCCGCGAGCAGCGTCCACAACCGCACCGCATGCGGCGTGGGCGGCGTCTCGTAGTGGATGGTCGCGATGCAGCGCGACAGAATCGCGTCGTCGACGTCGTCGATCCGGTTGGTGGTCATGAACAGCAGACCGTTGAAGTACTCCAGCGTGCGCAGGAACTCCGCGACGATGGCGTTGTGTTCGAGATCGTTGTCGCGGCGGCGGATGTAGACGTCGGCCTCGTCGAGCAGCAGGATCGCATCCCAGCGCACCGCGCGCCGGAGTATGCCGGACAACGTCGCGCCGACGGATGCCGCCGTGGTTCCGAGCTGCCCCGAATGCACGCGGTAGAGCGGCTTGCCGACCACTTCCGAATAGACCTCCGCGGTCAGCGTCTTGCCGAGCCCGGGCGCACCCTGGCACAGAATGGTCGTGCCGCCCGACTTGCCGGGGACGAAGTCCTGCACGAGCACGTTCATGTTCGACGTGAGGATGTCGATCAGGTCGCGATGATGGTCGGGCAGGACGAGTTTGTCGCGCAGCTCGGGCTGGTAGCGGTACTCGCTCATGTGCTGCACGTGCACCCAGATGTTGCTGTGCCACTCGAGGTGGTACAGGTGCACGTAGCAATGCAGCGGGACCCGTTCGAAACCCTCGGGCACGCCGGCGGTGCGCCAGAAGTCGGCGTCCGTCATCATTTCGAAGCGGCGTTCCAGCGTTTCTTCGTCGTTGACGCACTTCGCGCTCACGCCCTCGGCAATGCGCGTCAACTCCGCGACACCCTTCGCGTCGATCGTGAAGGCGCCTTTGGTGACGACGAACTGCGCGCCAAAGCGCGGCTGAAACGTCAGAAAGCGCTGCGCATGCCGTTCGTATTCGCGCTTGAATTCCGCGCATTCCCTGTAGAACCCGAATTCGGCGAGCAGCTCGGGGATCGTGCGGTTCACGATGTCATGACGGTTGATCACGAGTGTCATCGTCATGCCGGAGCGGCGCTTGTGATGGTCGGTCAGTTCGGAATTGGCCGACTGCATGGTATTCGCCAGCATGTCGAGCGTGACGTAGGGCATGCCCTGTTCAGGCTCGACGTAGCGGATGCGGTGCACGAGCCACGGCAGCAGCGCACCGTCCTTGTTGCGGCGGTACAGCCAGCCGTCGATCGCGTCGCGCGACAGGTATGCAACAAGCCCCGGCACCAGCTGGTCCAGCGCAGGAATGGTGCGAGCCTGCGGCGCGTTGTAGATGTTGTCGAGCGCGAGCATCTGGAACATCAGCGCACGTTCGTTCTGCGACTTGCTGAGGGAATAGAGCGTATTGAGCGACTTGGCATCGAACAGGTTGCTCGGCACGATCATGTTGCCGTGGCAGACCCCGTGTTCGTTGAGACGTCTTGCAAGCGGCGATCCGGTTTCTATCATCCCGAGCAGGGCATGAATCAGTGATTCCGGTATTTCGAGGTCCATCACCACACTCCCGTTGATTGTCGCCGGCGGTGCCCGCCGGGCCGGCGCGTTATTTGAGGAAGAACTCGATCGCCATGCCGACGATGACCGGCTGGATCGCATGCAAGCCGTTGAATTCGACGTACTGCACTTCATAGCCTGCCGCCTTGAGCTTCGTGGCGTTCGCGCGGCCGCTGGTCTCGATGGGCAGTTGCTCGTCCTGCAGGCCGTGCGCGATGAACACCTCCGGCGCGCCTTCCTGCGTGAAAATCGACATGAAGCCGCCGGAGAATGCGATCACGTGACTCGCAATGTCGCCGTTGGTGACGCCGATGGACAACGCATAACTCGCTCCATCCGAGAACCCGGCAAAAGCCAGATGATCACGGTCGATCCGGTAGCGCGACGTGACTTCCGTCAGCGCCTCCTGCAGCCGTTCGAGGTCGGGGCCGCTGCCGCCGACCACGATGTCCCAGGTGGGATACATCGAGTGCGGCGCGAGTATCAGGAACTTGTCGCGCTCCGCGTGTTCCTCGATGAACGGCAGCACCTTCTCGGGAAAGCCGCCCGCGCCATGGAACATCACGAAGAGCGGAACGGGCGTGTGTTCGTCGAGGCCGCCCGGCACGAACAGGACTGCATCGCGCTCCGCCGAGATGCCCAGATGATGGCGGCCAGGCGGCAATGCGCCCTTCACCGGCTCGGCGTGCGTGAACGAGAAGCGGCCCAGGATGGAAAGATCGAACATGGCGGCGGCAAGGAATGTGCGAGTCGCGAAGATTCTATGATGCCATCGTAGAGCGGCACATCCAACGATCCTTTCACCGCGCACGCTCGTGCGCGCGGATGCGTGGCGACAGGACACGGGCAGTAGCGCGAATCAGGGCGTCGATTCATGCCTTTTCGGAACGGATGCGGGTGATCGGACTCGCCGCTGTCAGGCGCCGCTCAGCCATCCGGATGCAGCCATTCACGAGCCGCCGATTTCGCTTTCGAACGATCGGTTCGGGGGGGTGTCCGGCCACAGGGGACATCATGTACGTGGCACTGATGCGTTTGCAGAATCAACGCATCGCGGGGCCATTCGGCGCTGCTCCAGGATCAAGGAACACGATGTTCACCGGCCCTTGCTAGTATTACCCGCTGGATTCGCGAAGCTCATACAGACTGATTGTCGTCCGGGCAGCGCAAGTGTCAGTCCCTCCGGCCGTCTCGGGACATATCGTCCTCAATCCGAAGACCGGCATCTCACCCACTTTTCAGCATGTCGACCAAACTCGCAATCTTCGATTTTGATGGAACGCTGGCCGACACCTACCCCGTGTTCATCGATTCAATCAACACGCTGGCCGTCAAGCATCGGTTCCGGCAGGTCGATGCCGTCGATGTGCCTAAGCTGCGCGGGCTCAGCGCTGCGCAGGTGCTGGCCGAGCTTCAGTTGCCGCTCAGGCGTCTGCCGGCGGTGACCGTTGATTTTCGGGGGATCATGCGTGAGCGGATCGGCGAGATCAAGCCGTTCCCGGGTGTACCGAATGCCTTGCGCACGCTTGCCGAAGACCCGCACGTCGCGCTGGCAATTGCTACGTCGAACTCCGCGGACATCGTCGAGGCGGTGCTGGGGTCATCCCTGCTTGGATGCTTCGTTGCAGTCGAATGCGGCGCGTCGATCTTCGGCAAGTCTCGCCGGTTGCGCCGGATTCTTGCCAGCACGCGGACCAGCAGGGACGAAGCGATGTATATCGGAGACGAGATACGCGATGCCCATGCCGCGAAACGCGTGGGGATCGCGTTCAGCGCGGTCGCGTGGGGCTATACGCAGCCGGGCGCCTTGCTGGGCCTGAACATCGCGAGGATGTTTCAGACCCCGGGCGACCTTCTCGATCTGAGCACGCGGCACGCTCGATGAAGCGCGTCACCGCGTGTGCCGCGTGGTCGTTACGCGTTCTCGCGGCTCAGCATGCTCTTCGGAATCAGCAGAATGAGGACGCAGCTGACGAGGAGACATCCGCCGAGCGCGTAGGTGCCGTTGTTGATGTTGCCGGTCAGTTGCTTTGCCACACCGGTGATCATGGAACCCGTGAACCCGGACAGATTGCCGACGGAATTGATGAGCGCGATGCCCGCGGCGGCAGCCGTGCCCGAGAGAATCTGGCCGGGGAAGGTCCAGTAGATCGGCATCAGTCCGAGAATCGCGCAGGTCGCGATCGTCAGGAAGAAAATCGACACCGGGATATTGTGTGCGAAGAGGGCGCTCAGAATCAGGCCGACGCCGCCGATGCATGCGGGAATGGCCGCATGCAGCCGGCGCTCGCCGGTCTTGCGTGAGTGCGCCGCGTTCCACACCATCGCGACCACGGCGCTGAGATAGGGAATCGCGGTCAGGAGGCCGATGTCGAGCGTGCTCTTCACGCCCGAGGCGCGAATGATGGACGGAAGCCAGAACGCGAGGCCGTAGAAGCCTGTGTTGAAGGTCAGCAGGATGAACGTCAGCAGCCACACACGCGGGCTCTTCAACGCAGCCTTGATGCTGTGCGTCTTAGTTGTGCTCTCACGTTCCAGATTGTTTTGCAGCAGCGCCTTCTCGCTTGCGCTCAGCCATTTCGCCGACTGGATGCCGTCACCCAGGCAGAAGAGCACCACGAAAGCGACCAGCACCGACGGAATGCCTTCGAGCAGCAGCATCCATTGCCAGCCGCTGAACCCGAGCATGCCGTGCGTGTTCTCCATCAGCCAGCCGGAAACGATGCCGCCGAGCGTGAGACTCATCGGAATGGCGACCAGAAAGCCCGACATGGCAACGCTCTGCCGCCGCGCGGGAAACCAGTAGTTCATGTACAGGATGACGCCGGGAAAGAAGCCTGCTTCGCACACGCCGAGCAGGAAGCGCAGGATATAGAACATCGTCGATGTCTCGACGTGAAAGAAGCTCGCGAGCGGCACGATGAACGCAAGCGACGACGAGACGATCCCCCATGTCACCATGATGCGCGCGATCCAGAAGCGCGCGCCGTATTTATGCAGCAGCAGGTTGCTCGGCATCTCGAAGAGGAAATAACCCCAGAAGAAGATGCTTGCGCCGATCGCGTAGATGCTGTCGCTCATGCCGAGGTCGTCGATCATCTGGAGCTTCGCGAAACCTACGTTCACGCGGTCCAGATAAGCAACGACGTAACACAGCAGCAGCAGGGGCAGGATGCGGCGCATCACCTTGCGGTACAACTGCTCTTCGACCTCGTCGACGGCCGCCGGCGCCGCCGCGGTCCGGGTGATTGTTGGCATGTCCATGTCTCCTTTTTGTGTGGATCCTGAATGCGCGCTGATGGCGCTCGCAGCTCCTGAACTTTGAAGCCTTCCTCGAGCGTCTTTATTCGCGCGCGCTGTCTCAACCGTTTCGCGAAATTGCCCGAGCAATTTAGCTTAAAATGTTACCGGTAACATATTGGAGTGCGGTTTTCTGTCGTCTGACTGGTACCGGTAACGGAAAATAGCACGGAGAGCGTCGTCTCGACAAGCTAGGGGTTTCTCCCGAGCATCCGCAGCAGGGCGGCCGTATCATATGCGCTGACTTTCGCGCGCAAGCGCATTCACGACCGGACCGACCCGCACCATATGGGGAACTCAAGCAATACTCGCAGCGCCGCTCCCAGGGCAGCCCCGTTATCGGGACCGCCACGCATGTCCGATGTGGCGCGCATGGCGGGCGTCTCGAAGATGACGGTCTCGCGCGTGCTCGCGGGCCATAGCGTGGCGCTCGCGACGCGCGAGCGCGTGCAGCACGCTATCGACGAACTGGGGTACGTCGCCGATGCGGCCGCGGGCGCGCTATCTTCCGGACGCTCGGAGTTCGTGGCGGTGCTGGTGCCGTCGCTCGCGAGCTCGAACTTCTCCGACACCGTACGAGGGCTCGCGGCTGCGCTCGAACCGCAGGGACTGCAGCTGCTGCTCGGTGACACGGACTACGACCTTCAGCGGGAAGAGCGGCTGGTGCGCTCGATGCTGCGGCACCAGCCACGGTGCATCGCGCTCACCGGTGCCCAGCACACCGCCGCGACGCGCACGCTGCTCCGGCGCTCCGGCATACCGGTCGTGGAAATGTGGGACTTGCCGTCGGACCCCATCGATACGGCGGTCGGCTTTTCCAACGTCAAGGCGGCGCGCGAGATGGTGCGCTATCTGACGGAGCGCGGCTATCGAAAGATCGGCTTTCTCGGCGGCGCGAGCGACCTCGACCGGCGCGGCCTCGAGCGGCTGAAGGGCTATCAGCAGGAAATCAGGGCGCAGGGGCTTGGCGAGCCGCGTATCGTGCGTCTCGGCGATTCGCCCATCACGATGAGCCACGGCGGCCCCGCATTCGACGCGCTTCTGGCGCAGTGGCCCGACACGGACGCCGTGATGTGCGTGAGCGACATGTCGGCTTTCGGCGCCATCATGCAGTGTCACCGGCTGGGGCTGAACGTGCCCGGCGACATCGCCGTCGCGGGCTTCGGCAACTTCGAGGTGGCCGCCTGCACGCATCCGTCCATCACGACGGTATCGGTAGATGCGCACGGCATCGGCTTTCGCACCGGCGAGACGCTGCTCGCGGCGCTGGCGGGCGACGGCGTGCAGGGCTCGCGCAAAAGCGTCAAAATCGACTACACGGTCATACCGCGCGAAAGCGCATAAACGCGCAAGCGCGTTTCGCACGCGATGCTCGCTGCACATGCAGAGGCACGTTGACATGCAAGTCATGTTACCGGTAACGTACGCCACCTGAACAAGGATGAGAGCGGCCCATCGGTCACCGCCGCGCCGCTCACGCAGTACACGAAACAGGGCACCCGCGGCGTCGGACACATTTGCACGGCGCAGACGATGGGTCGTCGTCACACAAGCAAAGGAGATCAGCACCATGTCCCAATCCACCGCACGGCGCCTGCGCAGTCAGGAATGGTTCGACGACCCTGCGAACGCGGACATGACCGGCTCTATGTCGAGCGCTTCATGAATTACGGTCTCACGCGCGAAGAGCTGCAGTCGGGCCGCCCCATCATCGGTATCGCGCAGACGGGCAGCGACCTCGCGCCGTGCAACCGGCATCACATCGAGCTCGCCGCGCGCACCAAAGCCGGCATCCGCGACGCCGGGGGCATCCCCATGGAATTCCCCGTTCATCCGCTGGCCGAGCAGAGCCGCCGGCCGACCGCCGCGCTCGACCGCAATCTGGCCTACCTTGGCCTCGTCGAAATCCTTCACGGCTTTCCGCTCGACGGCGTGGTGCTGACCACCGGCTGCGACAAGACCACGCCCGCCTGCCTGATGGCGGCGGCAACGGTGGACATGCCGGCCATCGTCCTGTCGGGCGGACCGATGCTCGACGGCTGGCATCAGGGCAAACGCGTGGGCTCTGGCACGGTCATCTGGCATGCCCGCAATCTGCTCGCAACCGGGGAGATCGACTATGAAGGCTTCATGGAACTCACGACGGCATCGTCACCGTCGATCGGGCATTGCAACACGATGGGGACAGCCCTTTCGATGAACAGTCTTGCCGAAGCGCTCGGCATGTCGTTGCCGGGCTGCGCGAGCATTCCGGCGGCGTATCGTGAACGCGGGCAGATGGCCTACGCTACGGGCAAGCGCATCGTCGACCTCGTGCGTGAGGACGTGCGGCCATCGCACATCATGACGAAAGCGGCATTCGAAAACGCTATCGTCGTGGCGTCCGCGCTCGGCGCTTCGAGCAACTGTCCGCCGCACCTGATCGCGATTGCGCGCCACATGGGCGTGGAGCTGAGTCTGGACGACTGGCAGCGGGTGGGAGAGCAGGTGACGCTCATCGTGAACTGCATGCCGGCGGGCGAGTATCTCGGCGAGAGCTTCCACCGGGCGGGCGGCGTGCCCGCCGTGCTGCGCGAGCTTGCGCACGGCGGCCTCGTGCACCGCGAGTGCCTGACGG
>Ga0207711_10005402_pt1 | contig 10803 bp, 7 predicted proteins | sample KBSS34metaG_FD_184401 | JGI IMG/M metagenome (GOLD analysis project Ga0207711, IMG submission 184401) | Switchgrass rhizosphere microbial communities from Kellogg Biological Station, Michigan, USA - KBS S3-4 metaG (SPAdes) (version 2) | ecosystem: Host-associated > Plants > Roots > Rhizosphere >...
ACCAGCTCAGTCCCAAGGCTCTGCTGCAGCAGACCTTGGTGAGCAGCGGCACGATGACCAACCGCATCGATCGGCTCGTCGAGCGGCGCCTGGTCGAGCGGCACACCGACCCGCACGACGGGCGCGGCGTGCTCGTGATGCTCACGGCGCGCGGGCGCAGGGCAGTGGATGACGCGATCAGCGAGCTGCTGGCCGACGAGGCGCAGCTGCTGCAAGCCCTGTCGTCCGCGGACCAGGAACGGCTCAGTGCCCTGCTGCGAAAACTCAGCCTCGACTACGACTGAGATGTAGCGCACGCCTCGCCTTAGTCTGACTCCATGCCCGTAGCCGAAGACCTCGAGGCGCCGGTCATCGAGCGGCGGTTGTCGCTGATCCGCGACGGCTTCGGCAACTCGGCGAAGGCGCACGAACACCGCTTGCTGCGGGCCGCCAGGCCGGCGCTGCCGATCCTGAACTGGCTCGGCCAGTTCGCGCATCCGCTGCTCAAGGTGCCGGGGCTCGGCTGGATCACCGCCGACCCGCGCACCGCCCGCGCCCTGCTGAACGATCCCGAGCACCTCACCCTGCTCAGCGAGGGCGGCGTCGGGCACCTGTGGGCGCAGATCCTCGGCGACTGGGTCTACGAGCTGTTCGACGGCCCGGGCCACTACGACCTGCGCACCCGCAGCCGCGAGCTCTTCACCGCCAAGACCAGCGCGGCCTTCGTCAAGAAGGCATGGGGCGAGCGGATGGATGCTGCGCGCGCCAGCTTCGAGGCCGGTGACGAGCTCGACCTCGCCGACCTCAGCCGCGTGCTGGTCGGGCACATGGTGATCACGCTGCTCGGACTCCCCGTGGATGCCGAACGGGGCGACGACGCCTACCGCGAGGTCTTCGCGACCGGCGAGGAGCTCGCATCCACGGCTCTGGGCACCACGGCCGACACCGTGCTCCCGCCGGAGAAGATCGCCGCAGCCCGAGTGATCGTCGAGCGGCTCACCGGGCACATCGACGAGGTGTTCGGCACCGCGCATCCCGACACGGTCATCGGCCGGTGCCGCGAACTCGGGTTGAGCGTGCAGGAGACCAAGGGATTGTCGACCCTGCTCATGGTGGCGGGAACCGAGACCGCGGCGTCGGCCATGGTGCGCACCGCCGCGCTGCTCTACGACTCGGGCGAGCAGCACCGGCTGTTGGCTGCACCGAAGCACAAGGATGACGCCGTGCGCGAGGCGCTTCGCGTCACAAGTCCGGCGCCCATCATTGGCCGCTCGGTGCTGGCCGACCTCGAGATCGCCGGTCGCACATTGAAGGCCGGCGAGCGGGTCGTCGTGCTCACCTGGACCGCCAACAACCTCGCCGGCGACTACCGCATCGACCGCCCGTACCTGCCGCAGCACCGCCAGCTCTGGTTCGGCGCCGGGCGGCACCTGTGCCTCGGGGGTCCGCTGGCGCGGGCCGAGCTCGAGGCCGTGGTCGATCTGCTGCTCGGCGACGGGAGGCCGTTCGAGATCGTCTCTCGGCGCTACGGGCGCAAGGTGCTGATCCCGGCGTACGAGTCGTTGGTCGTCCGCAAACTTGCCGGTTGAGTAGCGCCGCAGGCGCGTATCGAAACCGACCCCGCGCGACCGATCTCGATACGCCGCTTCGCGGCTACTCGATCACCAAGATCGGTCACCAACGTTCGGCACCAGCCAGGTTCGTCGGCGCCGGCCGGTAGTCGAGCTTCTCGCGGGCGGCGGTGAGGTCGAGGGTGCGCTCGAGCCCGAGCTGGCTCACCGCATACCGCGTCAGGCGGGGGCGGCGACCGGTGATCCGAGCCACGCGCTCGAGTGCGCCCGCCAGCGCGAACGCCTGCCGGTACGGCACGGACACGAGGCGGGCGGGAACCCCGCGGCGTTCCAGGAACTCGCGCAGCACGACCGAGAGCAGCACGGGGGTGTCGTCCGCGACGTTGTAGGTGCCGGCCGGGCTGGCCGGATCGAGCGAGCGGCGCACTGCCAGCACCAGATTGTCGACGTGCGTCAGGCTGTGCCGCACCTCGGCTCCCCCGGGCAGCAGCAGGCGTCCGCGGCGCACCGCCGCCAGCAGGCGCGGCAACAGGGTGGTGTCGCCGGGGCCGTAGACCGCGTGCGGCCTGAGGATCGCGGCATCCACCCCCGCCAGTTCGAGCTCGGCGACGGTCTTCGACGCGGAGTAGCTGCTGAGGAACCGCCGAGCCGGTGGCACGCTCTCGCTCGCCTCGACGGTCGGGGCGAACGCGTCGTAGACGCTCGAGGTCGACACGTGCACGATGCGCGCTCCCGGAAAGCTGCGCACCACGTTGCGCGTGCCGTCACGGTTGACCCGCAGCGCCTCGGCGATCGGAGCCCAGTCGTCTGCCAGCGCCGCGGCATGCACGACTGCCTCGAAGTCGCGGTCGCCGCGCAGGGGTCCGCCGGTGATGTCCCACAGCCGGTAGCGGCCGGCGGGATGCGACCAGCCATCCGCCCGGCGACCGAACCCCACCACCTCGTGATCGGCGTCGGCGAGGGCGGTGGCCACGGCCGACCCGATGAACCCGGACGCGCCGGTGACCGCGATCCTCATCGGGCCCGCTCCGCCGCCGCGTGCTCAAGGGCAGCCCGCACCCGCTCCGTGAGAGCGGATCGGTCGAGCTTGCGGCTGCGGCCGGCGCGCGGCAGTTCCGCGACGGCCAGCACCACGTCGGGCAGCACCCCCGCATCGATCAGGCCGGGCAGCGCGGCGGCCACCGAACGGGCGACCGGATGCTCGGCGCTCGGCGTCGCGGGCGCACCGCTGCTCGGCACGACGACGACAACCACGCGCTCGTCGCCGATCTCATCCGGGACCCCGACCATCGCGGCGTCGCTCACCCCCGGCATCCCGGCAATGATCGGCTCGTACAGCCCGGGATACACGTTCTGGCTGCCGCGGATGAACATGTCCTTTCGGCGGCCGACCAGGGTGAGCCGGTCGCCGTCGAGTCGTGCAAGGTCTCCGGTCGCAAGCTCGATGAGCGGATGCTCGGGCAGCTCGGCCAGGTAGCCGCGAGCCAAGCCCGGGCCGCTGAGCACCAGCTCGTCGTCGACGAGTTTGGCGCGAACGCTGGGGACGAGCCGGCCGACCCAGTCGCCGTCCTGCGCCGGCGCGTCGAGCTTGGCCCGCCCGTCGGCGATCGCGACGGGGAGGATCTCGGTCATGCCGTAGACCGCGCGAATCGCGGCATCCGGAAACCGCGTCGCAATGCGCTGCAGCAACGGACGCAGCACCGGGGCGCCACCCAGGATGATCGTCTGCAGCTTCGTCGGCACCAGCTCGGGCCGCGCGTCGAGCGCTCGCAGCATCGCGTCGGCCGCCGCCGGAACCGCGAACAGCACCTCGGCCTCGGGCAGCAGCGCCAGGTACTGCTCGGGCCGCGCGCCAGGATTGGCGCCGGTCGGCGGCATGGTCCAGTGGGCGCCGGCGATCAGGGCTGGGATGCCGACCATCAGCTGATCGGTCAACACGCGCTGGCCCTCGCGAAGCCCGACCCCCGCGGCGAAGTCGGCGAGCCCGGCGCCGAGCGACTCGCGCGAGTGCACGACGGCCTTGGGCGCGTCGGTGGTGCCGCTCGTGAAGATGACCAGCGCATCACTCTGAGCTGGTCGAGTAGCCGGCGAAGCCGGCGTATCGAGACCCGGCGAGTTGCCCGGCTCGGTTTCGATACGCGCTCTTCGCGCGCTACTCAACCGCCTCAAGGGCAGCGCGCCGCGCGGCACCCCCGGCAACCATGCTCCGGCGCGCAGGTGCCGCGCCTCGGGGACCAGCCGAGCGTAGGGCGCGAGCTCGAGTCCGCGGCGGCGGGCCAGCCCGCGGAACGGACGACTGGATGCCAGGTACAGCAGCGACTCGGCGGCGACCCAGCGCGGCGCGGCCAGCGCCGCCCGTGCGCGGAACAACGCCTCGCCCGCTCCCGGATCCGCGAACACCACCGTGCCGCCCGCCTCCACGATTCCGAGGGCGAGCACCACGGCGTCCGGTCCGGGGCGCACCGAGAACAGCACGCGGTCGCCCGGCCGCATCCCCTCGCGCACGAGCGACGCGGCGGTCGCGCGAATGCGGCGCGCGAGCTCGCCGTAGCTGAGCGTCCTGCGGCCGAACGTGAGCGCTGCAGCATCCGGATGCTCGTCGCAACTCGCCAGCACGGCGGTGACCAGGTCGGTCATCGTGCCGCTCCGCTGCGCAGCTCGAGCGACGCGTACGACGGGATCAGCACCCCGCGTGCCGCACGCCGCGCCACGATCTCGACCGCCGGGCGCGCGAGCAGCGCGTCGAGCGTGATCCGGATCTGCGCCATCGCCAGCGGCGCCCCCAGGCAGTAGTGCACCCCGGCGCCGAACCACAGCTGCTTCAGCTGCGCGGCCGGGTTGGTCGACGGGTCGAACTCGCCCAGCGCGCGGTTGGCGGCAAAGGTCGCCAGCACGATCCGGTCGCCGGGGCGCACGCTCACCTGCCCGATCGCGCCGGCCCTCACCGTCGAGCGCAGCATCACCGGCGAGGGCGTGGTGACGCGCAGCCCCTCGGCGATCGCCGCGTCGACCAGGGCGCCATCGCGTGCCAAGCGCGGAAGCCAGCCGCTGTCGATGAGGATCGCCGCCAGGCGTGGCACGAACGACACGATGGTCTCGGTTCCGGTCAGCACGAACGCGCCCACGGCGCCCATCGCCTCGCGTTCGTCGAGGCCGAGCGCGCGCATCCGACCCGGCACGGTCGACTCGTCGCCGTGGTATGCCCGCACCGCATGCTCCCCGAGTTCGGCGAGGATGCCGCGAGCGGCATGCAGTTGCGGCGGGCTCAGCCGGGGCCGGGCGAGCGACACGAACCCGGTGATCGCCGAAACCCGGGCGAAGAGTTCGTCGTCGACGACGTCGGCATCGAGCCCCACCAGCCGGCTGATCACCGCGCTGGCCGAGCGGCGTGCGTGCGCAACCAGATCCACGGTGTCGCCGCGATCGAGCGCCTCGCCCAACGACGCCGTCGCCACCCCGAGAGATGCCGCGACCAACCCGTCGACGAACGCCGGCGCGAACAGCGGACCGAGCTTGCGCCGCAGTGCTGCATGGTCTGCGCCCTCCATGTTGAGCAGCACGCTCGGGCCGAGCACCGGGGTCCACAGATCGCTCGGCGCACCGGGGCCGTTCTTACTGAAGCCGGCGGTGTCCATCAGGGTCTGCCGCAGCAGGGCGGCGTCTTTCACCACGACCCCCAGGCCGGGCACGCGCCGCACCGGGCCGGGCAGGGCTCGCAGGGCCGGGTAAGCGAGGGGGTGCGCGGCGCGGAGGACACGCTCCTCCCAGCGGCGTGCGCGACGCAGGGGTCTCGATACGCGCTTCGCGCTACTCGACCAGCTCGTCACCTGATGTCCACGTGCTCGGGCCGGTAGGCGTGGTCCTTGTACCAGAGCAGCGTGTTCTTCAGGCCCCAGGCCTGCACGCGCCTGCTCGAGCCCTGCACCACGACATCGCGACGCCGCGCGTAGTCGCTGGTCAGCCGGCGCACCGCGTTGACCAGCGCGCGGTCCTCGTGCAGATCCTCGATGCGGGTGCGCGGAAAGCCGCCCGCCGCGGCGTACAGCTCGGCGGTGATCGCCACGTTGCAGCCGGCCGCCATCATGTACGGCCCGAGGTATGCGGGATCGCGGTTGCCCGGACGCACCCGCCCGAACGCCTCGGCCAGTTCGACCGCAGCGCGGAGGGCGACCCGTGTCGGCCATCCCAGCCCCTCGTCGTGCCGCGGCACCAGGTCGCCGCCCACCAGACGCAGCCCGAGCCCGCCCGATGCCCGCGGGGTGAGCGCGCGCCGCACCGACGCGGTCCAGTCGGCACGGGGCAGGCAGTCGGCGTCGGTGCGAGCCAGCAGTGCGGCGCCGGCCGCGATCGCGGCGCGCATCCCGGTGTCGGCGGCGGCGCCGGTGCCCTTCTCGGCTTCGTCGATGACGCGCCAGCGGCTCAGCCCGTGCGATGACGCATACGACCGGATGACGCCGGCCGAGCCGTCGGTCGAGTTGTTGTCGACGAACCAGGCGTCGAAGTCCGGGTCGGTCTGGGCGGCCAGCGCATCCAGTGTCGGAGTCACCCCGGCGGCCTCGTTGAAGACAGGGACGATGACGGCGAGGCGGGGTCTCGATACGGCGCCAGAGGCGCCTACTCGACCGGCAAGGGGACGGGTCACAGCCGCACCACGGCCAGGCCGAGGCTGATGCCGCCCGCGAGTCCGATCAGCAGGGCAAGGCCGCCCGGCGCGATCATCCCCGAGGAGCGGGCAAGCGAGAGCTGCAACGGCAGGGTCGCCGACGCCAGGTTGCCGTGATCGGCGACCGTCACGATAGTGCGATCGGTCGGCACGCCCAGCCGCTCGAAGATCGGGGGCAGATAGGGCAACGCGACCTGGTGGATCGCCACGAGCGAGAAATCCCGCCAGCTCAGTCCGCGCGCGGCCAGCAGCTCGAGCACGGGCTCCGGGCCGAGCTCGAGGAATGCCCGCTGCAGGCCGCGGCCGTCCATGTCGAAGAATGCGGCGTCCAGATCGTGCGGGCGCATGGTGCCGCCGCCGGGCAGAGTGCCGATCGACCAGTGCCGCGACACCGAGCGGAACCTCGTCTCGAGGATGCCGGCCTCGGCATCTGAGCAGGCTTCGAGCACGACGGCCGCCCCGCCATCGCTCATCGTGTAGCCGGGGAACGAGTTGATGAACTGCGTGTGGTCGCGCAGTTCCCACCGCACCGCGACGCTCGGCCCCTCGCCGCTCGCGATCAGTACGCGGCGGTACTGGCCCGAGCGGATCAACGCGTCACCCACCTCGATCGCGTTCAGCACCGAGTTGCAGGCGTTCTTCACGTCCATCACCGGCGCGTCGATCCCGAGCTTGGCCGCGACGATGTGGCTGGTCGCGGGTTCGACCAGATCCTGGCTGGCGCTCGCGAACAGCAGGAGGTCGACGGGGCCGGGTGACTCCTCGAGGGCCTCGCGCGCGGCGGCCACCGCGAGATCGGAGGCCTGCCAGTCATCTGGCTTGATGTGCACCGTCTCGACGCCGGTCATCCGCGCGATCAGGCCCGTCGGCAGCTTCAGTCCCGGGTTGCGCGCCCGCAGCTCGCGCTCGGTCTCGACCGTGCCGCGGGTGCGCTCGGGCAGGTGGATGCCCAGTGCGGCGACTCGGCTGGACGGGGTCACGATCGGAGCCTATCGGCAGCGCCGAGCCCACTTTCCGGCCCTCTCCCCACGGCGACGGGCGCGACGATATGCTCACCCCGATGCCCACCACCCGACGCCTGCTCACGGCGGCCGCCGCCCTTGCGTTGGCGACCGGCATGGTCGGCGCGCCCGCGATCGCGAGCGCGCATCCGATCCGCGATGCCGCTCCCGCGCCGGTCAGTGCGCTGAACGCAGCCGGGCTCCCGACGCGCGCGAGCGACACCTCCGCTTTCACCTTCGACTCGTTCGACGGGGTCTATACCCTGGGGCACAAACCCGACCAGCATTCCACGCTGCGGACGGTCGAAACCCTGGTCGCCGAGTTCCCCACCTTCGACCAGAATCGCGGCATCATCCGCGCGATCCCGGTGAGCTATGACGGGCATCCGACTCAGATCAAGATCCTGTCGGTGACCGACGGAACGGGAAAGAAGCGCAGCTACGACGCCGCGCTGGATAGCAACGACGACTCGTTCTACGACGTGACCATCGCGGTGCCCAAGGGGCAGTACGTTCACGGCAAGCAGACGTACGTGATCACCTACACGCAGCAGGACGTCACCAAGTACTTCAGCGACACCGACGACGACGAGTTCTACTGGGACGTCAACGGCACCGGCTGGGAGCAGCCGTTCGGCGAGGTCAGCGCTACGGTGAAGCTGGCCGGATCGCTCGCCTCGAAGCTGAACGGCAAGACCGCCTGCTACTACGGCGCCGAGGGATCGACGACGAAGTGCGACATCACGAAGTCCGGCTCCAGCTTCAGTGCGACCCGAGACAAGATCGGCCCGTTCGAGAACGTCACCGTAGCGATCGGATTCGAGAAGGGCACGTTCGCCGCGGCATCCACCAACCCGCTCGCCTACCTCAGCGCCGTGCCGATCGTCGGCGCGCTCCTGGCGGCGATCGGGTGGCTGCTCGGGTTGATCCTGCCGCGATTCGCCTGGCGCGCGAAGGGGACCGGCATCGTCATCGCCCAGTACGAGCCGCCGAAGGGCATCGACGTCATGATGGCGGCCAATCTGGTCGATCAGCCGAAGCGCGGGTTCGCGGCCTCGATCATCGATCTCGCCGTGACCGGCAGGCTCAAGCTCCATGAACGCAAGGCCGGGCTGTTCGGCGGCGAGCAGTTCGGCGTCAAACGGCTGGATGACTCGGGGCTCGAAGGCGACGCGGAGTCGCTGCTCGACGCGCTCACCTTCGATGCCGACGCGGACGAGAACGGCGTCGTCTGGCTGAAGAAGAAAGACACGGCGCTCGGCATGTTCGTGCGCTCGCTGACCACCAAGGTGGCCAAGAAGGCGGTCACCAAGGGCCTGCGGCGCAAGCCGCCGTCATGGGCGTTTCTGACGGTGCTCATCCCCTCGGGAGTCGGCGTCGCCCTGCTCGCCCTCACCGCGGTGAACGCGAACAACGGCGTCGCGTCGACGTTCGGCGCAATCGGCGGCTTCGCCGGCGGATTCTTCGGACTCTTCGCGCTCGGCCGGGTTACCAGCGCCCGGCCGCTGACTCGCGATGGGTCGCTGGTGCGCGAGCACCTCGACGGGCTGAAGCTGTTCATTCAACTCGCGGAGGCCGACCGGCTGAAGATGCTGCAGAGCGTCACGGGCGCCGAGCGCGACGCCGAGCCCGATGGCACGCAGGTCGTCAAGATCTACGAGAAGCTTCTGCCCTATGCCGTGCTGTTCTCACTCGAGAAGGAATGGGCGAGCGCGCTGGGCAAGTACTACGACCAGAACCCGCCCGACTGGTACGACGGTGGCAATCTCGGCACCTTCCAGGTGGCGGCGTTCGCCTCCGGGCTCTCGTCGTTCAGCAGCAGCGCCTCCAGTTCGTATTCGGGCTCGGCGTCGTCGTCCGGTTCCGGCGGATCCGGGGGCGGTGGTGGCTCCGGCGGTGGCGGCGGAGGCGGCGGAGGAGGAGGCATCTAGTGCGTGCACTGACGTGGGCAACGGGCGTCGCTGTTGTGGCGATCGCGGCGACCCTCAGCATCCCGGCGGCGGCCGTCGCGGCTCCGACCCACCCGCCGGCCCGCAACTCGGTCGAGGCGCTCGACGCGGCCGGCCTGCCCTCCGATGTCAACGCCTTCACCTTCGACTCCTTCGACGCGAGCTACTCGCTGACCCAGGACTCCTCGAAGCGATCGATGCTGCATACCACCGAGACGCTGGTCGCCGAGTTCCCGAGCTACGACCAGAACCGCGGCATCATCCGCGAGATCCCCACCGCCTACGACGGCCATTCGACCCATATCACCGTGAAGAGCGTCACCGACGACGTCGGCAAGCCGCGCAGCTTCAGCATGGGAACCGACGGCGACTTCACCACGATCACGATCGCCGTGCCAGAAGGCCAGTACGTGCACGGCAAGCAGAGCTACGTCATCGACTACACGCAGACCGACGTCACCAAGTATTTCAAGGACACCAACGACGACGAGTTCTACTGGGATGTCAACGGCACCGGATGGCAGCAGTCGTTCGGCGAGGTGAGTGCGACGGTCACCGTCGCCGGCTCCCTCGCGTCGAAGTTGAGCGGACAGAACGCCTGCTACCAGGGGTCCGAGGGCTCGACCGAGAAATGCGACATCGTCGCCGACAACGGCACGATCACGGCCCAGATCGACAAGGTCGGCCCCTACGAGGGGATGACGCTGTCCATCGGCTTCGCGCCCCAGACCTTTGCCGGTGCCCCGTTCAACCTGATCGAGAAGATCCTCGAGATCGTCCCGCTGACCTTCCTGCTCGGGCTCCTCGCCGAGATCCTGGCCGTGGGCGGCGCGATCGTGCTGCACTACCAGCTCTGGCGCCGACGCAGCGGTGACCCGATCATCGCCCAGTACGAGCCGCCGAAGGGCGTCAGCGCGATGCTGGCCGCCAACATCGTCGGCAAGCCGAAGAAGGGCATGGCCGCCTCGATCGTCGACCTTGCGGTGCGGGGCAAGCTCCGCATCATCGAGCGGCCGAAGGAGGGCTTTCAGGCGGCCAAGTTCGGCGTGCAGCAACTGAACGTCGACGGACTGCTCCCCGACGAGGAGGGCGTGATGAATGCGCTCTTCGCCTTCACCGGCCTCGGTGACATCGGCGCGATGATCAGCCAGTTCACGGGGGCGCTGCCTCCTGGCCTGAAGGTCATCGGCGGCACACCGGTGAGCGCGGCATCCGCCGATCCGGTGGATGCCAACATCAAGTGGCTCGAGAAGAGCGACACGATGCTGGGCGACTCGGTGAAAGAGCTCACCGACTCGGTCGAGACGAACGCCGAGGCGGTCGGACTGCGCAAGGCGCGGCATCCGCTGATCGTCACGGTCATCGGCATCCTCGCGATCCTCGGAGCCGTCCTGATGTTCTTCACGGCCTTCGCCAGCGGCGACAACGGCGCGGGGATCGCGTTCGGCGTCATCGGGGCCAATGCCGGTGCCTGGATCGCGGTGCTGGTCTTCGGCCTGGTGTCTGGCCTCCGCCCGCTCACCGCCGAAGGCTCGAAGCTCTACGACCAGCTGATCGGCCTGAAGCTTTACATCCAGTTGGCCGAAGCCGACCGCCTGCAGATGCTGCAGAGCATCTCGGGCGCCGACAAGGTCACGACG
>Ga0207711_10005404_pt1 | contig 10801 bp, 11 predicted proteins | sample KBSS34metaG_FD_184401 | JGI IMG/M metagenome (GOLD analysis project Ga0207711, IMG submission 184401) | Switchgrass rhizosphere microbial communities from Kellogg Biological Station, Michigan, USA - KBS S3-4 metaG (SPAdes) (version 2) | ecosystem: Host-associated > Plants > Roots > Rhizosphere...
CTACTGCATCGGACGGCGTGACCGGATGGCTCGCCGACGCGGCGAGGAAGCAGAACTTCTTATACTCGAGGATCACGCGCGCGGCGTAATCCTGCGTCCAGCCATTCTCGTGCGCGAGCCGCGCAACAAAGCTGTACGCGGCGTCCTCGGGCCCGATGGTGTAACGGAAAAGCGCGTCCCAGACCGGAAATGCCCGGGGCGAGGCCTGCGAAAGAGCCGACTCACGCATCTATGATGCGAGGATAGACGATCATTGTGCAGTGCGCAATCAACCGTCATCGAACTAGGACCTGGCGCAATGGAGATCTTACACCTCGACGAAAGTCGCGCGCACCACCAGCCGTTCGTCGTCCCACTCCGGCACCGCTTCGGGACGCATCGGCACCATGAAGGTCCTGCCGCTCGGGCGCTCGATCTCGATCACGTCACCCGCGCCGAAATTCTCGACTGCGCGGACATGCCCGAGCGGCTCGCCCGCATCCGAAACCGCGTCGAGGCCGATCAGGTCGACATGATAATATTCGCCCGCACCGAGCGGCGGCAGCGCGGAGCGCGGCACCGTCAGCTCGGTCCCGCGCAGCGCCGCGGCAGCGTTGCGGTCAGGAACTTCCGCGAAGCGCGCAATCGCCCCGTTCGGCCCCTCACGCACGCTCTTGAGCGTGAGCGATCCGGCGTTGAACGTCTTGTGCGCGCCCAGATCCTCGGCGAACACCTTGAGACGGACCTCGCCCGTCACGCCATGCGCGCCGATGACGACGGCGAGCGTGACGGGCGCGTCGGGACGCATCAGCCCTCGACGGCCGGCGTCTCTTCCGCGGTCGCTTCGGCAACGGCCTCGGCCTCGGCAGTGGGCTCTTCGGTCGCGGCTTCGACCTCGGCAGCCATCACCGCTTCGGCTTCTTCGTTGCTGTCCGCGGCAGGCGCCTTGGCGGCGGCAGCTTCGGCTGCAGCTTCCTCGGCCGCCTTCAACTTCTCGGCGCGCTCCTCGGCGCGCTCGGTGGCCTTCTCGCCCGGCTTGCCCTTGTTCGGGTTGTTGCGCGCGGCGCGCTCCTTGACGCCGGCGACGTCGAGAAAACGGGCGACACGGTCGGTCGGCTGCGCACCGACGCTCAACCAATGCTTGGCGCGATCGGCGTCGAGCTTGATGCGCTCGGGCGAATCCTTGGCGAGCAGCGGGTTATAGGTGCCGATCTTCTCGATGAAACGGCCGTCGCGCGGGCTGCGCGCGTCGGCGATCACGATCCGGTAATAGGGGCGCTTCTTCGAACCGCCGCGCGAAAGACGCATAGAGAGAGCCATTTACTTCTTCCTTCTTTCCAAGTCCGTTAAATCATTTCTTTTTCAGGAAATTCTGAAATCCTGGCGGCAGGTTCGGCATGTTGCCGCCTGGCAGCCCCGGCAGTCCGCCGCCGCCCAGCTTGCCCATCATGTCGCCGAGTTCGGGACCGCCCATCGCATTGCCCAGGCCGCTCATGCCACCCCCCGGGCCGCCCTTGCCGAGCATCGCCATCATGCCCTTGAGGCCGCCCATCTTCTTAATGCGCTTCATGGCGGTGGCCATTTCCTGGTGCATCTTGAGCAGCTTGTTGACGTCCTGGACGGTGGTTCCGCTGCCCTTTGCGACGCGGATCTTGCGCTTGGCATTGAGCAGCTCGGGCTTGGCGCGTTCCTTCGGCGTCATCGACCCGATCATTGCGTCCATGCGGATCAACACCTTGTCGCCGCCCACTTGATCGACCGCCGCCTGCGCCTTCTTCATGCCGGGCAGCATGCCGGCGAGCGCACCGATCCCGCCCATGCGGCGCATCTGCGCAAGCTGGCTGCGCAGGTCGTTCATGTCGAACTGCCCCTTGGCCAGCCGCGCCGCCATGCGTTCCGCGTCTTCGACCTGGATTGCCTGGGCCGCCTTCTCGACCAGCGACACGACGTCGCCCATGCCGAGGATGCGGCCGGCGACGCGCTGCGGGTGGAATTGCTCGAGCGCGTCGAGCTTCTCGCCCATGCCGGCGAACTTGATCGGCTTGCCGGTGACCGCGCGCATCGACAACGCCGCGCCGCCGCGCGCGTCACCGTCCATGCGGGTCAGGATCACACCGGTCAGCGGCACCTGCTGGCCGAAGCTTGTCGCGACATTGACGGCGTCCTGTCCGGTCAGGCTGTCGACGACGAGCAGGATTTCCTGCGGCCGGGCGATGTCCGCCACTGCCTTCATCTCGTCCATCAGCGCCTGGTCGACGTGCAGACGCCCGGCCGTGTCGAGCATCACCACGTCATAGCCCTGGAGCTTCGAAGATTGCAGCGCGCGCCGAGCGATGTCGACGGGCTGCTGGCCGGTCACGATCGGCAGCGTGCTGACTTCGGTCTGCGTGCCGAGGACGGCAAGCTGTTCCTGTGCGGCTGGGCGATTGACGTCGAGCGACGCCATCATCACCTTCTTGCCCTGCGACTTGAGCAGCCTGGCGAGCTTCGCGGTGGTGGTGGTCTTACCCGAGCCCTGGAGGCCGACGAGCATGATCACTGCGGGCGGCGTGACGTCGATATGGAGTTCGGCGGTCTCGGCACCGAGCATTTCGATCAGCGCGTCGTTGACGATCTTGACGACCTGCTGACCCGGCGTGACCGAGCGCAGCACTTGCTGGCCGATCGCCTGCTCGGTGACCTTGTCGACGAAATCGCGCGCGACTGGCAGCGCGACATCGGCCTCGAGCAGCGCGACGCGCACTTCGCGCATCGCGGTGCGGACATCGGCCTCGGTCAGCGCACCGCGGCCGCGAAGGCGGTCGAACACGCCGCCAAGCCGGTCGCTCAAGCTCTCGAACATCGCGTCACTCCAAGATCCCCGGAAACGCTGACGCAAGAAACGCCGGCGGACGAAACCTCGTCGGCCGGCGTCGCCCATGGGCGGCATGCGTCACGCTCCGAAGGAACGATCGGGGCAGGCAGATAGTCCCCAAGGCGGGGAAAAGCAAGGTTCGATGTCCCACGAGGGCGACATCGTCGCCGGACGGCGAGCAAATCGCGAACTAGCCGCCGGTCACCATCGTGGACGGCGCGTACTCTCGACGACTGATTACGTCGCCCGCGAATCGGACGCGCGAAACTCGCATCGCCGGTCTCACTTAACCCGATCTACACGCCTGTCGTGCCATCGCGGCAATCGAACCGAGTGTTGGGAGAGTTCCGGCAATGGCGTCGGATCACGACGACGAGCGTAGTGCGATTGCAAGCAAAGGCCGCCACGACCTGTTCGCCGGCGCGATCTGCGTAACCTCGATTCTGATGTTTGTCGGCATCGGCAGCCAGGTGCTCGGCAGTGCTCTCCAGAACCTGGTCCACGGCGGCGCGCCCGCCGACCGCTCGCTCGTGATCGCCCTGCTGCTCAACGTGGCGTTGATCCTGCTTGGCTGGCGCCGCCATCACAGACTGAGCGACGAAGTCCGCGTCCGCACCGCATCGGCTGAGCGCGCGCAGCTCCTGGCTTCGCGCGATCCGCTCACTGGTTTCCTCAATCGCCGCAGCCTGGCCGAGGAAGGCGCGGCGATGTTCGCGCGGGCGACGCGCCGTCGCAAGGCGATGGCGCTGCTGTTGCTCGATCTCGACCATTTCAAATCGGTCAACGACATGCACGGCCACGCCGTGGGTGACGCGCTGCTCCGCGCCGTCGCCACCGAAATCTCGGAGGCGATGCCGCCGATCGCACTGACCGCGAGACTGGGTGGCGACGAATTCGCGTGCGGCTTCCTGTTCGATTCCGCGCAGCCGGATATCGTCGGGCGCATCGCCGAACGGCTGGTGAGCCGCATGGCGCAACCGTTCGACGCCGAAGGATTGCGGCTGCACATCAGCTGCTCGATCGGCATCGCGCGTTCTGACTTCGATTGCGTGAACATCGACGCGCTAATGCGATCGGCCGACATCGCGATGTATGCGGCGAAGAAATCGGGCCGCAATCGCTTTGCCTGGTTCGATCACTCGATGGAGCGCGAACTGCAGCTGCGCAACGAGCTCGAGACGGGCCTGCGCACCGCGATCCCTCGCGGCGAGATCGTTCCCTATTTCGAGCAGCAACGCGATCTCGTCACAGGCCGGTTGCACGGCTTCGAAGTGCTCGCGCGCTGGAAGCACCCGACTCGCGGAATGATCAGCCCTGAACTGTTCATTCCGATCGCCGAGGATACCGGGCTGATCGCCGACCTGTCGCTGTCGATCATGCGCCAGGCGCTCACCGCGGCGCGCGACTGGGATCCGTCGCTCAGCATTTCGGTCAATATCTCGCCGTGGCAGCTGCGCGACGCCTGGCTGGCGCAGAAGATCATCAAGTTGCTTACCGAGACCGGGTTCCCCGCGAGCCGGCTCGAGATCGAGATTACCGAAAGCGCGCTGTTCGACAATCTCTCTCTCGCGCAATCGATCGTCGGCAGTCTCAAGAATCAGGGCGTGCGGCTGAGTCTCGATGATTTTGGCACCGGCTATTCGTCGCTCGCGCATTTGCGCGCGCTGCCGTTCGATCGGATCAAGATCGACAAGAGCTTCGTCCAGTCGCTGTTGGACAGCGCCGATTCGGAGGCGATCGTCAATGCCATCGCGCGGCTGGGCGAAAGCCTCAATCTGCCGGTGACCGCCGAGGGCGTCGAGGATGCGGCGGTCGAAGCCCGGCTCAAGGCCATCGGCTGCGCCAGGAGCCAGGGCTGGCTTTACGGCAAGCCGAAGTCGGCGACCGAAACGCGCCGACTGCTCGCTGAGCGGGGCCTGCTTCAGTGCGGCGCGGCCACCGAGCCATCCGATGTTCCGAACATCACCAGCCTGCGTCAGGCCGGCTTAGATAGTCGCGCTCCAGCGGAGTCGATTCCCGACGCAGCGCAGCGTTGCGAGAAGGAAAGCGGCCGAAGCGTGCGATCACTTCAGCGTGTTGATGCGCAAAATCGAGCGGTTTCGGATCGCCCAGCTCGGTGAATTTGGCGAGGCATAGAGTCTGCAGTTCGCGATCCTCGGCATGCATCAGCGGCATGTAGAGGAATTCGCGCTGCTCTGAGGTCATCGCTTCGTCCCAGCCGCGCTCGATCGCGAAAATGCTGAGTTCCTGCGCCAACGTGTCGCCGGCGAACGCCTCGGCTTCTCCGCGGAAGATGTTGCGCGAGAATTGATCGACCAGGATGATCGCGGCGAGGAGCATGTCGGGCGCGCCGCGCCATGCCGCGGCGTGCGTTCTCAACACCTCTTCGCGGACTGCGCCAAAGCGCGTGGCGATCGCGCGATCGAGGCTGGGCGATTTGGCGAAGCGCTGCTCGTCCGAAACTTCGTCGAACCAGAACGAGAGAACGGCGCGCGCGTTCGCGTGGACTTCGCCCTCCGTCGTCCCCAAGGGCCCATACTCCCAGCCGGCAATGGCCGTGATTGCCATCTAGCGCCCGCTGGCGAGGAGCGCAGCGCAGACGCGTAGCTTGAGCTACGCGCAAGCAAGGGACGACGTCCAGCGGGCGCTAGATGGCAACCCCGTCGGGGCGGGATGATCAGGTCGCCGTGCCTCCCAGGCACGGCTGAAACAGCGCGGGGCGCTGTTTCACCCGATCATTTTGGCGCATGGCGTCGTTGCTTGTCGGTTACGATGCGCAAGGCATCGCGCCCTCCTCGCGCCTAGCCCTGCGCCAAAATCCGCTCCGTCTCGGCCGTTGCCGGCTGGGAGCATAGGCCCTAAGTCGGCGCCCAATGTCCGCTCCCCATGTCATCAGCCTCGGCTGCCGATTGAACCTAGCCGAAAGCGAATCGATCCGCGCATTGCTCGGCGAGAGCGACACGGTCGTGGTCAATTCTTGTGCCGTCACCAACGAAGCGGTCAAGCAGACGCGCCAGGCGATCCGCCGCGCGCGTCGCGAGCGGCCGGGCGCGCAACTGGTAGTGACGGGATGCGCGGCGCAGATCGACCCTGCGAGCTTCGCTGCGATGCCCGAGGTCGACCGCGTGATCGGCAACGCCGACAAGCTCGCGCCGCAGGCCTGGGCGGCTGCCGAGCCGGTAGTCGTGCGCGACGTGATGGCCCTGGGCGAGACCGCGCCGCATCTGGCCGCCGCCTTCTCGACGCACGCCCGCGCGTTCGTCGAAGTGCAGAACGGCTGCGACCATCGCTGCACCTTTTGTGCGATTCCGTTCGGGCGCGGCAACAGCCGCTCGGTGCCGGCAGGCGCAGTGATCGAACGCATCGCGATGCTCGCGGAGAGCCATGCGGAAGTGGTGCTGACCGGCGTCGATCTGACCAGCTACGGCCATGACCTGCCGGGCGCGCCCGATCTCGGCAGCCTGGTCGAGCGCGTCCTCAAACACGTACCGCGGCTGTCGCGGCTGCGGCTCAGCTCGCTCGACGGCATCGAGATCGACGACCGGCTGTTCGCGCTCCTCACTCAGGAGCCGCGCGTGATGCCGCATGTCCATCTGTCGCTCCAGGCTGGCGACGATCTGATTCTAAAGCGGATGAAGCGTCGCCACAGCCGCGCGCAATCGGTCGCGCTGGTGGCGCGGCTCAAGGCGGCGCGAAGCGACATCGCGATCGGCGCCGACCTGATCGCCGGCTTCCCGACCGAAGACGAGACAATGTTCGCCAACAGCGTGGCGTTGATCGACGACTGCGATATCGTCCATGCGCATGTCTTTCCCTATTCGCCGCGCACCGGCACGCCGGCCGCGCGCATGCCGCAACTGAAGCCGGCGCTGGTGCGCGAGCGCGCCGCAACCTTGCGGGCGAAGGCCGCGGCTCGACGTAGCGCCTGGCTGGAAAGCCTGGTGGGCAGCGAACAGCGGATTCTCGTCGAGCGGCCGGGCGATCGCGGGCACGCGCCCAATTTCGCCGAGGTCCGGCTCGAACGCCAGGAGGTTGGATCGATCGTGCAAGTACAGGTGCGTGGTGTTGTGGACGGCGTATTGCACGCCACTTCCTCGGGTGCGCTGGAGCGCGCGGCATGAGCGGTCTGAGCTGGCATCAGCGGCTGCTCGGCGGCTTCCGCAAGACCTCCGACCGACTGATCGGCAATCTCGCGGGGCTCGGGCTCGGCCGCCTCGACGACGCGCAGCTCGACGACATCGAGGAAGCGCTGATCGCTTCGGATCTCGGTCCCGAGACCGCGGCGCGCGTCCGCACGCGCCTTGCCGAGGGCCAGTTCGAGCGCAACATGGAAGAATTGGGCGTCCGGCTGGTCGTCGCCGAGGAAGTCGAGAAGTCGCTCGCACCGGTCGCCCAGCCGCTTCAGATCGGCACGACGCGGCCGCATGTGATCCTGGTGATCGGCGTCAATGGCTCGGGCAAGACCACAACGATCGCGAAGCTCGCGCATTGGCTCAAGGACCAGAAGTTTCGCGTGATGCTCGCCGCCGGCGACACGTTTCGCGCCGCCGCAATCGGCCAGCTGCGTACCTGGGCCGAGCGGGTCGGCGTGCCGATCGTTTCAGGCGCCGAGGGTGGCGATGCCGCGGGCGTCGTGTTCGAGGGCATCAAGCAGGCGACGGAGCAAGGCGCCGACGTACTGATCGTCGACACTGCGGGGCGGCTGCAGAACAAGCGCGAACTGATGGACGAGCTCGCCAAAATCCGCCGCGTGCTCGGCCGGCTCGACGCATCGGCGCCGCATGACGTGGTGCTCGTGCTCGACGCGACGAACGGGCAGAACGCACTCAGTCAGATCGAAGTGTTCGGCGAAGTCGCCGGCGTCACCGGACTGGTGATGACCAAGCTCGACGGCACTGCGCGCGGCGGGGTGCTGGTCGCGGCGGCAGAGAAATACCGGATACCGATCCACGCGATCGGCGTCGGCGAGAAGGTCGACGACCTGCGCCCGTTCGACGCCTATGAGGTTGCGCGCATCATCGCAGGAGTCGAGGAACTCATCAGATGACCGGCAAGAAGTTGCGATCGACCTCGCCCCTGCTGCGGATGGCGCTCGATATCGGCCCGCTGATAGTGTTTTTCGCCGTCTATCTGCTCGCGCCCTCGAAGCTCGAGATCGCGCGGCTTCTGACCGCAACCGTCGCGTTCATGATCTCGATGGCTGCCGCGCTGGCGATCTCGTGGTGGAAGACCGGGCATATCTCGCCGATGCTGTGGATCTCGGCGGCGCTGGTCCTCGTGCTCGGCAGCCTCACGCTCTATTTCCACAACGAAGCCTTCATCAAGATGAAGCCGACACTTGTGTACCTGCTGTTTGCGCTGGTGCTCGGCTATGGGCTGTGGAGCGGAAAGCCGCTGCTCGAGCTGCTGCTCGGCCAGGCTTATCCCGGACTGTCGGAACGCGGCTGGCGGCTGCTGACGATCAACTGGACGATCTTCTTCGTGTGCATGGCCGTGCTCAACGAGCTCGTCTGGCGCACAACCAGCACGACCTTCTGGGCGAGCTACAAGCTATGGGGGGCGATCCCGCTCACCATGATCTTCGCGATGGCTAACATTCCCATGCTGATGCGCCACGGACTGCAATTGGGCGACAAGTCCGACGAGCCGATCCCGCCGGTCGAGTAGTGCTGTCGCATCCGCCGTTGCCAGGCGAGTCGGCTCTCCACTCCCCTCCCTGCAAAGGAGGGGAGTTCGTTTAATTTAGCGCGGGGCGAAGGCCCCCTCGCGACACGTCACCACTATTGGATCGCCCTGACCGAGCCCGGTTACCGGCGGCGCGATCACTTCGATCACGTCATAGCGGTGTGCGTTTAGCGGCGGCTTTGTCGAAGGGTGCGGATAATAGATCAGCCCCCCATACTCCCGATGACGGTGCATCAGCTTGCACGCGAGCAGCAGGAATAATTCGGGCCCGATCCGGGCCTCCGCGCGCGGCTCGTTCGCAGTCCAGTCGACCTTCAACCGATGATCGGCATCGACCAGCAGCAGCTCGCGATCGAGTTCGATGTTGATCGTCCCCCACACCAGCCCTGGTACGAGCTGCACGAGGTCGACGCCGTGCCTCAGGAAATGCGGATACTGCAGACGCAAGGTCGCGTCGCTGAACGGCGACGCATCCTTCGCTCGCCCCACGGCACCGCCCGAGGCGAACTGGAAACCTCTGCCGACTCGTCCCTCGATCCGCTGCGCCATGGTCCCACCTCTTGCGGCAACCATGGCGCTGCGGTCGAGCCTGGGCGGGATCAGCCCTGGTCGGCGCGGCTCACGCCCTGGCCGTCGAGGTTCTGCGCGACGAAGTCCCAGTTCACGAGATTGTTGAGCACGGCATCTACAAACGCTGGGCGGGCGTTGCGATAGTCGATGTAATAGGCGTGCTCCCACACATCGATCGTGAGCAGCGGCGTCACGCCATGCGCGACTGGCGAATCGCCATCGTGGAACGACGTCACCTTAAGCACGTCGCCGTCGAGGACCAGCCAGCCCCAGCCACTCGCGAAATGGCCGACCGATTCCGCCTTGAGCTTCTCGATCAGCCCCTCGGTGCTGCCGAAACCGGCGTTGATCAGTTCGGCGAGCTTGCCCGAAGGCGCCTGCTTCTCGGGGCTCAGGCATTGCCAGAAGAAACTGTGGTTCCAGATCTGCGAGGTATTGTTGAACAAGCCCTTGTTGCCCTTGTCCTTCGCGTAGAGGATCGCCTGGGACAGCGACGCGCCCGACAGGTCGGGGATGTCGGCGATCAGCTTGTTGGCATTGTCGACATAGGCCTTGTGGTGCTTGCCGTGGTGGAAATCGAGCGTCTCGGCGGACATGTGGGGGGCTAGCGCCTCCTTGGCATAAGGAAGCGTCGGCAGTTCGAAGGCCATGGGAATCACTCCGGTACAGGTAAGGGACCGCTCCCCTAACGAATGCCCGCGGCTTGTGCTCCCCTCGCGCGGCCCAAAATCACTTTGCAGCGCAGCATGGTTCGTTGCTTGTTAGGAACGAACCGGCTGGGCTATGATGTGCGATCGCACGGCGACGGGCTTGGCCGCGCGAGCAAGCTAGGGGAGCAGCCATGGACAAATTCTTCGGCAATCTGCACGCAGTGCTGGCGGCCGCGCTGGTGCTGGCGCTGGTCGTGATTTTCGCAGTTCCGGCCAACGCGGATATGACTCAGGCAGTGCTTCGCTGGCTGCACCTCTTCTTCGGCATCACCTGGATCGGGCTGCTCTATTATTTCAACTTCGTCCAGATCCCGACCATGCCGAAGGTTCCGGCCGAGCTGAAGCCGGGCGTGTCCAAATATATCGCGCCATCGGCGCTGTTCTTCTTCCGTTGGGCCGCGGCGCTGACCGTGCTCACCGGGCTCTCCGTCGCCTGGACCTCGGGCTATATTGTTCCAGCGCTTTCGCTACAACCGACCCACCTGCTGATCGGCATCGGCATGTGGCTCGCGCTGATCATGGCGTTCAATGTGTGGTTCGTGATCTGGCCGAACCAGAAGAAGGCTCTCGGCATCGTGCCGGCGGAGGATGCGGCGAAGGCCAAGGCGGCCAAGACCGCAATGATCTTCTCGCGCACCAACACGCTGCTGTCGCTGGCGATGCTCTATTGCATGATCAATTTCAACGGCGGTTGAATAATGCCTCCCCGAGCTAGCTCGGGGAGGATTATGTTACCCCCCAACCCCCAGCAGTTCGTGCCGCTTCAGAGCGTGACGCAGTTGGTCGTAGGTCAGCCCGAGCGCGTCGGCGGTGGCGCGCTGGTTGTAGCGATTGTCGGCGAGTGCGCGGGTGAGCAGCTTGCGCTCGAAGCGCAGGACCGCGGTCTTGAAGTCGCCGGTCTCGGGCTCGGGGTCCGCCGCGGCAGCCTCGGCGGCACGCTCGACTTCTGGCTCGGCGGTTGGCGCGGGGCCGATGGGGGCGCTGCGCGGGCGATAGGGCGAGT
>Ga0207711_10005409_pt1 | contig 10798 bp, 9 predicted proteins | sample KBSS34metaG_FD_184401 | JGI IMG/M metagenome (GOLD analysis project Ga0207711, IMG submission 184401) | Switchgrass rhizosphere microbial communities from Kellogg Biological Station, Michigan, USA - KBS S3-4 metaG (SPAdes) (version 2) | ecosystem: Host-associated > Plants > Roots > Rhizosphere >...
CTTGAATAGACGCTGGTTGGCTTCCACGATGACGGTGGCGATACGCAGTGCGGTTTCAAAGTTGGCTTGACCACCGTCGACGGTTGTCTGAGTAGAGCTATTTTTGGTGTGACTAGACATGATGTGACCTCTTAGGAAAACGTATTAACGCCATATGGGACATCCCATAGGACTTTGCTTGCATTTTCGGCAAGTGCGCAGGGTCGCGCAGGAGTCAAAAGGCGTACGCAGGTTCTCGACCCGCTTTTGAATCGGCATCGCGCAAGCTGGGTGATGCCTGGGGGAGCGCCAAGGGTTGAAGACCAACTTGGCGGAGGCGGAAGGGCTGCAACTACCCTCTCCGTGAGAAGTCCACCCTAACACAAAGGCAGGGTTCGCGACGGGTTGTTTTGATTTCGTGCTGCTGGGCCAGCGGTTCTTCCGTCACCCTTTCGTTGAACGCTACGGCGACGCGCCTTCGTCCCCTCTCAGGAGAACGATGAGCGGCTGCTGTGGGGTCTAAACCGACCGGTGACCCCTCATCGCGCTGTGCACGCGCGCCCACGGAAGCGCGGGGCTGGCGCGAACCTGTCACCGGCCCAAATGGGTTCACGTGCGTTATCGAGCTGAGCGACGTGTGATCGCCGAGCGTTACAAAAACCACTCGCTGAGTGGTGCGAATGTTCGAACCGGCGCCCGATGAATGCACGTCTCGCAACGAAGCGATTCCTGACTACGCTGTTCCTGCGACGCTAGTAACCTTTTGCGCGCGCCGACGCCGGTTGCCGGAAATGCAAGGTGCCGCGCGACTACTTAGCGAGATAGCCCTATTGCGGTCGTTCGCAGGCTAGATTCTGGCATCTCAAGCTCGATGCGGACGTGCGCGCTTCACCGGCAACGCCACTTGACCGCGCTTGCGCCATTGGGCTGGTGTGGTGCCGCTCCAACGCCGGAACGCGCGGGCAAAGGCGCTCGTGTCCGCATAGTCCAGCATGTCCGCGATACGGCCGACGCCTGCGTCCGTGCCCTCGAGCATCTGCCGTGCGATCTCGTAGCGGCATTCGTCCACCAGCGCCCGGAAGTTGGTGCCCGACGCCGCCAGACGGCGGTGCATTGTGCGGCTGTGCGTGGAGAGGAGCGTCGCCACCTTATCCTCGCTCCCGTGATCGGCCAGCAGGCCGGTCCTCAGCAGGCAGCGCACCTGCTCGGGAAATTCATCCGCGTATTGCGCCTCGAGCGCTTCGACGTGGTCCCGCAGCAACCGGCGGAGCTCCGGATCAACCGCGGGCAGCGGACGGCTCAACCATCTGGCAGCAAACACCAACGAGTTATCGTTCGCATTGAAACTCAGGGGCGCCTGGAAGAACCGCCGAAATGGAGCCACGTTTGACGGTCTGCTGTGCTCGAACCGAACCTCGACGGGCTTCCAGCGAGGGCCGCATAGCGCAACCATGATGTTGAACATCGTGCCGAGCGAAGCGTCCGCAATCTGGTCGGTGGCTTCGGCGTCCGGCTCCTGGATCTCATAGCTGAAGATTGCAAGCTTGCCGCTCTCCTCTAATGTCGTCACCGCGCCGCGGATGTGGAGGTGCAGGTAACGCACAAGGCGGCGCAAGGCCGTCCCTACATCCGGTGCGCATTTCGCCAGTAGTCCGATGAACCCCAAGCCGTCAAGGCCACTCCTCCGCCCCTTCATTAACCCGAAATGCGGGCATCCGGTTTTTTCCGTACACACTCGATAGAGGTGGCTCGCGGCATGGTAGGTGATCAGGTTGTTGGGGTCGTTGAAAAGCGCGAAGTCGAAGCCGGCGGCGGCGCACACTTCGGCCGGATCCGCTCCCAGTTCCCTGAGGACGTCTGGGACTTGCGAGATCGCGGCTATGCGAAGCGTCGCTGCCTTCGCCGTGCGGGGAGCCCGGCGCCTCTTCGGAACAACTATGTTCGACCGGTTTGATCTCACGCAAACGAGTCTACCCCGTCGTGTCGGAAACCATCTCATCTCCCGGCGAGAAGAGTGCCCTAGATCAAAGAGTTGGCGGCAATTCTTATTAATGTGCCTCGCGCTGCGCGCATTCGCCGCCTGAGCCGTCCACTTTGGCAACGCTAATTCGTCGGCCGGTACGTTACTTCACTGCGCGCGACGTCACCGCTACGCGCAGATGCAGGGTGCGGCACGACTGCTCAGTGAGGTTGGTCAGCCTCGATGAGGAGTGGTGCAATATCCCGCGCCCTCAAGCGTTCCGAGCAACCTCGACGATATCAGGTGATTGATCCATGTCGCCCGCAGTCCCTTCGTGGCTCGAACGGATGAGCCAGAATTGCTGGTATGCGATCTCCGGTCACCGCCCCGGCCTCGATCTGCAGCCCACGCCCTTGGGGACGCGATACCTTGCCGATGGCGATCCGGCACGCGATCCGCGCCTGAATCCCGCGCGCACGGTGAAGGAGCGATTGCGGCGGATAGTGGGGCGCGATCCCAATTCACCATGGCACGGCAGCGCAGGATTCAGCGCGATCACCGAGGCATGGAACGGCGCCGTTTACGCATCGCGATTTGGCGCCAGCGGCTCGATGGTCGTGTTCGGCGGTGGGCACAACGACTATTTTGGTTCGGATGTGCATGCCTTCGATCTAGCCTCCCGGGAATGGAGAAGGATCTCAGATGGCTACATCCGCGGTGTTGACCGGGATTACGGTACCGGCGCGACATACCCCGACTCGGTGTATCCAGACGGCTCGCCACTTCCGCCGCACACCTATGGGTATGTCCAATACGACCCGGTGGGCAACGACTACATTCTGCTGAAGGGACAGACGGAATTGGGTAGGTGCGTCAAAGCTGTTGCGATACCACACCTTTTCAATCTGGACACCCTGCGCTGGCGCCGGGGCCCCAAGCATCCCACGGCCATTCTTAATTCCGGCGGTTGGACCACCTGGGACCCTTCACGTCGTGTGCTTTGGGGACACTCGGGTGACGATGGCGGGGGCAACGCCTTCATCGGCTTTCATCCTGATGGTGACAACGGAAATGCAACCTATGGGCGCTGGACCGATCACTTTCCGAACAAGCTTCCCGGGATTGCAAATCACAACGCCATGCAGATTGATCCGGTGCGCGACATCATCGTTATGTCGGTGCACGCGCGGGACGAGTTGCATGCGCTGGATCCGGCCGATCCCGGGCGAGACCTTGTTCGCTTGAGATCGGTCGGATCAAAACCGTTGCTGCGACCATTCGCGGCGCTGGAATATGCGCCGAACATCGCTCGTCTCGTGTACTTCTCCCCTAATGACGACGGAATCGTGTTCACAATTGCACCAGCGCCTGAAAGAGTTTCGGCCGGTGGCCCGTTCGAGGAATGCGTCTGGCGGGCACACCAACCGGCGGCCGGAAGCGTGAGGCCCATGGCCGACGCAGCGAGTAGTTCGCGCTTCCGCGTGAACGTGTCTCAAGTCTTTGGGCGATTTCGAATTGCCTCCATTGAAGGCGTCGATGTCGCCATTCTGCTTCGACATGTCGACAGTCCGGTATATGTGTCAAGGCTCAACTAAACCGCCAATGTCCGATATCGGTCCTATGGGCAAACGCCGTCGTCGTTTGATGCGAAACAGCATCATCAACCCACATACGATGGGTCTCCCTCCGAAAAACTGGTCCGAGGATAATTTCAGAGCCAGACGCTCTGGCGGTTCTATGAAGGAGAACCGCGATGAGGAAGTCCCGTTTCTCGGCCGAGCAAATTAGCACGGCCCTGCGGCAGGTGGAGTCCGGCGCGCCGGTCGCCGAGGTCTGTCGCAAACTCGGTGTGAGCGAGAAGACGTACTACCTATGGAAGAAGCAGTACGCCCATCTTCTGACCAGTGAGCTCCGGGAGCTGCGTCAGCTTCGCGAGGAGAACGCGAAGCTGAAGCGTCTGGTGGCCGACTTGACCCTTGACAAGGTGATGCTCCAGGAGGTCGTCGCAAAAAAAGACTAGCGGCGGCTGGGAAGCGTGGCTGGGTGAAGCTGTTGGCGTCGAAGTTCGAGCGTGCCGAACGCCGCGCGTGCCGCTTGCTGGATCTGAACCGTTCGACGTGCCGTTACGTATCCATGCGGCGCGATGACCTGCCGCTACGTCAGACGATCCGCGCGATCGCCCAGGCGCGACCGCGGTTCGGTTATCGCCGTGTCTTCGTCATGCTCAAAAGGCAAGGCTGGCATGTCGGTAGCGAGCGCGTGCGACGGCTGTACCGAGAAGAGGGCCTCAGTCTGCGCCTGCGGCCAAAGCGCCGGCGCAAGGTGGCCAGTCATCTTCGAGTGGTCGCCCCGCCGCCACAACGCCCTCGCGAGCGCTGGAGCATGGACTTCATGGTCGACAGCTTTATCGATGGACGACGTTTCCGTGTGCTGACCGTCGTGGATATCTTCAGCCGCCATAGTCCCATAATCGAAGCCGATACGTCGCTGAACGGCACCAAGGTTGTGGCTGCGCTCGAGCGCGCCGCAAAGCGATTCGGCTACCCCCAAGTGATGCAGGTCGACAACGTACTAAATGCAAGCCTGCTTTCATCGAAGAGCGACAGTCATCCACGTCGACTCGCCGGCGCGTTCGACGCCATCAAAACAGTCCATACGACCGTCAACCAGTGGTCTTCCGCGGTCGTGGGGAGCCTTGCCTGACCATAGTAGACACAAGATTCAACGCGCTCTCGCGTGATCTTCACCGTACCTAAAACAGCATAGGGCCCCAGCGGAAGGTCCGAGCATTATCTACGGGGTCGCATGCGCCCCAACGGCAGCCGAGAGAGGGATCGATCCACTGGGTAAACTCTGTTCGAAGAACTGACGATAGGGTTGATTCTTCTTGATCATGCCGTGAGCAACCCGCGCCATCTTGGCGGCCACGGCAGTCAATGCTTTGCGACGAAGGTCAGGATCTTCGGGCGCAGCGCGGATGTAGCGCTCGTACTTCGCCCGAAACGAGTTCTCCTTCATGTGCACGGCAGCCACGGCAGCGAGCCAGAACGCCAGGCGCAGGCGGGCGTTACCGCGCTTCGAGAGCTGCTCCTTACCACGCTGGGTGCCGGATTGATTCTTGGCGAGGTCGAAGCCGCAATACTTCAGGAATTGCCGATGATGTCCGAAGCGACGCAGGTCGCCGCCTTCGGCTAGGACGGTCATGGCGATCACGGAGCCGATCCCAGGAAGCGTCTTAAGATGCGCGAAATCCTCATTGCTCGCCAGTGCCTGCTCAGCGCGCACTTCGAGTTCTGCGCGCAGCGCATTGAGTTGCTGGTACCGACGTAAGGTGATGCGGAAGGTTTCCACGGCCAGAGAGTCGGGGGCGTGCGGCAAGGCTGCCGTAGCGCCAGCCATCTCCCAGATCTCCTCGAGCTTGGCCCGCTTGTTTACTTTGCGGCCAACCACGTCCCAGGCAGCGTCGACGAACTCGGCGCAAGATAGTGATCGAACGTGTGCCGGCGTCGGAAACTGGAGCAGAAACCGTACGAACCAATCGTTCCGCGTGGTGCACCAGTATCGATGCATCTCCGGAAAGTACAAGGTTAACCCGTGGTTGATCAATGAGTGCTGGACCTTCGTCCGCGCTCGCGAGACCTGGTAATAGGTCTTGGCGAGCTCCTGCAGGTCATGGGTGCCGACCATGATCGGATCAACATAACGCTGGACGTCACCGCGACGAAGCATCTCGAGAATTACGCCAGCGTCCTTGGGGTCGTTCTTGTCCCACGAATTGAAGATCGCTTCGCGATAGCGCGACAGGGCAACGGAATTGATACTCACGACCTCAAACCCGGCTCTCAGCAGCCGATGTGCGAGCGGGCGGTGATAGTCGCCGGTGGGCTCCAGGCCGACCCGGCAGTTCCCCGGCAGGCCATGGAGGAAGCCGAGCAACCGGCCGAAATCCGCGGCGGTATTGGCCATCTTGAAGCGGTGTCGCTTGCCGCTCGTGGCCTCGATCAGGACCGCATTGCCGTACCGGCCGATGTCGATCGCGACCAAGTTGCATGCGGGAGTAGCATTTGCAGGGTCAGCCATCTTGGGTTCCTCCTTCGGTCAACAGACAAACCAAAGGATGCCGTTACCCTCGATGGCTGGCATTCTGCATGTACTACGGACTGGAGTTCTGCAGCCGAGCCGTCGATGATTGGGCGCACCGCGTCGGCATCAAGCTGCAATTCATCCGACCTGGAAAGCCGGTAGAGAATGCATTCATCGAGAGCTTTAACGGTAAGTGCCGTGATGAATGCTTGAACGAGCGCCTGTTTGTGACCATCGAGCAGGCGCGCGTAGCAACCGAAACTTGGCGCCTTGACTACAATCAGGTGCGCCCGCATAGCGCGCTCGGCAATCTGGCCCCCGAGGACTATGCGAATCGCACTCGGGCCGGAATCCCTGAACCCACGAAGTTGAGGCTATCAGTGGTAGAGAAATAGGGGGTCAGGTCAATAGGCGCCGATCTGCTTGCCGTTCGCATCGCGCAGAACGTTGCCGCATCTCGTAGAAACGCCGGTCGCGCATCGGATGACCGAATTCCTGCACCGCCGTGAACTCCTCGCCGGCGAGCGCTCGCGACCAGATGGCCTTAACCGCCGCCTGATGGTCCGGTTGGTCGGCCAGCACCTCGAGCATGCTAGCGCCTACCTTCGGGCGTTTGCCGAAGATGCGCGCGAACTCGTCTGCGGCGGCTTTGTTGATGGCAAGCCAGCGATATTCCAGGTCCGCTACCTGTACGAACGCATTCGTACCCTCGACAATGTCAACGAGAATCTTGCGTTCTGCAAGTGCCTCATTCACCCGGCGCTCGAGAGTCTCGTTCAACTCGCGCAACGCGCGCTCGGCAAGCACGCGCCGGGTTGTTTCCTGGACTGCGCAAAGCATGCCTGCGACCTTGCCGCTCTCGTCGCGAACCGGCGAGTAGGAAAACGTGAACCAGGTCTGTTCGTCGTAACCCTTCCGATTCATTACGAGCAGAAGGTCCTCGCGGTACGTCGCGTGACCGGACATGGCACCTTCGATCAGAGGGCTGATGTCCGGCCAGATTTCCGACCAGATGTCGTGGAAACGGCTGCCGAGCGCGCGTGGGTGCTTGTCGCCGAGAATTTCCGCGTACGGGTCGTTGTAGAGGAAACCTAGCGCACTACCCCACGCGACGAACATCGGAATTGCGACTGAAGCAGCAATGCGACGACCGTTCGGAGAGAATTCGGCCACGACTGCGGGGAACCAAGCGGCGAGTTGGACCAATCGTGAGCGCGCATCAGCGCGCCGGTATTGCCTCCGCTCGGGAAGATATCATCGGTACGATCTTGCTCACCTGTCGGACGACGGATCAACATCGAGCGCCTGCGTTTCGGCGAACTTGCCCGGCGCTCATTTTAGCCCGCACCACAATTCGCGCGCTTGTCCTGCTCTGACGCAGGCGCGCCCTCCAGATGGCGCCGAACAAGGCGATGTCAGCTCGTCGCCGCAAGTTACTGCATTGCGATATCCACAACTTCTCGGCATGGTCCTATGGCAGGGCGACTCTGCAGTGGGTACGCGCCGGTATGTGGCTACGCGGCCGGAGATCGCTAAAGGGCCACGCTGAACGGGAGAAACGTCCGGCCGTCAGAGAGCCGAGACGTCGATTCCCATGCGCGGTATTTGCCCAGCGCATTGTATGGCTGGGACAATGTAGCCAGGGGGTTCACCGTTACGGAGAAGTCATGCAAGTAGTCGCTTTACCGGGGAGGCGCAGCGAAACCGTACTGTGGTTGCGCGAACTGCTTCACGCGGTTGGCCTGCCCGACTCCGGGGTTGTTCGCTACCGCCACTGGCACTCTGATGTCGAAGCAAGTGTTTCCTTCGAGGCAGGTCTTCTTGCCGACCAAACACCGCAGCTCGTCGTTGCGAAATCCTTGGGCACTGTCATTGCCGCCAGCGCATTCGCCCATCATGGTTTTCGTCCTACTGCAGCGGTACTGGTTGGTACTCCTTTTCAGGCCGTTGCAGCGGAGGACCTTCGCCTTCTTCAGAACTTTGCACTTGGCGTAGAGACGCTTTTCATTCAGCAGATTCAAGACCCGGGTGGCCCGGCAGCTGCGCTGCACGACGCACTGCGACTGACTCGCGGGCAGGTGGCGGCTATCCCCGGGAGTGATCATTTGTATTCGGACGTGTCTGCCTTGGTCAGCGTGCTTGGGCCATGGATAGCACGGCACCCCGACACGCGCGAGTTCATGGAGGGGCGCGCATCGCGCGGAAGCAAGTAGTTGCTGACTCAAAACATGGACAGGAACTACTCCGATTCGCTAACACAGCCACTCGCTGGCGAGTGGGTAGGCGCGCGCCCATTCTTTGGCCGAGCACCTCACGTCTAATGCGGGCACCACGGGCCGGCCCGCATCAGCCGGGTCGAGAGACAGTACGCGCCCGTCCGTCCGCAAAAGGCGCCGCACCGGCGAGTGGCCGTAATGCGATGGCAAAGGACGGGGACGGCTGCCAGTGCAGCTGACCGAATTGGCGTGGCCCGTCGGCGGTCACAGTCCAAGAGAAGCCGCCCACCAATTCCTCGACGAGCATTGCGCCCACGCGGAGCGTCAACGAGCGTCCGATGCACTGATGCTCGTCGAGCCCGAACGGCGCGTATTCGTTTGTCGAATAGTGTCGCTCGACGAACCGATGCGGTCTGTAGGTTTCCGGATCCGGGAACACTTTGGGGTCCCGATGTGTTTCTCGCAGCATTGTGCAGACCCAGCTTCCCTTCGGAATCTGGTATCCGAGGAATCGAAAGGGCACTAGTGCCTTCCGCACCAACAGCTCCGCCTGTTCGAGGCGGAGCGTTTCGAGAACACACGCCTCAGCAAGCGGACTATGCGCTTTCGGCGTGGAAAGCTCCGCGCGAAGCTCGGTTACGAACTCCGGATGGTCACTGAGATGCTTGATGATCCATCGTAACAAATCGCGCAAGTCGTGGCGTCCACGCTCCACCATATAGATGGCATTGCCGATCACAGTATCGTCGATACGTTCACCTCTCGTCACAGCGAGTCGGCCGAGCACGCTGTCGGTAGACGGCAATGCGTTGTTGCTCGCAGCCGATTCAAGGATCGAAAGCACAACTGCACGGATAGCGGAAAAGGCGATCCGCTGCTCGGCCCCGATCGGCGCGACATAGCCGTCGGGGCCCAAGCGCTTGAAGGCGGCACGTAGCGCGACTGCGCACTCCGCATCGGGCGGTACGCCCATGATAACCATGAGAAGCGTGTCAATGGCGGTTCGATCGAGCGCGTCATGCAGACGCGTTGCGAGCATCGAGGCGTCCGCGGTCATCAGTTTCGTCAGTTCCCGCTTGATTAAGCTCCTGATTTGCGGTTCACAAGCGCCGGTCACCTCGCTACGCAATGCACTGACGAAGAGACTTCGATAATGCGGATGTATCTTTGGATCCATTGCACGCAGATATTCATTAGGTACCAACGGCGTGAGATCGATCGTGACGGGATGCAGACGCCCATGGTTTTCTTGCAACAGCCGCCGCGCCAGTCGGTAGCCAAGAATGCAAATCTTGAGATCGCCAGATCGCCAGAACAACTTGAAGATGGGGCCGTGACGACGAAACCCTTTGAGGTAGAACTGATCATCGAGGTGAGCCTCGCGCCAGCACGATGCAGACAGTGATCCTGGCGGAAGTTGCCCACGTAATGCGAAAGCTTCTTGCGCCTGCATGCGAAGACATGCTGCGTGCCATGCCAGGCGACCGGCCATGAAGGCAGCGCGGTCAAACGTCCAGCGCGAAAGCTTGCGGAGGTTCGCCCTCCGCAGCCGTTCCATGAAAGTGCGCGCCTCGCCGGTCACGTGCGGACACTACTCCAAGCACGCGTTGACGCGCAACGGCGAAGCGCTATTTGGATCCCCACCGGACGCTCTTCACTCGAGAATGGTTGAATTTTCCAGTTGCAGCACGACGGATCCGGGCGCTGTCTGCGCTTCCCATCGCCGCGAGTTGCCGGTGCAACGGATCAGCGTATTTCCCTTGGCGAGGCGCCGGTCTCGCGCTGCGTCTTTGTATGCGCCGGTATATGTGGTGGTACATGTCACCAGCCCGGTGACGATGACGTGGCGTCCATCGTCGGCAACTACGGCAACGCGGTGTTAACAGCTGACCTTGCACGAGCCGCAATGGTATGAAAAGGGCAAGTAGCTATGCGAAAACGACAACGGTCGCGAGAGAGGGACGTGCTTGGCGATTCCTGTGACAGAGCGTTTCCTCCGCGGTATTGCGGTATCGAGGGCGGCAACGCGCAGCGTGGACGCGAATGGTCCGGCGGTCAAAGCCGAGCCGACGGGTGTCGGTCGATGCTGGGATTCAGTCCGGGGAGCGATAACCCTGAGCGATGTTGCTCACTCCTGCGCGGTACTTCACGCCATTCGCGTGACGCCGCACACCGAAGCATACGGACGCGAAAAGTTGACACTTGGTCTGAGAGGATCCAAGCGCGACACTCGCCTTGCGGGCGGGCATTCGCAGCGTTAGGCTAGCGCCGCGCGCGCACCTTCCTGCGAGCGCCCGATTGTCGTCCGATTGCGCCGCCGCCGCACGAGACATCCTCGGCGGCGATTGAACCGTCGAGGAGCCTCTGATGAAGTCAAGGCTTGTCCGCACAGTCGTCCCAGCATTTGGATTGCTGTTGGCAGCGATTGCCGCGCTTGCGCAGGATCGCCCGCCGACGACCGATCACCTCGGCAAGGACCCGAGCGCTCGCCGGCAAGAAGCCGAGCAACAAAAAGCTCAGAAGCGCGAGCAACAGCAGCGCAACGATCAGCAGCAGCGCG